>FYBJ01000533.1_pt1 | contig 14664 bp, 12 predicted proteins | sample 1134611 | NCBI WGS metagenome assembly FYBJ01 (sample SAMEA104116008, study PRJEB20421) | marine metagenome | isolation source: marine | reverse complement strand
CATTTTAATTTTATTGAATTCACTTCCTAAGAAATATACATCCGATCGCATTTTTAAAATAGTGGTTTTAGTTGCCTTTATTTTTAGTATCCCAGACTTTCTAAGTTTTGTGATCGGAAAGAAAGCGCTTGCTGGTATTATTGAGGTTATTCCGTTTGCCAAATACAATTTAGGATGGGTATTGCCTTCAGTTTTAACGTTAATTTTACTGAATTTTAACCGCAAACCACAAGAGCCAACCCTTTCAAATTAAGTATCTTTGTATTGAATTCCCCCCTATGCTAAACCATTAAATTTACAGAAACCCTTCCGCTAAAAAGTGGGTTACCTTCGTTCACGGAGCTGGAGGGAGCAGTTCTATTTGGTTTAAGCAGATTCGCGCATTTAAAAACGAATACAATGTTTTAGTGCTTGACTTACGAGGACACGGAAACAGCAAACCGCTGTTAAAAGATAGCTTTAATCAGAAATACACGTTCGATGCTATTACAAATGATATTGTTGAAGTTTTAGAGTATGTCGGAATCACAAAGTCTCATTTTGTAGGAATTTCACTCGGAACGATTTTAATTCGAAATTTAGCGGAGAAGCGACCAGATCTTGTAGAAAGCATGATTATGGGTGGAGCGATCTTAAAGCTCAATTTTAGGTCTCAAATATTGATGCGATTGGGAGTTATCTTCAAATCGGTAGTGCCATACATGTATTTGTATAAACTTTTTGCCTTTATCATCATGCCGCGAAAAAACCATAAGGAGTCCAGGTTATTATTTACTCGAGAAGCCAAAAAATTATATCAAAAAGAGTTTGTACGATGGTTTAAGTTAACGGCAGAAATTAATCCGTTGTTGCGTTTTTTCCGAGCTAAAGACATTCAGATTCCGACCTTATACATCATGGGTTCGGAAGATCATTTATTCTTGCCTGCCATCAGAAGAATTGTTCAAACCCACGCCAAATCAACATTGCATGTTGTAAAGCAATGTGGTCATGTAGTCAACGTTGAGAAACCATTGGATTTCAACTCCCAGACTTTGAGTTTTTTAAGAACGGTTTAAGCTGATTAAGAATTCATCAGATTTTCAATTTCCTCAGCTTCGATCGGAATATTGCCCATTAAGTTGAAAGGCTCTCCTTTTTCTTGAACTACCACATCATCCTCTAGGCGCACACCAAAACCTTCATCCGGAATGTAGATTCCTGGTTCTACAGTAAACACCATATTTGCTTCAATCGGCTCATATAGTAATCCGTAATCATGAGTGTCTAGTCCAATGTGATGTGAAGTTCCATGCATGAAGTATTTTTTATAGGCAGGCCATTTTGGATCTTCGTTTTGCACATCAGCTTTATCAATTAATCCAAGCCCTAATAATTCTGAAGTCATCAATTTCCCAACTTCAACATGGTATTCTTTCCAGAAGGTACCTGGAACTAATAGTTTTGTAGCTTCATTTTTAACGCTTAAAACCGCATCATAAACAGCTCTTTGCCTCTTTGTATATCGACCCGAAACAGGAATAGTTCTCGATAAGTCGCTTTTATAATTTGCGTATTCTGCCGCAATATCAAAGAGAATTAAATCGCCGGCTTTACACTGTTGATTATTCTCAATATAATGAAGCACATTAGCATTATTTCCTGACGCAATAATCGGTGTGTAAGCGAATCCTTTTGAACGATTTCTTACAAATTCATGTAATAATTCTGCTTCAATTTCATACTCCCAAACACCGGGCTTTACAAAAGATAAAATTCGTCTAAATCCTTTTTCGGTGATATTACATGCATGCTGCATCAAGTCCAGTTCGATTTTATCTTTAACCGAACGCAATCGCTGTAAAATGGGATTACTTTTCGCTACAGAATGTGCTGGATATTTGGCTAACAACCATTTTGTGAATCGGTCCTCTCTTGTTTCGGTTTCTACATTCGCTCTGTAATGTTCATTCGTGTTGATGTAGAACGTATCACAATAGGTACTCATCTCAAAAATGACTTTTTCAAGATCTTGTAACCAATACACCGTTTTGATTCCGCTGGTGGCAAAAGCCGCTTCTTTTGTTAACTTTTCACCTTCCCAAACCGCGATATGCTCATTAGTTTCTCTTAGAAACAACACCTCTCTCAATTCTTCATTTGGACAATCTGGAAAAAGCACAAGAACACTTTCTTCCTGATCCACTCCACTTAAATAAAAAATATCCCGATGTTGCTCGAAAGGCATTGTGCTATCTGCGCTGATAGGATAAATATCATTAGAGTTGAAAACAGCCATACTATTCGGCTTCATTTGAGCCATAAAGTTTTTTCTGTTTTTAATAAAAAGTGAAGAATCGATTGGATGATATTTCATGATGTAAAAAGTTAAAACACAAAATTAGGAATATAAATAGTCAAAAAAAAGACTGCACCAGCGGCACTTCTTATAATATCGCTAATCCAACCACTTCCAATTGAGATATCCAGTTTATTGAATGCCCAGGTTCCGACAAAACCTCCGACAATACCTAGTATGATGTTTACAATTAGCCCAAAGCCATTATCACGCATTAAAACATCTGCGATATAACCAGCAATAGCACCAACAATAACAATGTATAAAATGTCCATAGAAAAATAGTTTTTAGTTGATTAATCCTAGCTAACTTAAAAAATAAAGGGAATTATTAAATCTTTTAAATACTTCTTATTTTTACGAGAAATCTGATAATACGTTTAAACTTTTTACTCATGAAAAAACTAACCTTTTTACTTGCTTTTCTTTTTGTCGTTCAAACTTTTGCTCAAACCCAACCAACGAGTGCTGATATGGTAAAGGAAGCACTTCAGAAGAAAAAAGAAATGCAAGAAAAGTCACTTGTAAAAAACATTGCTTTTACGAATATCGGGCCAACAATTATGAGTGGTCGTGTAGCAGATGTGGATGTGAATCCAGATGATCCTACAGAATTTTATGTAGGCTATGCTTCGGGAGGGCTTTGGTACACAAACAATAACGGAACAATATTTACGCCGGTTATGGACACTTCTTCAACTCAAATTGTGGGAGATATAGCTATTGATTGGAAAAATGGAACCATCTGGGTAGGGACTGGAGAGAAAAATTCTTCCCGATCTTCATATGCTGGAATTGGAATTTTAAAATCGACGGATAAAGGTAAAACCTGGCAAAATATGGGTCTATTGGATTCCCATCATGTAAGTCGAATTTTGATTAATCCAGAGAATCCAGATGAGGTTGTTATCGGAGTTATTGGTCACCTCTATTCTTCGAATGAAGAAAGAGGAATTTTTAAAACCACTGACGGAGGTAAATCGTGGAGAAAAATGTTATTCATCAATAAAGACACTGGAATTATTGACGTCGCACATGCGCCAAATAACTTTTCTGTAATGTATGCTGCCTCATGGGAACGCGAAAGACAAGCCTGGAATTTTGACGGAAACGGTTCCTATTCTTCTATCTACAAAAGTACGGATGCCGGGAATTCTTGGACTAAGATTTCTAATAATAGCGGATTTCCAGTTGGAGACGGAGTTGGAAGAATTGGATTAGCAGTTTATGACGAAAATACTGTTTTCGCACTTCATGATAGTCAGTTTAGGCGTCCCAAAACGCAAACTAAAAAGAAATCTAATGCACTTACAAAAGAGGACTTTAAAACCATGAGCGCCGAAGATTTCTTGAAATTAGATGATAAAAAGTTAAATACGTATTTAAAGACAAATGGCTTTCAAGAAAAATATCGAGCACAGAATGTAAAACAAATGATTCGTGTGAGATCTGTGAAACCAATCGATTTGGCTAAATACTTAGAAAATGCTAATGCGTTATTATTCGATACTCAAGTTGTCGGTGCAGAAGTTTTTAAAACAACTGATGGTGGTAAGAAATGGAAAAAGACCCATAAAAACTATCTTGATGGAGTTTATTTCTCTTACGGATATTACTTTGGAGAAATTCGAGTTGATCCGCAAGATGTGAACAAAATTTATGTTATGGGTGTACCTGTGATTAAATCGGCAGATGGAGGAAAAACATTTACTTCTATCAGTAGAGAAAATGTGCACTCAGATCATCAGGCGATGTGGGTGAATCCGAAACGTTCGGGTCATATTTTAAATGGAAATGATGGAGGGTTGAATATGACTTACGATGATGGTGAAAACTGGATCAAATTGAACAGCCCGTCAGTTGGTCAGTTTTATTCGATTTATGCAGATAATCAACGAAATTATCATGTATATGGCGGATTACAAGACAATGGTGTTTGGGTAGCTCCACATAACGCAAGAATCAATAAGCGCTGGCATTCATCGGGTCAGAATCCATATCAGTCGATTATGGGTGGTGACGGAATGCAGGTACAGGTAGATGATAGAGATCCAAATATTGTTTATACCGGATACCAGTTCGGAAATTACTTCCGATTAAACCGAAAAACAGGTCGTAGAACTTATATCCAGCCAAAACATACCTTAGGTGAAAATCCATATCGCTTCAATTGGCAAACACCGATTTTGCTATCGAAACACAATCAGGATATTTTGTATTTAGGCGGAAATAAATTACACAGAAGTTTAGATCAAGGGAACACCTGGGAAACCACTTCAGATGATCTAACAACTGGAGGAAAAAAAGGAAATGTAGCTTATGGCACATTAACGACAATCTCTGAAAGTCCATTCCAATTTGGATTGCTATACGTTGGCTCGGATGACGGATACGTTCATCTTTCTAAAAACGGTGGCGGAAGCTGGACAAGAATCTCAGACAACCTACCTAAGGATTTATGGGTGTCTCGTGTGATTGCATCAGCGCATAAAAAGGAGCGAGTATATGTTGCTTTAAACGGATATCGTTTGGATGATTTCAACACTTACATTTTCGTTTCTGATGACTATGGAAAAAACTGGAAGTTTATTGCAAAGAACATTCCTAGTTCACCAGTAAATGTGATAAAGGAAGATCCAAAAAATGAAGATGTTTTATATGTAGGAACCGACAATGGGTTGTACGTTTCTCTAAATAGAGGAAAATCATGGGAAGCATTCTCTAAAAATTTACCAAATGTAGCCGTACATGATTTAGTAATCCAACCTAAGGCAAAACACTTAGTGATTGGAACGCATGGTCGAAGTATTTATCGCGCAGACATTAGTACCATCCAGGAAATGACTTCGAAAATTTTGGAAAAAGATCAACATGTTTTTGCTATCCCTAATACAAGATATTCATCGTCGTGGGGAAGATCAAGAAGCCAATGGAGACCGGCGTCAATACCATCGGTAAGCATTCCATTTTATGTTAAGAAAGGCGGTGCTATAACAGTTTCTGTTTATAAAGTAGACGCACTGATGCACTCCGAAAAAGTTACTGCAGATGCAGGGTACAATGAGTTGAGCTATGATCTTTCTATTTCAAATAAAGACGCGACAAAGGGAAAACGAAAAGCACAGAATGGAAAATATTATTTGACTTCAGGAACATATAAAGTAACTGTAGGAAATGCTTCCTCTAAATTCGAAATTAAAGGAAGATAATGAGACTTGGAATAATCCTTTTTGCGTTGATGACGCTAACCATTCAAGGTCAGGAGCGAAAGGGGTTTTTCCAATTGTCAGGTCCTAAAAAAACCTGGGTCTTATTTCATCCGTTTAAGGCTGAAACCGCCTTTCAAATATCAAAAGAAACCAACTTTGTTGCCGATTCAATTGCGAAATCTCATCTTTTAGACGGAGATAAATCAGGTGGGCAGGTGGATGCATTTCGACACGCCTATTGGATGGCAAGATTACGACAGGAAATTGGTAAATCGGCGGCAGAATCATTAGGTAGGGCGCACGAAAAGGAGAATTACTTAATGTTCAAAAAAGGATCCTTAGAAGACGGATTACTCCCAGATAAAATTTCATCCGATATGGATTTATGGAATAATGAGGTTGGCTTATCACTCATAACTCAAGGCTCTGAGACTCCGAAAAACGGATTAATTTACCGCATTATTAACGCCATCCATCAGGGCAAAATGCGAATCATCAAAAAGGATGAAAAGGGGAATTTTCTAACTTGTAAAGGAAAACGTATCGATCCGAAGACATTGCTTGGAAAATGGCGAAATAACAAATGTTTAATTCCGTCGAATGAAAATTAAATCAGTTCCCTTTGTATTTCAGGTGCTTTTCATTTCGATTTTCGGAATGTATTTCTACCATTTGTTTTTAAATTTTTATCTCGATGATGCAGCACTTTATGCGGCATTAAGTGAGACCATGGTGAATACAGGTGATTACATTTCTTTGATGCATAACGGAAAGGATTGGTATCATAAACCACATTTTCCTTTTTGGATATCAGCTTGGTTTTTTAAGGTATTTGGCATTTCATCATTTAGTTATTATTTACCTTTAACCCTTTCAATTTTTGGAGCGTTTATTTACACCTACAAATTTGCAAAAACCTATTACGGCAAAGAAGCAGGTTGGTTGAGCGTATTAATATTATCGACTTCACAATACATGATTCTTTCAAGTACAGAAGGCCGAATAGAACCCTATCTCACATTATGTGTTATTGCAGGGATTTATCATTTTGACAAAGGAATCAAAAACCGAAAAAAACTTGATTATGTTTTAGTGTCCTTGTTTGCTGCCATCGCTGTAATGACAAAAGGCATTTTTATTTTGATTCCGATATTTGGCGGAATTTTTGGTCATCTGATATACCACCACAAATCAATTAGCTTTCTATGGGATTGGATTTGGCTATGGTTAGGCGCTTGGTTGATTATTTTCATTTTACCTGAAATTTATGCACTATATATTCAGTTTGATAGTCAGCCAGAAAAGTTGATTTTCGGTAAAACGAACGTATCGGGTATTCGATGGTTTTTATGGGATAGCCAGTTTAGTAGATTATTAAATTCTGGACCCATTACCAGATCTAGCGGAGATCCGTTTTTCTATGTTCACACCTTATTATGGACCTTTTTCCCGTGGTGTTTTTTATTATATGGAAGCTTTTTTCAACGAGTTAAAAGTTTGGCAAAAAGAGTAGAACTCAAAGAAGGATATACCCTTTTTGGAAGTGTTTTTGTTTTGCTGATATTTTCGATTTCTAAATTTCAATTGCCACACTATACAACGATTATTTTCCCACTATTTTCAATTATGGTGGCTGATTTTCTCATCAATAATCAGAAAAAATGGGTGAAATTATTACTCAATATTTCAATTGGTTTGGCTATTTCTTTAGCTATTGGATTAGGTATTTACGTCCTATTTGCGGTTGACGCGTCCATTTCACTTATAATCACCTTCGGATGTATTGCTGCTGTTACCATCTTAGTAATTACTACCGATATTTCTTTAGAAAAAAAAGCAATTGCCTTTGGTGTAGTTGCAATTTTAATCATCAATTCTATCTTGGGGCAATTTATTGTTCCAGAAATCAGTAATAAAGGGGGGCTAAATGCTGCCAAATTTATCAATGAAGAGAATAAAATAGATTCCATTTTAGTCGTTGGTCAAGGACCAAAAATCACGGATGAAGCACCTAGTTTTGCCAATTTTTACCTCAAGAAACCGTTTCGAAAAACCTACGATTTGCAGCTGCAGGATTTAAAAGGATATGATTATGTACTTGCCTATGACAATCCAAATGCTTTTGAGCTATTAGCAGATGCTGGTTTTGTTGAAATTCATCGCTTCGATCATTATCCGTTAGAAGGCATAAATGCAGCACTTTTTGATTCACAGAAGAAGGAAAAATTGATGAAGAAATTCCTGCTTTTCGAGCGAAGAAAATAGATTATTTAAACAGATTCTAAATACTTATGAAAATGGAACTCAATCATTGTAAACCTGGGTCCTATGCCCTAACTTTGTCTTCGATTTAAACGAAGTAAAAATGGCCAAATTTTTAAGTTCTTCAGTCGGTAGAAAAGTAGCAATGGCACTTTCTGCCTTCTTTTTGATGTCTTTTTTAATAATTCACTTATCAGTCAACCTTACATCGCTTTTTAGCGAAGATTTATTTAATGAATTTTCTCACTTTATGGGAACAAATCCATTGGTTCAGTATGCTTTGCAGCCTGTGCTAATTTTTGGAGTTGTTTTCCACTTTGTGATGGGATTTGTATTGGAAATTCGAAACAGAAAAGCAGTTGGAGTGAAGTATGCTATGAATCAAGGAGGTGCAAACTCTTCTTGGATGAGTAGAAATATGTTGTTAAGCGGTGCTGTTATTTTAGCATTCTTAGCATTACACTTCATCGATTTCTGGATTCCGGAAATGAATGTGAAGTACATTCAAGGTGATATGTCTGGTTTGTTAGACCCAAATGTGGCAGATAGCGGATTTAGATATTATGAAGAAATGGTTCATAAATTCGAAAGTCCATTACGTGTTGGATTTTACGTGTTAGGGTTTGTGTTGTTAGCTCTTCACTTGCTACACGGATTCAATTCTGCATTCCAATCTATGGGATTAACTGCAGGTAGAACGAAGTTGTGGAAGAATATCGGAGCATTCTACTCAATTGTTATTCCGTTAGGATTTATTGTAATTGCTTTATTTCATCACTTTAACCATTAATCTTACTCAAAATGACTTTAAACTCTAAAATACCACAAGGTCCACTTAAAGATAAATGGACAACTTACAAAGACAAAATCAATCTTGTAAATCCGGCAAACAAGAGACTTATCGACGTTATTGTTGTAGGTACTGGATTAGCAGGAGGTTCTGCTTCGGCGACTTTAGCTGAATTAGGATACAATGTAAAAGCATTTTGTTTCCAAGATTCACCGCGCAGAGCGCATTCAATTGCAGCTCAGGGAGGAATCAATGCAGCAAAGAACTATCAAGGTGATGGAGATTCTGTATATCGCCTTTTTTATGATACTGTAAAAGGTGGTGATTACCGTTCGCGTGAAGCTAATGTGCACCGTCTTGCAGAAGTATCTGTAAATATTATTGACCAATGTGTAGCGCAAGGTGTTCCATTTGCAAGAGATTATGGTGGATTACTAGACAACCGTTCTTTCGGAGGGGTTTTGGTATCGAGAACATTTTACGCTAAAGGTCAAACAGGTCAGCAATTATTGTTGGGAGCTTATTCTGCAATGAACCGTCAGATTGCTAGAGGAAAAATCAAAATGTACAACAGACACGAAATGTTGGATGTTGTTATTGTTGACGGAAAAGCAAGAGGAATTATTGCACGTAACTTAGTAACAGGTGAGATCCAAAGACATTCAGCGCACGCTGTTGTTATTGCATCTGGAGGTTACGGAAATGCATTCTATTTATCGACGTATGCGATGGGTAGTAATGTGACTGCAGCATGGAAAGCGCATAAGCGTGGAGCGTACTTTGCAAACCCATGTTTCACACAGATTCACCCGACTTGTATGCCGGTATCTGGAGATCATCAATCGAAATTAACCTTGATGTCTGAGTCGTTACGTAATGATGGTAGAATTTGGGTTCCAGCAAAACTAGAAGATGCTCAAGCGATTCGTGAAGGTAAATTGAAGCCAACACAAATCAAAGAAGAAGATAGAGATTACTACTTAGAAAGAAGATATCCTGCATTCGGTAACCTAGTACCCCGAGATGTGGCATCAAGAGCAGCAAAAGAGCGTTGTGACGCCGGTTTTGGTGTGAATCAAACAGGAGAAGCAGTGTATTTAGACTTCGCACACGCGATTGTTCGTTACGGAAAAGAACAGGCATTGGTGAAAGGATTAGATACGAATGATTCAGCGTTGGTTGAGAAATTAGGAAAGCAAATCATTAAGGCGAAATATGGAAACTTATTCCAGATGTATGAAAAGATCATGGATGAGAACCCATACGAAACTCCAATGATGATTTATCCGGCTGTTCATTACACGATGGGAGGAATCTGGGTAGATTACAACTTAATGACAACAGTTCCTGGTTTATATGCGGCTGGTGAAGCAAACTTCTCAGATCACGGAGCAAACCGATTAGGTGCTTCTGCATTAATGCAAGGTCTTGCAGATGGATATTTTGTTTTACCCTATACCATCGGAGATTACTTGTCCGATGATATTCGAACAGGACCCATTTCAACTGAAACTCCAGAGTTCGAGAAAGCAGAAAACAATGTGCGTGAGCGTATTGAAAAGCTTGTCAACAACAACGGATCACATTCTGTAGATTACTTCCACAAGAAACTTGGAAAAATCATGTGGAACAAATGTGGAATGTCTAGAAATGAACAAGGATTGAAAGAAGCGATTGAAGAAATCGCAAAATTAAGAGAAGAATTCTGGAAGGATGTTTATGTGCCAGGAGAAGCTAATGAATACAATGAAGAATTAGCAAAAGCCGGACGTGTAGCAGACTTTTTAGAATTGGGAGAGTTATTTGCCAAAGATGCACTTCACAGAGAAGAATCTTGTGGAGGACACTTCAGAGAAGAATATCAAACTGAAGATGGAGAGGCAAAAAGAAGAAAAGAATTCCAGTATGTGGCAGCTTGGGAATACAAAGGAGATCCAAAAGATGCTGTTTTACACAAGGAAGAATTAGTATACGATAATATCGAAGTTAAGGAAAGAAGTTATAAATAATAGAGCAATGAAGTTAACTTTAAAAATCTGGCGTCAGAAAGACGCAAATGACAAAGGAAGAATGGTAGATTACCAATTAGACGGAATATCTCCAGACATGTCCTTCCTTGAAATGTTAGACGTTCTTAACCAAAAACTGATTAATAATAAAGAAGAACCCGTTGCTTTTGATCACGATTGTAGAGAAGGTATCTGCGGAACATGTTCGCTATTCATTAATGGACGTGCACATGGACCACAAAGAGAAATTACAGCGTGTCAATTACACATGCGTAGTTTCAATGATGGGGATACCATCTATATCGAGCCTTGGAGAGCTAAGGCTTTTCCTGTGGTAAAAGATTTAATTGTAGACCGTTCTGCTTTTGATAGAATTCAGCAGGCAGGTGGTTTTATCTCTGTAAATACTTCGGGTAATACCCAAGATGCAAATGCAATTCCGATTGCAAAAGAGGCTGCAGATTCAGCGATGGATGCTGCAACTTGTATCGGTTGTGGAGCTTGTGTAGCCACTTGTGAAAACTCTAGTGCTATGCTATTCGTAGGGGCTAAAGTAAGTCAGTATGCTTTACTACCTCAAGGTCAAGTAGAGGCTGCAGACCGTGTGAAAAACATGGTTGCTCAAATGGACTTAGAAGGATTCGGAAACTGTACCAATACCGGTGCGTGTGAAGTAGAATGCCCAAAAGGAATCTCATTAGAGAACATTGCAAGAATGAATAGAGAACTAATCAAGGCGTCAATCTAAATTACGATACCTTTGATAAAATATGAAATCCCGGTTCTACAGAATCGGGATTTTTTTTATTTTTTTTTATAGAAACAAAATGTGTTATGGAACAAGTAAGCTGTAAAAAATGCGGTTCAAATAAACTGATGAAAGGCCTAAAAATTACCGATTTCGGACATGGAAATGTAAAGAAAGATTTGTCCATTTACATTCCAACAACCGATAGGGCCTTTTTCAATAAATTCGAAAGAGGAACCCTAAACGCTCAAGTTTGTGGTAGTTGTGGAAATATGGAATTATCCGTATCTAATTTTAGAGAATTGTGGGAGGCCTATAATTTAAAAACATCTTAATCCCCAAATCGAATCTTCGAATTCACCCACTTCCCTACATTGATCCCTTGATCAATTCCTACATATACCGCGGCGTTGTAATGGATACCTCCATAAACTCGGCTGATTGCCGCTTCTCTTGCCGCTTCTCTGAAGGATTTGTAGCTTCTTACGGGTAAACCATAGGGAATTTCTGTAGTGTCATCAAAAGCGAAATTATCGCCAAATACAGATGTTAATACTTCTGCAGCAGCTCCTGAAACTACCGAATGGCCACTGGTGTATTCTGGAAACGGAGGTGTTTGTAATAAAGGGACCCAGTCTTCATCAATGTACTTATTAATGAGCGTTTCTGGACGAATTAAATTACTTCTGTACTTCTCATCCCAACAACTTATAAAACCATCCGCAAGGGCAATAGAAGTTTTTGTATAGGCATAAACTGTTTTCTCAAAATCAGCATTGGATGTCTTGTTGGCAATTTTACAAATCCCCATCCAATGAGCGCCAGGAGTGATCTTTTTGGAAGCAAACATAAAGTGCCCTTTGTTCACTGCAACGTACGGGTTACAATCCCAGAATTGGGCGATTTTCACCTCTTCGGATTCATCGCCTTTTTTGACAATCTCTTTGCCGATGTTGTAAACATCCATCAATTCTTTGTAGAACGCGCTACCCTTTTCTAATGAAAATGGAGGAGGCGGAATCGGTTTAAATTGCGATGCAGAATCCAGAACAAAAGTCCTAATCTTTTTCCAGTTGGGCTCAATGCCTTTCATGTAAGCTGGAGGTGTTGGCTGCCATCGAGATGGATCCTCAGAATGCACAGTAAATTCCGGCATTGTTCGAGTTTCATTGTATCGATCCTGCTGCATCCAAGAACCAATATGTTCTGAGAATAGGAGTCCGTAATTTTTCGCCTTTTCAAAATCCTTAGCGTTTTGAGAACCCCAGACAGTGTACAAACTATCACGATAGTTAGTTATCATTTCTTTCGAAAACACCAGATCTTTTGCGATATCCAAATACGCTATAATGGATGCTAATTTTTTATTAACTGTTGAATCCTCAATAGGTTTTGCAATTGGCTTGAATCCATTTAATTGATCCCATAAGGACTTGTATTTCCCATTATGCCCATTTAATACTTGATAGGCAGCAATATTCGGATACACATACACTCGACTTGCCACTGGCGGAGAAAAAATGTCATGCACCATGATGTCAGTCACTTTATCAATTAGCGCATGGTAATCTTCTGGAATTACCGCTATTTGTTCTTTTTCTGATGAACAGTAAAAAAGAATAAAGCTTACTAACAGTACTATGAAATATTTTTTCATCATTATTTAGCAAATGAATAGGTTTTTACTGGCTGATTATTCGGTACCACCAAAAGTATATTTTTGCCTTTCATAGCAACACTATAAGTCCCTTTTATTTGATTTGTAAACGGAGAAATCCCAAGTTTCGGAACAGCAGTAATATTACCCTTTGAGTCCATTACATATCCTTGTAATGATAAATAATATCCATGATAGGTTGTAGGTTCTTCTGAGTTTCCACTCACCAGCACTTTTGATTCATTATCAATGGTCAATTGATTAAAGGATTTAATTGGCCCCAACTGTAACTCTTTTGAAAACGGAATGAATTTGCTAAAATCTCCATTATTGTTTTCTAAATATCCTGACTTCAATATTCGAATTTCCTGCTTGGTCGCATTGCTGATGGATTCATCAGTCACCACCTTTTCGATAGGCTGAAGTGAAAATTCTTTATGGGTTACAAAACGCTTGTTCATCACATTCATTTGAGAAGCCAACATATCTTTGGAGTCTAATGGATAGTATTTTCCATTTACCTCATATGCAATCAGTGCTTCTTTAACTTTGTTACCATCAAAATCCCCATAATAATAAACAATAGGTTTGTCGATATACTTCTGAAATTTGGTGTTTTCGCCCCAGTTGCCGAGCAAGATATCTTGATCACCATCTCCATCCATATCGAACGTAGAAACGGTCTGCCAAAGTCCTTTATAGTCGTCTGATATAGGTTGCTCCTGAAGTTCTCCGCCAGTATTGATGAAAACCTTTGGTGTGTCCCATTCAGTGGCGATTAAAAGATCTTTAGTGCCATCGCTATTCACATCATTCCAAACGGCATCCCTGACTTTTGAATTTAAGCTGAAGTTGGTGTCAACTGAAAATTTACCTTTTCCGTCATTTTTTAAAATCGCTGAGTTTACTGTTGCTCCAAAGTTCTGCGGATTTGATAGGTTCCCGATAAAAATATCTTGATCTCCATCGCTATCATAATCATAAATAGCAACTGATGAGGTGTTTAAAGGGTTGTATAAAATTTGATTTTTTGCTTGTTTAAAGGTCCCGTTGGTATTCATATACAAGCGATCAAACTCGTAATTTTTATTTCGGTTTTCATTGATTCCCGAAGCCACGTATAAATCCAAATCACCGTCATTATCAGCATCAAAAAATACAGCATCATTATCCTCAAATGGGGCATCTTTTTCAAACTCAGGCTGATTTGATTTCACAAACTTTGTTCCTGTATTTAAGAAGAGTGCTCCTGCTTTTCCGGATGCATTTCCGAAGAAAATATCATCGTATCCGTTTTTGTCAACATCCCCAATCGCAACAGCAGGGCCTAAAGTCGATACCTTATAGGGAATCAATCGTTCATTAAAAAAGTCGTTATAGGTGTCCTCAGAATGGGTAAATTCTAAGCTATCGTCTTTGGTAAATATTGGCTTTGAATTGTTTTCATCAGAGTAATCATAATCGCTTGAAGCGTCATCATAAGTAACCTTCAAATCGCTATTTGCTTTAGGATTCGAAATCACCTGATATTTGCCATTGGGCCAAATTACTCGGATAGAATCTACCGATGCATCACCCAGTCCGAAATGCATCTTGCTTTCAATTGAAGACAAAAATCAGCGGGAATTATACACCTCTTTGTTGATCGATT
>FYBJ01001745.1_pt1 | contig 14701 bp, 15 predicted proteins | sample 1134611 | NCBI WGS metagenome assembly FYBJ01 (sample SAMEA104116008, study PRJEB20421) | marine metagenome | isolation source: marine | reverse complement strand
CATGCGCCAGAACAGGCCCAGATCAGAATTGGCGTGCTCGGGCTTTTCGTCCAGCCATGCCTCGAATTGCTCCAAGGTCTGGATTTCTTCGTAACGCTCCATTGAGCAGCCGAGCCACAGTGGCTCGATCCAGTTCTGACGGAAATGCTCCAGAATAGACCAGGCGCGGGTGATATCCGTAAGTGTCGGAGAACACATGACGCCGCCAGGCACCATGAAGGACGAATGCGGCCACTGACCGCCCAACAGCGCGTAAATCTCGACCGGACGGCCGGAGATTGTCACGCCTGCTTCATAGGATGTGCCGGTAAACGGGGAATAGCGTTTGACGGCTTCCTCGTAAAACGGGCTCATCGCGTAGTTTTCGTTGGTATAGTCGATCATCCACAACCCATAATGGTGGCGCGGCAGGGACTGCAGAGATTCCACGATCTGGCCGAGGTTGCGCGCCAGAATGGCGTTGCGCGGCACGGTGGTGCCCCAGGCAGTATCGAGTGCCCAGGCTGCGCAGGTCAGGTGTGACGCACCGCAGATCCCGCAGGCGCGCGGCGTGACGACCAGACCGGCTTGGGGGTCCTTGTCTTTCAGGATGACTTCGAACCCGCGAAACATCTCCGCGTGGGTCCAGGCGTTGGTGACAACGCCGTTTTCAATATCGACCCGGACATCCAGATCGCCTTCGACGCGGCCAACCGGCGAAATGTCGAGTGTTTCTACTGCTGCAGACATAATTCTCTCTCCCAATTCGCAGTTAGACTACGAAGATATCTTCCTCTGCCCACGCAGGTGCCGCGCCTTTGGCGGCGGAGGTGAGCTTGATGTAACCCTTCTTGTCCACGCCCTCGGGCATGTCCTTGGGTACACCCATGACGGTTTGTGTCTTGAAGACCGTTCCCGGCGCCAGATCAAAGAACGGGAACTCCGGTTCGGTACAGCCCAGGCAGGGCATACCCGCACGGGTTTTTGACGAATGGCGGTTCCACAGGATGCGATTGCAGGGGCTGTGAGTCATAGGACCACGACACCCCAGATCGTAGAACAGGCACCCCTTGCGCTGGCCGAACGCCGTGGTCGACACCTTGTAGGCAAAATGCATGTTGCGCGTGCACCCGGTCTGCGTGAAAGAGGAAAAGAACGTTTTGGGGCGATGGAATTCATCCAGCGTCAGATCACCGGCCCGACCCGTGGCAACCGCCACCAGAATCTGCGTTACCCAGTCAGGGTGTGCCGGACAACCCGGAATATTGATGACAGGCAATCCGGATTTAGCGGCAAAACCTTCACCCAGTGCGCCGCCCTTGTCGCGCTTGAGAAACTGCAGGCCGACGCTGTCGGACGGGTTCGGCGCCGTCGCCGGAATGCCGCCATAGGTCGCGCAATCGCCGATCGCCACGACAAAATCAGCAACCGCTGACAGCTCTTTCACCCACTCCTTCATCGGGCGCCCGCAGAACCGGTTCCATTCGCCGGTGCCGTCCGGCGCATTGATGACGGTGCCTTCGAAGACAAAGATGTCCAGCTTGATCTCGCCAGAAATACACTTCTCGACGATCGCTTTGACCTGATCGCCCAGTTCAAGCCCGAGGGAGGGTTGCCAAAGGACGTTGATCCCAAAGTCAGTGACCAGATCACATGCGCTTGGTTCCTCTGCATTCAGGAAAGACATCGTGTTGCCGGAACACGCGCCCCCCTGAAGCCACAACAGGTTTGCCATTTTTCTTCCTCCCAAAGACTATCATTCCTGCCGCGACATCCTCGCCTCAGAGCCAGGCTTGTTGCTTGTCGACCCTGCGAAAGTCGCGGCATTTATGGTGGAAGTGTGTACCGTTGCGCACAGTCGAGCAAATCAACACTAGCGGTCAGCGCGGCGATTTCTGGTAACAAAGTGTAAACTGAAAACTAAGTTGCCATGGGGGAATGTAAACTTGGCTGACAGCTGACAGGGCTTAGCCCCGTCGCCCGCAAGCCGGGCATTCGGCCTCTCCGAAGTAGCTGTACCAGATCCCCTTGCAGCTCTTGCACCAATGGCCCCTGGCGCCCGTGCCCGAAGGAGCAACGGCCTTTGACATGGCGGTCAGGCCCAGATTGCGCGACTTGGACCGGGTCTTGGCCAGTCCGGATCGGGCATAGGGGAAACCAATGACTTTCGTGGCAGGCGCGTCATCGTCCATGTCTTACCCTTTGCGCAGACCGTATCTCTTGATCTTGTTTGCCAGCCCGACTCGTGACAAGCCCAATTCTTCCGCGACCTTACTTTGATTCCAATGAAACGCCTCCAGCGCCTTGGTCAAAACGACCTGCTCCAAATGTTCGACCTTGTCTTTAAGCGTTACACCGGATGGCACGAAAGCTGCGTCCTCGCCGTTTTCGATTGGCGTGCGCGCGATCTTTTCCGATAAATGTCGTAGAGCAACATATCCACCTTGTTCCGCAACCGCGACCATGCGCTGAACTTCGCTTTCCAGCTCGCGGACATTGCCCGGAAATGGGTAATACTCCAACCGCTTCAGAACGTCAGATGTGACACCCAATACCCGGCGACCAACCACACCGGCATATTTCTCAACAAAGAACTGTGTCAGCACCGGGATGTCGTCGGTCCGGTCGCGAAGCGGTGGCAATTCCAGTTGAAACCCGCGTAAACGATAATACAGATCGCGGCGGAAACTGCCTTTTTCCACCATCTCCTCAATTGAACGGTTGGATGCCGCGATGATCCGCACGTTGCTGTACAGTGTCTTGTCTGAACCAAGTGGTTTGACTTCGCCCTCTTGCAGGAAGCGTAAAAGGGCCACCTGAAAATGCGGTGATACTTCTGACACCTCGTCCAGAAACACCGTGCCCCCATCAGCCGCCCGAAAAAGGCCCAGCCGATCCGCAATCGCCCCCGGAAAGGCGCCACGCATGTGGCCAAACAGCTCGGAATACAAGGCATCGTCAGACACACCGCCGCAATTCTGGCTGTGCATGGGTGAATTCACGCGATCCGAGTTAAAGTGAATGGCGCGCGCCAAAAGCTCCTTGCCGGTGCCCGTCTCGCCTCGGATCAGGACCGGCATGCCCGTGGAGGCCGCGACTTTCGCCTCGGCGACAACTTCGGCCATCTTGGGGCTTGCATAGACCAGTCTTTCAAAGCGTGAAACGCCACCCTGAACCGATCCGCCTTCCTCGTCGTTGAAAATCTCGTCATCCAGCGACAGCTTGAGCTCTCTGCTCAGTATCCGGTGCCGGCGCGACAGCTCGGCGTGTTCCAGGGCGCGCTTGACGACGATGCGGATCTGCTGCTCTTGCACCGGTTTGGCAAGATACAAATAGGACGCCGTATCTTCGCAGAGTTGCGCGCCGCAGCTCATTTCATTTTTTTCGCAAATAACAATGCGCCAACACGCGGTATGAGACAAGCGAGACCGCGCCAACGCGTTGTCCGGTCCAAAATCATCCTCATCGACGTCATAGAGAATGAGGTCCACGTTCACTTCGTCAAGGCGGCTCTTTGCGGAGTTATCATCCTCGCAAAAGATCAGCCGATACCCATCCAATTCGCTCAGAGCGCTGGAAGCGGACAGGGTCAAAGCCTTGTCCTTGGACTTGATAAGAACCGTAGATATATTCGACAAGGTGCTTGGACCTCCGTTGCCACTGATGATTGCCGGATCAGTATCAGCAAACATTCTTTGCATAAAGAGAACTATTTATGCAAGTTCTGCTTGCAATCTAGCTTCAGAGTGCAAATCCAGCGCCACTTCGCCTGTTGTGGGGTCGAGTCCGGCTGAGTGCAGAATAGGGCGTTAAGCCTGGATTGGGCTTCTGTAGTCGAGCTCAGGCCGCGTTTTCGGTGAGATAGCGATAGATGGTGGCCTTAGAGAGGCTGTATTCAGCCATGAGGTCTTTGATCAGCTTACCTTGAGCGCGTTTTTCGCGGAGCTCTGCGATCTGATCATTGGTGAGCGCAGGCCGTTTGCCGAACTGAACGCCGCGATCTTTCGCCTTCTTGATTCCGTCCATTTGCCGTTCGGCCCGGATCTCAGTCTCGAATTGGCCGATAGCACCCAGCATGTTGAACAACAGACGACCAGTTGCATCGGATGTGTCGATGTTCTGGTCGAGGACGACAAGATCGACGCCCTTTTCGCGCAGCGTCTCCGCGACCTGACATAGGTGCAAAGTGGATCGGGCCAGTCGGTCGATGCGCGTTACAATCAGCTGGTCGCCTTCACGGACATAATTCAGACATTGCTTGAGCTGAGGGCGGGCATCGGTGGTGCCGCTGCGCTTTTCTTCGAACAGTTTGTCACAGTCGCTCAGTTTTTCACGCTGCACGTTTAGAGATTGTCCGACTGAACTGACGCGGGCATATCCGACTTTGGCCATGGGGTCTCGAATATATTAAGGGTTCATGCGACAACCATATTGAGACATTGAAAAAGACATGGCAAGCGTGATGTCTCAATATGTCTACTTTCAAAGACCACATCTCCTAACGAAAGAACAATCCGATGGCACATCGAGCGGTTCTGACCGCGCGACAACGCGCGGCACTTTTTGATCTCCCTACAGAGGAGATGGCGTTGCTGCGGCATTACACCCTGGATGATGAGGACATTGAACATATCCGCACACGGCGGCGACCAGAAAACCAAATCGGCTTTGCGCTTCAGCTTTGTGCCTTTCGGTTTCCGGGCCGTTTGCTGAAGGCTGGCGAAGTTATACCGGAACCTGTGTCCCGGTTCATAGCCGCTCAAATTGGACTGAAACCAGATGACCTGTTGCAATATGCCGCCCGTGAGAAGACACGACGAGAACATCTCGGCTCACTGCGTAAGATGTACGGTTACAAGATGTTTGCTGGCAAACATGCCAAGAAAATGCAGAGGTGGTTGGACCAGCACGCCGAGGCGGCTCAATCGAGTGAGGGTTTGGTTCGCGGGTTTGTGGAGGAATGCCGCAGGCGACAGGTTGTCCTGCCCGGCCTGTCGGTCATAGAACGACACTGTGCTGACGCATTGGTTGCGGCCGAACAACGGATCGAGGCTCGCATTGCGGCACGTCTCGACCTCGAAATGAAAGCCAAACTTAACGGTTTGCTCAATGAAGACGCTGATAGCCGGATCAGCCGCTTCATCTGGTTGCGACAATTCGAGGTGGGCAAGAACTCTGCCGATATCAACCGCCAGCTCGACCGGCTGGAATTCCTGCAGGGGATCGCGTTGTCGCCAACAATCCTGGACGACATTCCCGCACATCGGGTCACACGCCTTCGCCGCCAGGGGGAACGTTACTTTACGGATGGATTGCGGGACATCACCAGTGATCGACGACTGGCCATCCTTGCCACCTGCGTCGTTGAGTGGTCGGCTGCCATCGCAGATACCGTTGTCGAAACACATGACCGGATCGTTGGCTCAATCTGGCGGGAGGCAAAGAGGATTTGCGATGCCCGTGTTACCGCGGCGCAATCGGAGATCGCGGCGACCCTGGCCGGGTTTGAGACTCTGGGCACGACATTGTTGATCGCCAAGGGAGATGAGGTGGCTATCGCCGGTGCCGTGGATGCATCTTGTGGCTGGGATGCTCTGGAAAACCTCGTTGCAACAGCAAGGTCACTCAGTAAGACCGTCAAGGCGGGTGCACTGGCTTATGTCGAGCAGGGGTATCATCGGTTCAAGCTCTATGCCCCCGAATGCTGGCAACATTGGACATCACAGGGGCCAGTGTGGCTCAGCCTTTGCTTGCGGCGGCCGATGTGATCCGCGACAGGCAAGATATTCCAAGCCGCTCTGCGCCATTTCTTCAGCCCCGATCAAAATGGCGAGGGCATCTCAGCGACCCCGAAACGAACCGGGACCGTCTCTGGGTTGTCGCGGTGCTGTTCCATCTGCGTGAGGCCTTCAGATCCGGTGATGTCTGGCTTGCTCATTCTCGCCGCTACAGCGACCTGAAACAGGCTCTGGTTCCGGTCGAGGCCGCGCAGACTATGGGATTGTCGATGCCATTGAAGCCGGAAGTCTGGCTTGCAGATCGAAAACAACGGCTGGACGACGGGCTGCACAGGCTTGCCAAGGCAGTCAGGAACGGCGCCCTCCCAGGCGGGATCATCGAGGATGGGCGATTGCGCGTCGAACGCCTTGAAGCTGACGTTCCCGCTGAAGCCGATAGCCTGATCCTGGACCTCTATCGTCGCCTGCCAGAAGTGCGGATCACAGATATGCTCACGGAGGTGGCCAATGACACAGGGTTCATTGACGCCTTCACCCATCTGCGTACCGGGGCACCGTGCAAAGACAGGCTTGGCATGCTGAATGTTGTTCTCGCAGAGGGTCTGAATCTTGGACTCAGCAAAATGGCCGGGGCGAGCAGTACCCATAACTTTAAGCAATTGGCCCGGCTCTCAAACTGGCACGTGGAAAGTGAGGCCATCAATCGGGCACTGGCTATGGTGATCGAGGCGCAGGCGTGGTTGCCAATGGCAAAATACTGGGGTGCTGGTGAAACCGCTTCCAGTGACGGTCAGTTCTTTCCCACCACACGCCAGGGCGAGGCGATGAATCTGATCAATGCGAAGTACGGCCATGAGCCCGGCCTGAAAGCCTATACCCATGTATCAGATCAATATGGCCCCTTCGCCACACAGGTGATCCCAGCTACAGTGAACGAGGCACCGTACATTCTGGACGGTCTGCTAATGAACCCGAGCGGCAAACGGATCAAAGAACAATACGCAGATACGGGCGGCTTCACAGACCTCGTCTTTGCGGCCACCTCGTTGCTCGGCTACCGGTTCATCCCGCGCATCAAGGACTTACCTTCAAAGCGGCTGCATGTCTTTGATCGTCATGGGGTCCCGAACGAACTAAAAGGCCTGGCCGGTGACCGCATCCGCGAAAACACGATTATCGCCAACTGGCCGGACGTGTTGCGCTGCATCGCGACGATGCTCTCCGGGAGAATGCAACCGAGCCAGCTTCTGAAGAAACTGGCAGCACGGCCACGGCAACATGATCTGGCCATTGCCCTTCGTGAAATCGGACGTATCGAGCGGACGCTGTTTATCATTGATTGGCTACTTGATACCGATATGCAGCGCCGCGCACAGATTGGCCTCAACAAAGGAGAAGCACATCATGCCCTGAAGAACGCACTGCGGATCGGTCGCCAAGGCGAAATCCGCGACCGTACAACTGAGGGCCAGCATTTCCGCATCGCAGGGCTGAACCTGCTCACCGCCATCATCATCTATTGGAACACCAAGCAACTCGGTTTTGCGGTCGCCGCGCGACAAAATGCTGGGCTCGATACACCCGCATATCTTCTCTCACATATCTCGCCCCTCGGATGGGCACATATTATCCTCACAGGTGAATATCGGTGGAGGCGGATGATGGAAAACCCATGAAACCTCGTGCAGCGACAACACCGGTCATTCATCAGCAGCCAGCGAAATCTGACTCCAAGCCCACTTTGACCAATGCTGCGATCTGCATGGATGGTGGCTTCAGTGAAACGGGCAGGATCAAGATCCGTGCTGACCAACCGCCACCGAGTGATTGCTTTGCATTACATAGATCAAATGTAGTCGTGCGCCAGTTTGCGGATCGGTCCTAGCCAGTTAGAAAGCGGGACAGCTTTGTTGCGATTTCGTCGTCTCTGATCGTCTTCAGGCGGGCTGTGAAGAATGTCTTCTTCATCGCCATTCCTTTGATGGAAATACCGATCAGTGCGCCGGTATCAATTTCATGGGTTACAGCTTCGGCGAGAATGATAGAAGCACCCAAGCCGGACATGACAGCCTGTTTGACGGCTTCGGTCGATCCGACATTCGCGCGCGTGCGCAGTTCGCCGGCCCTGTCGCCCAACACATCGCGCAGGAGCGTGCCGGTGCCGGATCCACTTTCCCCGCCGATCATTTCAAGTGTGAGGAACTCCTCGACGGTGATCTCGCGGCGGCCCGCCCAAGGATGGTCGGTGGGCAGGATCACGATCATCTCCGCGCTGCGCCACCGCTCTGCCGCGACATCCGGGTGTGAAAGGGGCCATTCCATTGCCGCAATGTCGATCTCCCGGCTCAGTAGCATCTCGGCGATGCGGGGATTGGGTGCCGAGGTGATTTCCCACCGGCCTCGCCAGTCCTCCGCGTCCAGAAACCCTTTGAACGCCTTGGCCATATAGTAGCTGGCGATATTGCCACTGCACCCAACGATCAGACTGTCGTCGCGCGCGATGGTCTCGGCGCGTGCAGCAGATTTCAACAGATGGCGCGCATGAGGCAGGAAGCGTTCGCCATGCCGTGTCGGACGGCTGCCAGCATGACTACGCTCGATCAGTGGAACGCCTAAATCCTCTTCAAGCTTTTGCAAATGCTGGGAAATTGTCGGTTGTGCGATCTTCAAGCGGGTCGCAGCGCCATGGAAACTACCCGCTTCGACAAGACCGACAAAGCTCCGCACAAGGCTCAGGTTCAGCATCACACTTATCCTTTCAGGACTTGGGGGTTCAGCGCTGTCTCGGGTAGGTCGCCTTTGAGCGTTGTGATAATGCTGTCCGCCGCCGAGGCTGCGATGGCGCGCCGCACCTCAACCACAGCCGATCCGATATGCGGTGTCAGAACGGTTTTCTCCGAAGCCAACAGGGCGGGGTGGACGTGCTGTGGACGGTCGGGCCTGGCCCAGTCTTCCATCTCATAGGTGTCGGCAGCGTATCCACCCAGATGGCCGGTTTCGAGCGCGGATGCGACGTCGGCTTCATTGACCAGGCTGCCGCGCGCAGGATTTATCAGGCAGGCCCCTGGTTTCATGCGGGAGATAAATGCGGCATCGACCATCCCAAGCGTCGCCTCGGTCAAAGGAACCGCCAGAACAACGAAATCCGATGTGGCCACGATTTCGTCCAGCGCAGCCTTGCGCGCGCTCAGCGCTTTCTCGGTTGTCGGATCCAGTGGCGTCACATCGTGATAAAGCCGCGTTCCCCGAAAGCCGGATAGCAGTCGCAGTGTTTCGCGCCCGACAGCCCCCGCGCCGATGACGCCGACCACAGCGCCCTGCAACGTGCCCCCGTAAAAGCGCGCGCGCCATCCAGCGTAGGTGCCCGTCCGCATGTGCGTATCGCCGTCCCGCATGTTCCGGGTCAGAGCGATCATCAGCCCAAGCGTGAGTTCCGCCGTCGGTTCGGTCAGCAGATCGGGCACGATCGTGACCAACACGCCATGATCCGTGCAGGCAGTGACATCAATGTTGTCAAAGCCTTTCAGTGCCCCCGCCACGATCTTCAGATGCGGGCAGGCTTCGAGAAATGCGCGGTCCACCGCTTCCGTCATGAAGGCCATCAGTGCAGTTGCGTCCGCACAAACCTCTTTCAGCCGTTCGAACGATAACGGCTCTGTGCTGTCATTCGAAATGACCTCGCCGACCATCCGTAGGGTGGCCAGTGTCTCGTCCTCGATCCAGTTCGGCACAATGATTTTTTCGCGCATTGAGGTCATCCCTTCCTTTTTTCGCATTGCTATCAAGGCAAGAGGGTAATCGCAATATGTAATAATTCTGTTGCTTTGATCGTGTAGCAGAATGGGTGACGAAGGGGAATCGGTCGATATGGGACAGCAGCAGATGGCTTTTGATCGGAGCGATACGAAGACGGATGCGGCACCAATCCTGTGCCTGGACCAGGTCGAAGTGATCTATCCGAACGGCACGGTCGCATTGCAGCCGACGACCGTTGATTTCGAAGACGGCGAATTGACGGTGTTGCTGGGTCCTTCAGGCGCGGGCAAATCCACTTTGCTGCGCACCTTGAATCTGCTCGTGCGGCCCACATCCGGGGCGGTCCTGTCACGGGAGATCGGAACGCTGGATGCGACTCAATCCATCCGGGCGCATCGCCGCGATACGGCGATGATCTTCCAGCAACACCAGCTTATCGGCCGGATGGGGGCAATGCACAATGTCCTCTTGTCCCGGCTTGGGCGGCATTCCTTCTGGCGCACCCTTGTTGGTTTCTCGGAAGAGGAACGACGGCTGGCCCTTGAGTGCCTGACACGCGTGGGCCTTTTCGAAAAAGCGCTGACGCGCTGCGACAGCCTCTCGGGTGGCCAGCAGCAGCGCGTCGGCATCGCGCGTGCGCTGGCTCAAGAGCCGAAGATGATCCTCGCCGACGAGCCTGTAGCGTCGCTCGATCCGGCCTCATCCGAGCGCGTGCTGAACGTCCTGCGCTCGATCTGCAAGGAAGACCGCATTCCGGTGATCGTCAGTCTGCACCAGCTCGATTACGCCAAGGCTTTTGCGGACCGGATCATCGGCCTCGCCGGTGGGCAGATCGTCTTCGACGGCCCGCCCACACAGCTTTCCGAAACTGTCCTGACCCAGATCTATGGATCGACCGGGCAGGATGCGACTTGAGTTCATCATCATAGGAGACCCAAAGATGAAATCGACCACCTACGCCATCGCCGCGACTCTGCTGGCTGGCGCCGCCTTCGCCGCCGGTGACCATGATCCTGATACGTTGCGCGTGGCACTTCTGCCCGACGAAAACGCGGCGACCGTGATCCAGGACAACGAACCTCTTGCCGCGCATCTCGAAGAGACGCTCGGCAGAGACATCGATCTGATCGTCACAACCGACTATTCATCGATGATTGAAGCCATGCGGTTTGGCCGCATCGACGTCGCCTATTTCGGCCCCGCTTCCTATACGATCGCAAAGGATCGCATGGACGGCAGCGACCTAGATATCGAGCCCTTCGCGGCCCGTATCAGCGGTGGCAGCACGACCTATCAGGCAGTCCTCATCGCTAACGCGGAGGCGGGCATCAGTTCCATCGCAGATATCGAAGGGTCCGGCGTGGACGTCGCCTTTGGCGATCAGGCATCGACATCAAGCCACTTCGCCCCGAAATACACGATGCTGCTTGAAGACGTCGCGACTGGCGAGGATTATAACGAAAACTTCACCGGCGCCCATGACGCCGTGGCCCGCAACGTCGAACTTGGCAACGCCCAGGTCGGTGGCCTGAGCCGTCCAATCTTTGAACGCCTCGTCGAGCGCGGCACGGTGAACCCCGACAATCTGGTGATCCTGGGATATTCCGCCGATATTCCGCAGTACCCATGGGTCATGCGCACCGACATGACGCAGGAGCTGCAGGACAGCATCCGCAACGCCTTTCTTGATCTTGAACCCGGCACCGAGGTCGGCGATGCGGTTCTTGGCCCATTCAAGGCGGACGGTTTCGCCGCGATCACGGATGCCGATTACGACATCATCCGCGATATCCGCAGCAATCTGCAAACCGACTGATCCCAAAAGAGGAGACGCCGCGATGACCCTTGCCCAGACCAATACGCCCCAAACCGCCGACACCATTCTTGCGGCGGATCGCAAAGGGCGGCGGCGTCTCCTTCTCCAGATCGGAGGCATCGTGGCGATCATTGTCCTCTGTCTCTGGCTGACCGGAATGCTCGATGGCGGGCGGCTGGCCGACGGTCTGCCCGCTATCGGCACGCTCTTCGCCGAAATGGTGCCGCCCGATTTCACCCGCTGGCGTCAATGGGTCGAGCCAATGATCGAAACGCTCGCCATGTCGGTGGCCGGCACCGCACTGGCCGTCGTCCTGTCGGTCCCGCTCGGCTTTCTTGCGGCACGGAACACGACACCGAACAAATGGGCCTATCAGGCTGCGCGCCTCGTGCTGAACACGCTACGCTCCATCCCCGAACTCATCATGGGCATCATCTTCGTTGCCGCCGTTGGCTTTGGAATGCTGCCGGGCGTGCTGGCCCTGGGCCTGCATTCGATTGGCATGGTCGGCAAGTTCTTCGCCGAAGCCATCGAACACGCGCATCCCGCGCCCATCGAAGCCGCCGAAGCCTCTGGCGCCACGTCTCTTCAAGTTATCTCCCATGGTGTAATGCCCCAGGTCTTCCCGCAATTCGCTGACGTCACAATGTATCGGTGGGAATACAATTTCCGCGCCTCGACCGTCATGGGAATGGTTGGTGCAGGCGGGATCGGAACCGAACTCGTCGGATCGCTGCGCCTGCTGGACTATCCCCAGGTGTCGGCCGTTCTGATCGTCATCTTGGCCACCGTGACAATCGTTGACGCACTCAGCAACATGCTACGGAAACGATTCCAGTAAGTCACAGTCACCCGGGAAAAGCGGATCTTCGGCAGCCTGCTGCGAGCTGCAGCAGAGTCCGGTCTTACCACTTCGTGTACGGCGCGGCGAAGGGTCATTATGCTGGCAATCCGGGCTAAAAACCCTTAGCGCCCTATTCTGCACTCAGCCGGACTCGACCCCGTTGTGAACATCCAGTGCTACGTCCTGTCACTTCATTCCAATTCAATCGCCCCTCCGGCTCATACCCCGCTGTCATAGCGGCCACGGAGCGAAGGGTTACATCCGACCAAGAAATCCACGAAGCTATTGGTCAACCGCGACGAGGACTTTATCGGACCAGCAAGACCAGGCCGACCGCTCCCCTCAGGTTCCCGCTTGGTGTAGCGAATGCTCGGTTCGGATGATGACCGTATGGGCCAAGCTCAATGACGGGTTTGGCGACATGATCAACAACGCGACGAAGCATGTTCGGCAATTGCGAACGGATGCTGCGTCAGCAAAAGCCGCATCTGCGTAAGTCCGAAATGTCCGCATCTTACCAGTTCGTACACGATGCAGCGAACGGCTGGTGTACGGATAGGGAGGGACTTCTGAGAATTTCATCGTACCAGCCATATGACACACCAATGTCGCTTATTTCACTCGGCTCAAGGGTGACGGGAGATTGTAGGGCAGAACGACCTCTTTACGGACAGCCTCAGCGTAGGATTCTGCCCCTTCCAGCATTCGACCCCACTTACCGATCGGGCACCGCTTCAAGGGAAGTTTCGAACCGCTTGCCCGCCGCTGCAGCTTCTTTCAAGAGCGCGTCGAAATTGTCAGGTGGATTGCCATCTTCCAACATCCCTTTGAACGTCGCATAGGCATCCGTCTTGCTGCCGTAGGCGCGCAGGGTCTTGTCGTCGTTCACCCAGGCCACCACGATGACCTTTGCATCGCTGTTGAACCGATAGAACAGCCGATACTGCTGGAAGAATTTCGCCCGGAACCAGTGCTTGCGGTGATCGCCGAGTGTGCCGCCTTGCCGGAAGGCGGCGGCACCCGGATCTGCCGGTATGGCCTCGGTGACCAGCTTGAAGATGGCGGCCAGCCGTTTCGTCGGGTTTTTCTTGCGCCAGGTCTTAGGATCGCGTGCCTTACGCGCCTCGACTTCCTCGATCAGCCCTTCGATCTGGTCCAGAAAGAGCGGATGCGCATAAATCGACCATCCGTTTACGACAAGGGGCGCTTGGACTGGCACGCTATCGCCGGTCATTCATCCTCGAGCGATAGCGGCGCATCGAGATCGACGTCAACGTCTCCGACCAGTGCTGCAAGACGGTCATGCAAAGCCCCATCGAACGCCCGAATGCGGTCCGGATGCGCCTTGATATCGGCCTCGACAAAATCGAGAAAGGCTCCGAGCACGGGATCTTCCTCGTCGCTGCGCACGGGCTCGATATAGACCCTGCCACTCGGCTCGGTGCAGTAACGAATCTGGTCGCCCTTGCCCAGCTTGAGCTGTTTGCGCACACCCGCCGGCACGGTCGTCTGATACCGATCCGTGAGTTTCGAGACATCTTGTGCGAGGGCTGTCATGGCAGTCTCCTGAAGAAAAGGGTCTTTGCTGCCCGCGATAGGTAATGCATTTGCATTGCCTTGTCAAGACAAGCCGCAGGATCTGCTGTCGCCGGGCAGGTCGATGAACCGTCCGGCGCAGGACCTAATTTCGCCCCGCCAGGAACTCCGCCAGCACCGGGCTAGCCGCACCTTTCGCGGAGCTGAGCAGCTCCGAACCCGCAAGCGAGGCCTTCGACAGGCGTACGAGCCCACCAGTTTCCTCGATGCGGTAGCAGCGGCGCTTTTGCCGCCCGCGCCTGTAGTGGGTCGCGGTGACAATCTGGCAGGTACTGCCATCGGTGAGCGTCACAGGTGCTGCGAGCCTGATCTTGTCGCCTTCCTCGTAGTCCGGGATCGCAGCCCAGTCCTGGCAGCGCTGGCGCCAGGCATGGGCATAGCTGTCCGGGTCTTTCAGGTCGGAGAGGAGCTCGATCAGCCCAAGGGGAGCACGAGACTCGTTCGGGCCAGCACTTTCCTCCATGTCCTTGTAGCCCCAGCAGCCGTCATCGTATCGGGTGAGGAAGACAGCACCGAACGTGATGGAGCCATCCGCATCGGTCAATAGGTCGTGTCCTCGACCGGCGAGCCATCGATACTTGTGACCTTTGCCGCCGCGTACCAAGTCGAACCCACCTTGCAGGCTTTGACCAGTTCCGTCTTGCGCCTGTCGCTCTCGAAGGTGCAGAGCCGGGCAATCTCCGCTTTCTCATCCGCGTAGGTCTGGACGCGGCGATCGGTATAGAAGAGCCATCCCATCTCAGAGTCCTTTCTCTCATTGGGGAAATTGTTGTCGTCAATGTCCCGAGAGGGCCGCAGGCCTGGCAGGGTATTGGCGATGCTTGTTTGAGAAAGGGCGCGTTACGCCGCCCTCCGGTCATCGATTTCCATCAGCGCATCGAGCGGCACGCGGTAGGGCTGCATGGCGTCGAAATCCTCGCAATTGCCGCAGTTCTGCACGATCGCGAAGGTATCGCAGGCATCCTTGAGGAT
>FYBJ01001645.1_pt1 | contig 14778 bp, 17 predicted proteins | sample 1134611 | NCBI WGS metagenome assembly FYBJ01 (sample SAMEA104116008, study PRJEB20421) | marine metagenome | isolation source: marine | reverse complement strand
TCGCGGATATGGCAGGTGTTGAGAAGGATCATGTCCGCGTCGTCGGGCGACCTGGTCTCGACATAGCCCTTGCCGCCAAGCGCCTCGGCCATACGCTCACTGTCGTAAACGTTCATCTGGCAGCCATAGGTTTTGATATACAGCTTCTTGGGCTCGGACATTGGGCAGGCCTTTGCGTTCGCGGGATCAGCGGCGGGCTTTATACCGTTCGGGCACCGCTTGCAATGCACGAGCAATTAACCGATTTTGGTGTTTGATGCCAGCACGGCAAATCAGGGGCGTCCAGATGGAATACAACTCACTCGATCATCTCTTGCGCACAGGCAAGGAGACGCTGGCCAAAGGCCCGCTGGCGTTGATCTTCGTCGAAGATGATGTCGAGCTGGCCACCACGATGCGCCATCATCTGCAATGCGGATTTTCCGCTGTGCTTGCCTTTATGCCAGACGCGTTCCAACTGCCAAAGGACGTCGAGGCGCGGGTGCATCGCGTGCCCTTTGACTGCGGTCCCCGCAAGTCCGTGGTCGAGGCCATCAACCGCATAATCGAGGCCGCGCCTGGCATATGGATGTACTACTGCTATAACGCCGAATATCTGTTCTATCCGTTTTGCGAGACGCGCAGCGTCGGCGAAATGCTGATGTTCCACACCGAAGAGCGGCGGGATTCGATGCTGACCTATGTCATCGACCTCTATGCTGACGACTTGGATGCGCATCCTGACGGCGTGTCATTGGATCAGGCCAACCTGGACAGATCAGGCTATTACGCCCAGGCCCGAAAAGATCCTGAAACCGGCCATCCGCGAGAACGACAACTGGATTTCTTTGGCGGCGTCCGCTGGCGGTACGAGGAGCATATTCCGAAGGCGAGCCGCAAGATCGACCGGATCGCCTTTTTCAAAGCTGCACCGGGGTTAAGGCTGCTGGCGAACCACACGTTCGAGGATCAGGAATACAACACCTATGCCTGCCCCTGGCACCACAACCTGACGGCGGCAATCTGTTCGTTCCGCACCGCCAAGGCGCTCAAGCGCAACCCCGGCTCGACATTCGAAATCGACAGCTTTCGCTGGCACAACTCCACACCCTTCGAATGGCACTCACGCCAATTGCTCGATCTTGGACTGATGGAACCGGGGCAGTGGTTCTGACCCGGCGCCCTTTTCCTCTTGCTAAAAATATCCCGGGGGAGGAGCGCAGCGACGGGGGCAGAGCACCCAATCTTCAAAGACGCGATTTACCCGATCAGCATCGGAAACCAATCCTCGCGCAGACGCTGTCCCGGCTGCATTTCGTGCCCCGGAAACGGTGGCGAGGTGCGGCCCGGACGTTCGACATAGCGGGCATCGTCCCCCACCAGTCGCAGCGAAAACGCGCGCCGACGGCTATTTGACGTGTTGCCGCGTGCCCCGTGCAGGATTTTGTAGTTGAACGCGACCGCATCGCCCGGCTGCATTTCGAACTCGACGACTTTCATGCCCTCAGCATCCGGGTCAGGGATCGGCATGTATTGGCCCTCGTCAGCAAAGAACCCCTCTTCCGAGACCCAACGCGTTGGCAGCACTTCTTTTTCCCACAGGTGCGAACCGGCGACACAGCGCAAGGTTGCCTCTTTCACCGGATCAAGGGGGGACCAGAAGCTGACGGTCTGCTGACCTTCGACAAAATAATACGGTCCATCCTGATGCCACGGTGTCGCCATCGACGTGCCGGGCTCTTTGACCAATACGTGATCGTGGAACATCTGAACGGTGCTGGATCGCATCAGGTCCGCAGCCACTTGTGCAGCGGGCGAGGCGCGGATCACATCGCGGAACTGCGGGATGCGGGTCCAGTTGCAATAGTCGTCAAAGAAAAGGCCCGTCTGCCCGTCTTTCTTGTTGTCAGATGCGTAAGGCCCCGGCTCGGCCATGTTCGTCTCGATCCCTGCGCGCAGCGCGCCAACATGGTCGGCAAAAAGGCCGGGAACAAGGACAACGCCGTCGCGCTGGTAGGTTTCGATCATCTCGGGCGTCACGAGCGGGTGTGTCATCGGGTCCTCCATCCTTGGTGTCGAGACGCTTCTGCCCCGGCAGAAACAACATTTCAAATCATATCTATAAATGACATAATTAACTTCATGTTATACCTAACGCTCCGCCACTATGAATATGCCTGCGCCATCGCGGCCGAGGGCAGCCTTTCAGCCGCCGCCACTCGATTAAACGTTTCACAGCCTGCGCTGTCCAATGCGCTCGACCGGATCGATGCGCACTTGGGTTATCCGCTGTTCATCCGCAAGCGGGGCGCGGCGCTCGCGGTGACACCGCAGGGCCGTCGATTTGTAGACCGGGCCGAGGCGCTCCTGGCCCGAGCCGCCAGCCTGGAAACCGGGCGGGACGCGCAACCGGCGACAACCCGGCTGACGCTTGGGTGTTTTTCGGACCTTGCCCCGTTTTTGCTCGCGCCCGCGTTGCAGACGTTGCGGCTGGCCTACCCGCAGGTGACGGTCGGCTATCGCGCGGCAGCCTTTGAGCCGTTGATTGGCGCATTGTTGGACGGGAGTATCGACATTGCCGTGACCTATGATCTGGGGTTGGACGCGGGCTTTGCCCGCACCACGCTGTTTCATCAGGATCCTGTGGCCGTGCTGTCGCCGGATCACGAACTGGCGCAACGCGGAGACATTTCGTTGCGTGATCTGTCGGCGCACCCGCTGATCCTGTCGAACGAGGGGCTTTCAGCGCAGCATATGCTGGGACTGTTTCGCCGCCACGGGCTGTCACCCGTGGTGGCTCATCGTACGCAGTCGCAGGAAATCATGCGCAGCCTGGCCGCCCATGACGAAGGGGTCGGCATCAGCTATGCTGCGCCCTATGCCAGCCACAGCTATGATGGCCAGCCTTTGGCGATGGTTCCGATCCGGGACCAAGACGCAAGCGAGCCCGTGATCCTGGCCCGCCACGGAACAGGCCCAGGCGACCCGGTGGTCGACGGGGCAATGATGATTTTGACCGAAGCTTTAATGGACCGCAGCCCTGATCACACTTTGCGCAGGCGGATCACTACATCTACCGAGGCGATTTCCACCCCCTCAGGGGCATCGGGCAGACGTTGAATAACCAGTTGGTCCGAAGGCGCATCCGACAGGCGTGCCTCGTCCTCCCAGTAGAAATGGGGGTGGTCGTGAGTGTTCGTGTCAAAATAGCTTTTCGAACCATCAACGGTGATTTCCTGCAACACACCCGCATCACAGAACGCACGCAAAGTGTTATAGACCGTGGCCAGCGACACCGAAGCCCCCTTGGTCTTGGCCGCTTCAAACAGGCTTTCGGCGGTGACGTGACGGTGACGACCATCGCCCACCAGCAATTCCGCCAATGAGACACGCTGCCGGGTCGGGCGCAGGCCCGCGTCGACCAACCAATCGGTTGCTATCTGGTGGCTCTCTGGTGTCATCACGGCAAGACTCGCTCCTGGCTGAGTGTATATATAGGGCCGTCGCCCCCATAATTTCAAATGAAATTCATTCGCAACTGCGCGGACCCGACGTCGCAATCCGTCAGTATCCCCCAGCCCGGCTCTTGCGGGACGGCTAGGCGCGATGTTAGAGGGACCAGAGCGAATTTTGACACCCCAGGCAGGAGAAGCGGCAGCATGTCCCAGTTCCCGAGCAGTTTTGACAAAGATGACCTGCTGAAATGCGCCCGTGGCGAGCTTTTCGGCCCCGGCAACGCGCAGCTTCCGGCACCACCGATGCTTATGATGGATCGGATCACCGACATTTCGGGCGATGGCGGCGCATATGACAAGGGGCACGTTTTGGCGGAATTCGACATCACCCCGGATCTTTGGTTCTTCGAGTGCCACTTCCCTGGCAATCCCATCATGCCCGGGTGTCTCGGTCTGGACGGTTTGTGGCAGTTGACGGGCTTCAACCTTGGCTGGCGCGGCTGGAAAGGCCGCGGCATGGCAGTTGGTGTTGGCGAAGTCAAACTGACCGGCATGGTCCGCCCGGATCGTAAGATGCTAACCTACAAGATCGACTTCAAAAAGGCGATCCAGACCCGCCGCCTGACAATGGGTGTTGCCGACGGCATCGTCGAAGCAGACGGCGAATTGATTTATCAGGTCAAAGATATGAAAGTGGCCCTTTCCGAAAGCTGAGGCCGCGCTAGAACCGATACCGAAGGAGAGGCTCGCGGGCCTCTTTTTTGTACCCAAGCCAAGACAAGGAGCGCTCCATGACGATAACCCAAAAAGATCTAGCTGCAGCCCGTACCGCCTGGGGAAATGGCAAGGTCGCCATCTCAAAAGCGTTCGAAGATGGCGGAATTGACGCGGCGCGTCAGGTTGCAGACGCCCATCTGGATGCGATTTATGGATACAATCTGGGACCTGTTTTGTTCAAACCGACCATGGCCAGCGGCGAGCAAACCTTCCGTCCGACCAAAGAGGGCGCTTTGGCCTATTTTTGCGGCCATTCCGAACAATACCCACTGGACCGCGGATTTGCGATCCAGGGCTGGCGCTCAATGGACAGCGTGACTTCGGCCGAGTTCATCCAGGGCGATGTTGCAATGTGGATGGGGTGGGTCATGCTGACGGACAAGGACGGCAACGTCACAAAAGTGGACAAGTCGTTCGGGTACAAGAAGGATGCAGATGGCTCCCTGCGCATTGTCCTGCACCACTCGTCCCTGCCGTACACTGGTTGACCAGCTTCCTCGCCTATGCATCGCCAACCCAGCCGAAGCGTGTCCTGAACGATGCGGCTGGTGGCGATTTCTTTCAAAGAAATCGGCCCAAAAACTTTGAAAGTTTTTGTCCCGCGCCTGACGCCAAGCTGTCTGGGACCGCATCGCGGGCATGATCGCCTTCAACTCATCTTGCACCCCCACGCTGCAATGCATACTAAGATATTAGCTAACAAGGGAGTGCACGTATGCGTCGTGTCGTCGTCACCGGTCTGGGCATTGTCTCGTCGATCGGCAACAATGCCCAAGAGGTCATGGCCTCGCTGAAGGCAGGCAAATCCGGGATCGTCGCCAGCGACGAGATGGCCGAGCACGGCTTTCGCAGCCAGATCGCCGGAACGCTGAAACTCGACATCAAGGAGCATGTGGACAAACGTACACTGCGCTTCATGGGTCCTGGTGCGGCCTATGCCCATATCGCCATGAGCCAGGCCATCGAAGACGCAGGCCTGACTGAGGACGATGTTGTGAACGTGCGCACCGGCTTGGTCGCCGGATCCGGTGGTCCGTCCACCAGCGCCATGCTGGCTGCGCATCAGGTGGTTGCCAAGACGGGTGCAACCAAACGCATCGGCCCCTTTGCGGTACCCAAGTGCATGAGTTCGACCATTTCGGCCAACCTTGCGACGGCGTTCAAGATCAAGGGCATCAACTACTCCATAACTTCAGCCTGCTCGACCTCGTTGCACTGCATCGGCAATGCGGCGGAACAGATCATGCTTGGCAAACAGGATGTCATGTTTGCTGGCGGTGGTGAGGAGCTGGACTGGACGCTCAGCTGTCTCTTTGACGCCATGGGTGCGATGAGTTCGAAATACAACGACACGCCGGACCAAGCCTCGCGCGCGTTCGATCAAAACCGCGACGGGTTCGTAATCTCGGGCGGCGGCGGCATCGTGGTGCTGGAGGATCTGGATCACGCTCTGGCCCGTGGCGCCAGGATCTATGCCGAAGTGACCGGCTACGCCGCGACCTCGGACGGGCACGACATGGTTGCCCCCAGCGGTGAAGGCGGTGAACGCGCCATGCGCCTGGCCGTGTCCACACTGCCCGAAGACCGCAAGGTCAGCTACATCAACGCGCATGGCACTTCGACCCCGGTTGGCGACGTCGGCGAAGTTGAAGCAGTACGCCGCGTCTTTGGCGAAGGCAACGTCCCGCCCATCAGTTCGACCAAGTCCATGACAGGTCATGCTCAGGGCGCGGCGGGTGCTCTTGAAGCGATCTTTTGCCTGCTGATGCTCGACAACGATTTCATCACCCCCTCGATCAACGTCGAAACGCTGGCCGAGGGGATCAACCCCGACGAAGTGGCAACCGAGCTAGTCGAAAACGCCGGTCTGGATTCCGTGATGACCAACAGCTTTGGCTTTGGCGGCACCAACGGGTCGATGATCCTGAGCAAATACAAGGGATAACCCGATGACCGGAGCATTGCAGGGCAAGCGCGGGCTGATCATGGGTGTGGCCAACGATCGCTCGATCGCCTGGGGCATCGCCAGGGCGATGGCCCAGGCCGGAGCCGAACTGGCATTTACGTATCAGGGTGAGGCCTTTGGCAAACGGCTGGAGCCATTGGCCGAAAGCGTCGGCTCGAATTTCATGGTGGATGTCGATGTCACCGATGATGCGTCGCTGGACGCGGCTTTTGCACAGTTGGGTGCGCGCTGGCCAAGCATCGACTTTCTGGTGCACGCCATCGCCTATTCCGACAAGAGCGAACTGACAGGCCGTTTCCTTGACACCACTCGGGCGAACTTCAAGAACTCAATGGATATATCGGCTTACTCCTTCATTGAAGTGGCGCGCCGTGCGCATCCGCTGATGAAGGACCAGGGTGGCACGCTGCTCACACTGACTTATGCCGGGTCGAACCGGGTTGTGCCGAATTACAACGTCATGGGCGTGGCCAAGGCAGCACTGGAATCCGCGACGCGGTATCTGGCCAACGACCTGGGTCCCGAAGGCATCCGCGTGAACGCCATCTCACCAGGTCCGATGAAAACGCTGGCAGGTGCGGCCATCGGTGGTGCGCGCAAGACGTTCAAATTTGCCGACAACAACGCACCCATGCGCTCGAACGCTTCGCTTGAAGCGGTCGGCGGAACTGCGGTCTACCTGACCTCGGATGCCGGTGCCTGCACCACGGGTGAAATCATCCGCGTCGATGGCGGGTTCCATGTGCTGGGCATGCCGCAACCGGATTCAATGTAGATCCAGTGATCAAAGTTACCTGAAAACGCCATAAAGCCGCCGCAGGATCGCCAATCAGCCTGGTCATGGTCCCTCCATGACCAGAAATTTTCATACTCTTCAGCCTCCTGTCAGCGGTTTTGACCGAAACAGTGACCCGCTGCGCCCGATGAAACAAACGCTTGTCGTCACTGTCGGTGTCCTAGCGCTCATCACACTTGCGTCCTCGCCAACACTAGCCGCAGAGCTGTGCGAGAAATACGAACGTCCGGTGGCAACACCAGCCCAAGCGCGTGAAATCCTGGGACTGCGGCCAATCTGACAGTTCCGACATTGTTAGTTCGGGGGTGCTCCCGCGCCCGAGCAGTCCCGACTTCGTCGGCACCGCTAGCGGCCTTGGGCGTAGCGCCGCGCTGTGCGCGTCGCGGTCCCGAGTCCGGCCAGTATTCCGCATCAAGGCGCGTTGATCTCAATAGAGCGCCAACCGCCGAGCGAAGCGAGGCCCGGCCCAACGGGAGGCGATGTCCCGCAAGGGGCATCAACGACGGGCGGGAGCCCCCCGGTTTTTGTCCTCAGCCGATCATCTGATCGCTGTCGGTGAGTCGAACACGAGGTCCTGGCCCGCAAGTGGGTGGTTGGCATCCAGTGTCACCGTCGCCTCGTCCACTTCGACGACCGTTACTGGCAGCGCCTGACCGTCCGGGGTCTGCATCTGCAGCTGTGTGCCAATCTCCAGCGGGATATCATCCGGGATACCTTCGCGCGGGATCGCCTGACGGGCGTCGGGATTGAGAGGCCCGTAAGCCTCTTTGCAATCGATCGTTACCTTCTTCTTCTCGCCCACTTCCATATCAGGCAGCGCCTGGTCCAGACCGGGGATGATCTGGCCTGAACCCACCACAAACTCCAGCGGGTCACGTCCTTCGGAACTGTCGAATGTCGTGCCGTCCAGCAGGGTTCCGGTGTAGTGGATGCGCACTGTGTCGCCTGATTTGACCTTGATCATTGGGTCTCCGATCGAGTGGGAGTTGAAAGATGGCGCACCGTGACGGACGCTTTCGCCAATGTAAAGGTTGGGGGCCTTCCCCCCCCTGCCCCGTCTGTGCAACCCTGCCCCCGAGTTGAGGGAGAAGACAACATGGCAATCACAACCTGCGTATTCGACGCTTATGGCACCCTGTTCGATGTGGCCGCAGCCGCGCGCCAGGCCGCATCCGAACCCGCGCATGCCGCGCTCAAGGACAAGTGGATGGAGGTCGCCAACCATTGGCGCCTGAAACAGCTCCAGTACACCTGGCTGCGCGCCATCACTGATGCACATGCAGATTTCTGGGAGGTTACACAGAACGGGCTGGACTGGGCGCTGGAGGCGTCAGGCCAGGACGGGGATGCGGAACTGCGCCAGCGTCTTCTCGACCTCTATTGGTCGCTTTCGGCGTTTCCCGAGGTGCCGCAAATGCTGCGCACGCTAAAAGATCGCGGGCTGAATACCGCGATCCTGTCCAACGGCTCCCCCGCGATGCTGAACGGCGCGGTGCAGTCGGCGGGCGTTGGTGATGTGCTCGACGATGTGCTTTCGGTCGAAAGTGTCGGCATCTTCAAACCGGACAGCCGCGTGTACGATCTTGTTGGCCAACGCTTCGGCTGCGCACACAACGAGGTCCTCTTTGTCAGCTCGAACGGCTGGGATGCGGCAGGGGCCAGCGGCTATGGCTTCACCACCGCCTGGGTCAATCGTGCGGGCGAGCCGATGGACCGCTTGCCATGGACGCCTGCACATGTACTGTCCGACCTCACAAGCATTCCGCAATTGGCAGGGGTTTGATGGCCGGTTTCACCACCTCGGACGGCAAGCGCATTCATTACACGGACACCGGGAGCGGCCAGCCGCTCTTGTGTCTGGCCGGGTTGACCCGCTGCGGGCGGGATTTTTCCCATCTCGTTCCGCATGTCACTGATTTGCGCATGATCACGATGGATTATCGTGGGCGCGGACAGTCGGATTATGATCCCGACTACATGAACTACAACGTTTTGCGCGAAGGGCGGGACGCCACCGAGTTGATGGATCACCTCGGACTGGATCGCGTGACTCTGCTTGGCACGTCTCGCGGTGGATTGATCGCCATGACCCTTGCAGCAACACAGCCTCACCGACTGGCAGGTGTGATCCTGAACGACGTGGGCCCGGTGGTGAGCCCGGAGGGCATCGCGCGGATCATGGACTATGTGGGCAAGGCGCCGATGTCCAAGACCTATGACCAGGCGGCACAGGCAATGCACGCCGCTTTGGTCGCACAGTTCCCGGATATTCCGGCAAAGGTCTGGCGACAGCAGGTCGAAACCCAATATGACGAGACGCCAGACGGGTTGGCCCTGCGGTACGACCCAAAACTGCGGGATGCGCTGATCGAGCAGGCCGCGGCGGGCCCTGTGCCGGATCTCTGGCCGCTGTTCGAGGCCCTCAGAGGATTGCCAACAGGCGTTATACGGGGCGAAAACTCGGACATTCTGGCGCCTGGCACCCTGGCGGAAATGCAGGTCCGGCACCCCGAGATGCTGATCGCCGTGATCCCCAACCGGGGCCATGTACCGTTTCTGGATGAACCACAATCCCTTGCCCTTATCCGCAGCGTATTGGAGCGCGCCTTATGAGTTCGATTGATATGATCCACGCCGCCGCCGAGCGCCTGAAGGGCCACGCGCGGCGCACGCCCCTGCTGAGCTCTCCGTTTCTTGATGAATTGGCCGGGCGGCGGTTGTTCGTGAAACCCGAATGCCTGCAACATACCGGCAGCTTCAAGTTTCGCGGCGCTTGGTCTGCTGTATCCGCGCTGGACGAGGACACTCGCAAGCGCGGAATTCTGGCGTTTTCCTCGGGCAACCATGCGCAGGGCATAGCGATGGCCGCCACCAGACATGGCGCGCCATCGGTGATCATCATGCCGTCTGATGCGCCCAAGATGAAGATCGACAACACCCGCGCGCTAGGGGCCGAGGTGGTGCTTTATGATCGGGGCAGCGAAAGCCGCGAACAGATCGGCGAGCGGCTGCGGCAGGAACGCGGGCTGACCCTGATCAAACCCTACGACGAGCCGCAGGTGATCGCAGGTCAAGGCACCACAGGTCTGGAGATCGCGAAACAAGCCGCCGAACAGGGCGTCACAGCGGGCGACGTTCTGGTCTGCTGTGGCGGTGGCGGGCTGACTTCGGGCATCGCGCTGTCGCTGGAAGAACACGCACCAGACCTGCGCCCCCGGCCCTGTGAGCCGCAAGGGTTCGATGACGTGACACGGTCGCTTGCCTCGGGAAAAATCGAGCAGAACGCGGCCACCGCAGGCAACATCTGCGATGCGATCCTGACGCCCGCACCGGGCGAGATCACGTTCCCAATCATGTACGAGCGCTGCGGCCCAGGTCTGACCGTGACCGAAGACGAGGCGCTGCACGCCATGGCACTGGCCTTTTCGCGGCTCAAGATCGTGCTGGAGCCGGGTGGAGCGGTGGCGCTGGCCGCCGCGCTGTTTCGCAAGGATCAGATCAGGGGCGAGGCGGTGATCGCCGTCGCCTCGGGTGGTAATGTGGACGCCGAAATTTTCCGAACGGCCCTGGAGCGTTTTGCATGACCCGGTTCACCATAGCATCGTTTAACGTCAAGAACCTGATCGGCGCGGATCAGGAATATTACGCGTTCCAGAAATATACGCCCGAGGAATATGCGTGGAAACAGGATTGGATGGCCGATCAACTGCTGACCATGGATGCCGACATCGTGGGGTTTCAGGAGATCTTCGAAGAGGACGCGTTGCGCGATGTGATCGGCGAAACCGATCGGCGCGGGGACCAGGCAAATGACGCAAATCTGCCGGACCGATCCAAACGCTATCACAAGAAGGCAATCTTTCGAAAGCTGGCCTTTGGCGGATACAAGGACGCAGCCCTGGCCTTTGCGGCGAATGCCTCGGACGGTGGCCCAGGTGAGCGTCGGCCCGGGTTGGCGGTCTTGTCTCGGTTTGGGTTCGCCGAGGCACCTGAGGTTATCCAGGATCTGCCAGTGCCTTTGCGTATTCCGTTGTCCTCGCTGGGCGGTGATGAAGGTGCCGGGCATTACACGCTCACCCGCATTTCGCGGCCGATTTTGAAAGTTCGCATAGCGGTTGAGGGCAAGGTCATAACTGTCTTCAACTGCCACCTGAAATCGAAATTGGGCGAGTTTGTTCGCCCCGAAGGAGCCGATTTTGCGCCCGAAGCGGTGTTGACCGCCTATGACCCGGTGGGCCGGTCGATGGGGGCGCTGCGCTCGGCTTTACGACGCATGGCCGAAGCCTGGGTCCTGCGGCGCGAGATCGTGGCCGAGCTGGACAAGGGCCACCCGGTTATGGTTCTGGGCGATTTCAACGACGGCGAGCATGCAGTGAGCTCGGAAATCATCTCGGGCGAGCATCCGTTCAAGAATTACTCGTGGATGCTGCGGCATGATGCCAAGGCTCCCAACGACCGATATTCCCGAGATGAAAACGAGCAGATCACCGAGGCCGTGGACCGCGTGCGTTTGCGGTCAGCGGAAAAGATGTTCGTCCGCAAATCCCTGCGCGACATGGTTTATACGGCCGCTTTTGGTGGCGTCTATGAGAGTATCGACCAGATCTACATGTCACGCCATTTCGACAGCGCCTGGGATAAGGCCGTGGGAGAGATGGAGTATTACAGCGTCTTCAACGACCACCTGACCGACGGATCGCACCCTGAAGCGCCCTATAATAAGCTCGCCTCGGACCACGGGCAAATCATGGCGCACATACGGCTCGATTGATGAAACCCGGTGAAGGGGAAACTCCCGCACCCGAGCGATCCCGACTTCGTCGGCACCGCCAGCGGCTTTGGGCCGAGCGCCGGGCTGCGCCCGGCGCGGTTCCGAGCTTGGGAACAGTCGCGCAAGAACCGACCGGGGAAGGCGCTCATATTTCAAAGTAGCGCCAAACCGCCGAGCGTAGCGAGGCCCGGCCCAACGGGAGGCGGTGTCCCGCAAGGGGCATCAACGACGGGCGGGAGTTCCCCGCCTGTCCAGATTGGCTCGCACGGGCTACCTCGAAGGAAACTGGTCGCAGATCTCTTGCCGCAGGCGCATAGGGTCCGGGTATTCTTGCGGGAACTGCTCGGGCGGCTTTCCCTCCCGGACCTGCGCGTAGACACGCATCTTGTTGCCGCCATGGATCCAGGACAGATCCTCGTTAGAGTACCCACGCGCCCAAAGACCATCTGTTACTGCCGCCAGGATCCATTCTGTAAACGTGGGTGATACATATCCCCCCGATTTGGCCGCCCGAACGGCCTATTCGTACGTGATATTCCTGTTGCATCCCAGCGGCAAGGCGTCCGGTTCATCCTTGCACAGGTCGATCGGCAACGAATGATGGCAGATGTATGGAATGCCGGGATAGTTTTCGTCCATGTAGTCCATAGCGCTCTTGGTCGTATTCACACCCGCATGGCTGAGATCCAACAGGATGCCAATTCGAACCAATTCATCGATCACCGATTTCCCCCAAGGCTTCAGACCGTGATCTTGTCCTTTGGGTCGGCCAATCCCCACACACTGGCTCGAAACGTATCGTTGCAGGCCACGGCTGTCTTGCCATGGGTATGGGCGGCTTCAACATCTCGGGTCTGGTTCACGATCACAAAATTCTGAGGTTGTTCAGCCATCGCAACACGGAAATGATAGTGCTGTTCCAACAGGTTCTCAAACATCATGCCAGCCGCCGTTAACATCATCTCGTGCCCGGTGATCCCATTGTCTGGGTCGCTCTGAAAATAGTCATGAAGTTGCGAATACTCGACCCAGCCCGTTCCATGGGGGCTGGCCAACATACCAATATCGATGGTGCCCTGCACAAATTGATTAGCTGCATCCAAGACCTCCCACGTCTTGCTTTCCTCGCTCGCCAGTCCCGCAGTGGCAAGACCCGGCACTGCGGCTCCAAATGCAAATACGCGTTTTACCTTAACGTCTCTCTTGATGCATATTCGGCATGTTAAGGGCAAATCGCCATAGGTCTTCTCACTGGAAAACACTGGTATCGCACTTGTCAATTGGCCCTCTGCTTTACCTTCTCCCCCAGAGACGACTAGGGTGCAGCAAGGGGAACTGAGAGGATTTAGACACATGCAGATCGCGGATTTTGGCGACGTTCGGTTACATTATCGCATAGACGGCGACCCGGATGGCGCGCCGGTGGTTTTTTCCAATTCTCTGGGCACGGACATGCGGTTGTGGGACCCGATCCTGCCCTTGCTGCCCAAGGGTCTGAAATTCATCCGCTATGACAAACGCGGCCATGGCCTGTCCTCCGCGCCTGATGGGCCCTATACGATGGGTGCCCTGGTACGCGATGCAGAACGCTTGATGGACATGCTCGAGATCAAGGACAGCCTGTTTGTGGGCCTCTCGATCGGTGGCATGACGGCGCAGGGGCTGGCGGTAAAACGGCTTGATCTGGTGCGTGCAATGGTGCTGTCGAACACCGGTGCCAAAATAGGGACACCCGAGATTTGGGACGAGCGTATCGCTGCGGTCAAAAAGAGCGGGATCGAGGCTCTGGCCGATGGCGTGATGGAGCGATGGTTTTCGAAAGCCTTCCGCGCCACGCCCGAACTGGAACTGTGGCGCAACATGTTGGTGCGCACCCCGGCCGAAGGGTATTGGGGCTGTTCCGCAGCCATCTCGGGTACGGATTTCTACACACCCACAAGCGGGCTGCGTCTGCCGACTTTGGGCATTGCCGGGTCCGAGGACGGCTCGACCCCACCCGATCTGGTGCGTGAAACCGTCGACCTGATCCCCGGCTCCAGGTTCCACCTGATCCGCAAGGCAGGTCATCTGCCCTGCGTCGAACAACCCGAAGAATATGCGCGCGTGCTGACCCAGTTCATCCACGACACCGGGCACCTATAGGCATGGCGGACTTTCTGCTGGTCCCAGGCTCGTGTCACGGGGCCTGGTGCTGGCGTGACCTGATCCCGGCCATGGCGGCGCAGGGCCACGCAGCCCGTGCAATTGATATGCCGGGGTTGGGCATGGATCAGACACCGTTGAGCGGGATCACTCTGGATGATTGCAAGGATGCAGTCCTGGCGGCTTCGACCCCGGAAACTCTGATCGTTGGGCATTCCTGGGGCGGATATCCGATCAGCGCGGCGGCCGAAAGCGCACCGGGTTCCATGCGCGGGTTGATCTACCTTTGCGCCTATTTCCCGATTGACAGCCTGTCGATGGTTGAGCGGCGCAAGCGCGCACCGCGCCAGCCGCTGACAGAGGCCGTTGTGAAATCCGGTGACGGGGTGTCTTACACTGTCGCACCGGATCGAGTGCCCGACCTCTTTTATCACGATTGCCCACCAGAGGCGGTGGAATATGCGATGCAACATCTGCGCCCGCAACCAATCGCGCCACAGGACACTCCGCTTCCCACCGGGGCGGCTTACGATAGCGTGCCCAAGTCCTACATTCTCTGTGCTGATGACCGAACCATCCCCCCAGAATACCAAACCGAAATGACCCGCGACTGGCCAGCGGACCGGGTCCACGTTATGGAAAGCTCACACTCGCCATTCCTGTCCGACCCACACGGATTGGCAGCGCTTCTGACCCATATTGAAAGGCAATTCTGATGGCGGCCTCGGTCTTTGACAGCACGCTCTTTTCCCGACTGTTCCCAACTGGCGAGGGGGGACGGCTGTTCACCGATACCGCTGAATTGCGCGCAATGCTGTTGGTCGAGGGGATGCTGGCCAAGGCGCAGGGCGAACAGGGGATCATTCCCAACCCCAGCGCCGCTGCCATCAGC
>FYBJ01001489.1_pt1 | contig 14785 bp, 14 predicted proteins | sample 1134611 | NCBI WGS metagenome assembly FYBJ01 (sample SAMEA104116008, study PRJEB20421) | marine metagenome | isolation source: marine | reverse complement strand
GTCTCTTATACACATCTGACGCTGCCGACGATCTACTCTGTGTAGATCTCGGTGGTCGCCGTATCATTAAAAAAAAAAAAGAAANCGGCACCTTCGCCTGGCAGAGCCTGCTGATCCTGCGCAAGATCCCCCTGACCGACGCGGCGGTCATGATCCTCGTAACCATCGTGACCGTGCTGACCGATCTGGCCATCGCGGTGGTGGTCGGGGTCATCGTCTCGGCGCTGGCCTATGCCTGGAACAACGCCACACGCATCCATGCGCGCACCACGACCAACCCCGAGGGGGCCAAGGTCTATGCGATCGAAGGACCGCTCTTTTTCGGCTCGACCGACGGATTTGCGGAGCTTTTCGATCCGGCGGGCGACCCGGAATTGGTGATCGTCGATTTCGCCGAAAGCCGCGTGGTGGATCAGTCCGCGCTTCAGGCGATAGAGGCGCTGGCTGCGAAATACGAGGAAGAGGGCAAGGTCCTGCAGCTGCGCCACCTGTCGCGCGACTGCCACCGGCTGCTGCGCAGGGCGGGGCAGCTGATCACGCAGTCTTCGGATGATCCCGACTACGGGCTGGCCGTCGACTACCGCGTGCGGCCGGGCTCGCTGGGCGGCGCGCATTAGCGGCGCCGCGCGGCGGGCCCACGGCACTGCGGAACCCGGTGCCGGGCTAGAGTATTTTTGCAAAGAAGAAGTGGGGCGTCGCAGGGGGCGGAGGGCGGCGGAAGATGTGGCATTCCGGCCCTTGATCGCCGGCGCGCCATGCCCGATAAGATGCGCAGAAACGGAGTTTGCCATGCGTGCACGTATCTACCAGCCGGCCCGCAACGCCATGCAGTCGGGCAATGCCAAGACCCGCGAGTGGGTTCTGGATTTCGCACCGGTATCGCGCGACATCGATCCGCTGATGGGCTGGACCAGTTCCGATGACACTCAGGCCCAGGTGAAGCTGCGTTTCGACAGCCGCGAGGCAGCACTGGCCTATGCGCAGTCCAAGGGCATCGATGCGGTCGTCCTGGCCACGCATTCGCGGCGCCCCAATCTTCGCAAGGGCGGATATGGCGAGAATTTCGCGACCGGCCGGCGCACTGTGTGGACGCACTGAGCCGGACCCGGCCAATCCGGCGCGCAGCGCGGCCCGGGCGATTTGAGCTTGATCTTGCCGCATGGTTTCGGGCACACCCGCCGGAGCCGGCCGGGAAGGCGCGCCTGACGGTCCCATAGCTCAACTGGATAGAGCAGCTGACTTCTAATCAGCAGGTTCGGGGTTCGAGTCCTCGTGGGATCGCCATCACCAGACCGGACGCCATATAAATCAGAGGCTTGGCGTCTAAACTTCCAACTTTCTCAAGGCGAGTTGGAAAAAATGCTCCCCAGGATCACCACGCGGGCCTCGGCGCTTCTCGCCGCGCTGGGGGCTGTTTCTTTCCGCACCGCACGGGCCCGAATGGCGGAGGATTCAGCCGAGGGGGAACCGCATCCGAACCAGACAGGGCCGCCCCTCGCTGAGGGTGATGCTGCCACCGAGGCCGCTGACGGCCGAGGCGATGATGCGCATTCCCAGCCCCGGCGCCTCTTCGATCCGGAAGCCTGCGGGAAATCCCGGGCCGCTGTCGGCGAATTCCAGGTGCAGCGCGCCGCTGTCCTCGCGGCTTGCGGTGAGCGATACGGAAAGCGGGCGGGAGCGGTCGGGCGCGTGCTTGGCCGCATTCACCACGAGTTCGTTCACGACCACGCCGATCTGCGCAGCCACAGCCGGGTCGACATTCAGGCTGTCGATCGCCATCTCGCAGCGCAGGCCGAGAATTTCCTCGAGGTCCCGGCCCAGAGATTCGAGATAGGGGCGCAGGTCGGCGGGCCCCCGGGTGCCGGTGTTGGCGAACTGCCTGTGCATCCGGGCGATGGCCAGAAGCCTGGTGGCCATGTCGTCGAGCACTTGGCGCGCGCCCTGGTCCTCCACGCCCAGAGCCTGATGCCGGAGCATGACAACCGAAAGCTGAATGCTGTTGGCGATCCGGTGATCTGCCTCGCGCTGGGCCGACGGTGCGGCGTTTTCGGGGTCGGTTCGTGGTGTCGTCATCGCATTGCCCGGTGGCTGTTCGTCAGGTCTGCCAAGGTAAAAGCACCCCCGGCGGGGCGGGATGAGATGAAAAGCGGCTAAAACAATTGTTACTAATACATGAACAATCATGTGCTTGGCTGCCAACTGTTCCCACAGCGGGCGGCTCAGGTCCAGATCGGAATTCGCGATTCGCGCAATAAAATACGCCCGATGGTTGTGGGTCGCGTCGCCCGGCCGCCGCGCCCTCGTCAGGAGGAGGCCCATAAAAGGGCCGGCGGCCTCAGTCTGCCGCGCCCCCGGCAAAGCGGTTGCCCTGCGCATAGTCGCAGGGTGCCTCCTGCATTTCGAGGTGCAGCCTGTCGTTCGTGTAGGGATGCGCACGGACCAGATCTTCGTCGACCTCGATGCCGAGACCGGGCCCCTGCGGGGCAGCGACGAAACCCGCCTCGGGGAAGATGCCGTTCCCGATCAGCGCCCGGTGAAAGGCGGTGTCGATGGTTTCGGCCATCAGCAGGTTGGGGATCGCGGCAGCCAGTTGGAGGTTGGCGGCCCATTCCACCGGCCCCGCATAGAGGTGGGGGGCGATCTGAGCGTTGAAGGCCTCGGCCAGCGCGGCGAGCTTGCGCGCCTCCCACAGCCCGCCCACGCGCCCCAGGGCCGGCTGGAGGATCCGGGCTCCGCCGCTGCGCAGCAGGGTAGTGAACTCTGCCCGGGTGCAAAGTCTTTCACCGGTGGCGATGGGCACGGGCTGACCCTGTGCGACCGCCGCGAATTCCAGCAGGTTATCGGGGGGAACGGGCTCTTCGAACCAGAGCGGCTGGTAGGGGGCGATGGCCTGGCCCAGCCGGATCGCCCCGGCGGTATCGAACTGACCATGGGTGCCGAAGAGCAGGTCGGCCCGGTCGCCCACGGCTCCACGCACTGCCTGACAGAACTCTTGCGACCGGCCGATGTCGGACATGGCCGGCTGATGGCCGCCCCGGACGGTATAGGGGCCAGCGGGATCGAATTTCACGGCCGTGTATCCCTGCGTCACGCAGCGGGCTGCTGCCTCTGCCGCCATATCCGCCGAGAACCAGAACTCGGGCAGCGGGTGTCCGTCCAGCGGATACAGATAGGTGTAGGTCCGGATGCGGGGATTCACCATCCCGCCCAGCAAGGCCCAGACCGGGCGTTCGCGCATCTTGCCCAAAATGTCCCAGCAGGCGATTTCCAGACCGGAAAAGGCCCCGATCACGGTGGGATCGGGCCGCTGGGTGAAGCCCGAGGAATAGGCGCGGCGGAACATCATTTCGATGTTTTCCGGGTTTTCGCCCTGCATATGACGGGCGAAGACATCCTCGATCACCGCGGTCATGGCGGCGGGGCCGACACCGGCGGCATAGACTTCGCCCCAGCCGGTGATGCCCTCGTTCGTGCGGAGCTTTACAAGGATCCAATAGCGGCCGCCCCAGCCGGGGGCGGGAGGCGCCGTGATGAGCACCTCCAGATCCTGCAACCTCGGACCCGCGCTCACCGGTCGGTTTCCTGTCTTGCCCGGAGGCGGGGGCGGTGCATCGGGATTCCTTTCGCGTGGCGGCCATTCCGGCGGCCAGCTTTCCCGCCCGCGCCCCGCTATGCAAGTCCCCCAGGGTCTTTCGGGCGTTCGGCCGGGGCGGCGCGCGTTTCGGGGTCGCCTTCGGGATAGCGGCGGAACACCAGGTAGGCGGCCAGCATCAGCAGCAGCGCAAGAAGAAACGGTGCGCCGGGAAGTTGCCAGGGTGACCCGGCGTCGGTGAAGGCATAGAAGATACGCGTCATGGCGAGCGGCGACAGGATCATCGCCACCGAACGGGCCGAAGACAGCACGCCCTGCAGCTCGCCCTGCCTGTCGGCGCCGACGCTGCGCGACATCAGGGCCTGGAGCGCCGGGGTGGCCAGAATGCCCAGGGCAGTCGCCGGCGTCAGTGCCAGCGCCAGCCAGCCGTTGGTGACGAGGGCCACGAAAACGAAAGCGGCGACGCTGAAGCCGATGCCCAGACGCACGGTGTCTCTTTCACCCAGACGCGGTAGGATCAGCTGTATGAGCCCGCCCTGCACGGCCGCCATCGACAGGCCGAAGGCGGCGAGCGAGACGCCGACCATCCCCGATTCCCAGCCAAAGCGCGCCCGGGTAAAATAGACCCAGACCGCGGGATAGACCATGAAGGCGAACTCGTAGAGGAAGAACACCGCCAGAAGCCGCGACAGCCCCGGCAGCCGCCCGAGGGCGCGAAAGGCGCCGAGCGGATTGCTCCGGCGCCAGGAAAAGGGCCGGCGGGTGCGGTCGGTAACCGTTTCGGGAAGCACCAGGGCCCCGAAAATCATGTTGGCCCCGGCCAGCGCCGCCGCGGCGAGAAAGGGCGCCCGTGTCCCCAGTTCGCCGAGGAGCCCGCCGATCACCGGCCCTATGACAAAGCCGAGGCCGAAGGCGGCGCCGACCAGGCCGAAGTTCGCGGCCTTGCGTTCGGAGGGCGATATGTCGGCGATGAACGCCGAGGCCGTGGACTGGGTGGCGGCGGTGATGCCGCCCACCACCCGCCCCGCCAGCAGGAGCCAGATGGACCCGGCCAGGGCCATCACCAGATAATCGAGCGTCATTACCGCAAGCGAGGTAATGAGCACGGGCCGGCGGCCGAAGCGGTCGGATAGGCTGCCCACCAGAGGCGAGAATGCGAACTGCATCACCGCAAAGGCCGAGGACATGATCCCGCCCCAGACCGCGGCGCGGGCCAGGTTGCCGCCTGTCACCTCCTGGATCAACTCCGGCATCACCGGCAGGATAAGACCGATGCCCATGGCATCGACGCAAAGCGTTACGAGGATGAAGATCACGGGCAATCGCGGCATCTGTGGTCCTGCTGGCCTTGGCCCGGGCGGGCGACGGCGTCAGAGGTAGAGCCTGTCATCCCGTGATGCAAAGGCTTGCGCCGCCGACGTGGCGGCAGGCCGCGCTCAGTTGCCGAACCGCGAAAGGATGTCGCGTGCGAAGGCGCGAGCCTCGGCGGGGGCGCTGCCCATCTGGGCGGACGGATCGAAAACCCTGGCGAGATCCGCCTCGGACCATTTGCGACCGGCGAGCTCCCTGAGAGAGCCGCGCCCGGCCTGCACCTCGCCGCAAAGCGCCTTTACCTGCATCTGGGCCTCGGGTCTTGGCATATATTCGGTCAGCGCGAACGACAGGGCCTCGGCATGGATCAGGCCCCGGCCGTCGTCTATGCCCGCCAGCATCCGGGCGGGGTCGGGATCGAGACCCCGCAGCATCTCGGAGGCGGCGGCCAGAGCGCGCAGGCTGAGCATGCAGATCTGCGGAAGGCTCATCCATTCGGTGAACCAGGCCACGCCGTCGCGCTGCTGGCGATGTATGACGGCGCCTTGCATGATGGCGTCGAGCCCGATGCTCTGGCGGGCGATGGCCGCGAGCAGGGTCGGTTGGACCGGATTGCGTTTCTGCGGCATCGTCGAGGATCCGCCGCTGCTTTGCAGACGCATTTCGCGGCTGTCGGACTGGGTCATGAGGATCAGGTCCTCGCCCATTTTGCCCAGGCTCGCGGCCGCCCGTGTCATCCAGGCGGAATAGGCGGCGATGGCGTCGCGCGTGCTGTGCCAGCTGCGCCCCGGATCGGACAGTCCCAGGGCCTGCGCCAGACCGGCACGCACCTCGGCGCCGCGGGGGCCCATGGCCGAGAGAGTGCCCGCCGCACCCGAGAGGCTGACCACCAGAAGCCGTTCGCGCAGCGGGCCGAGCTCTTCGAGAAGGTGGACAAGCGGCATGCCCCAGCCCGCCGCCACGGCGCCGAAGCTTGTGGGCGTAGCCGCCTGACCCCATGTGCGCCCGGCCATCGGCAGGGCGGCATGGGCCTCGGCCAGGGCGGCGAGACATCGCAGCACCTCGGTGATCCGGGTTTCCTGAAGCCCGATAACCTGGCGCAGCCGCAGGATGAGTCCGGTGTCGGAAATGTCCTGGCTCGTAGCGCCCCAATGCAGATATTGCGCATGTTCCGGGGCCTGCATCGCCGCGCGGAACGCCTGAACCAGGGCCGGGACCACCACGGCGCTTTCGCCGGTTTCGACCGCCAGGCCGCCTGGATCGAGCTGCAGCTCCAGGCTGGCACGGTGGATGGCTCGGGCCGACAGTTCCGGGATCAGTCCCATTTCGCCCTGCACACGGGCAAGTGCGCCTTCGACCAGCATCATGGCCCGCAATTCGGCGCTGTCGGTGAAGAGCTGTGCTCCCTCGTCATCCGAGAAGAGGCGGCGGTAGATGGCGCTGTCGAGCGGAGAAGCAGGCATGGATCAGGCTGCCGGGCGAAGTCCGAGGATGGCGCGGGCCTGCTGCGCGCTGGCCACCGGACGGCCATAACGTTCGCACAGCTCAGCCGTGCGGCGCACCAGCGCGGCATTGGAGGGCGCGAGCGTGTCGCGGTCGAGCCTCACGTTGTCCTCCAGCCCGGTGCGGGTAAGGCCCCCTGCGGCGATGGCCCATTCGCTCAGCCGTATCTGATTGGCACCGATCCCTGCCGCACACCACTGCGCGTCGGGGGCGAGCCGGCGCAGGGTCTCGATATAGAAATCAAAGATGGGCTTGTCCGCCGGCATGGCATTTTTGACGCCCATGACGAACTGCACGTAGAGCGGGCCGCGGATGCGCCCGTCTTCGGCCATGCGGGCGGCCTGGACGATATGGCTCAGGTCGAAGGCTTCGATCTCGGGTTTGATGTCATGCTCGCGCATTTCCGAGGCGAGCCAGTCCACCAGATCGGGCGGATTTTCGTAGACGCGTGTAGGAAAGTTGTTCGACCCCACCGATAGCGAGGCCATGTCGGGCCGCAGAGGCAGCATGCCGCCGCGTGCGCGCCCCACGCCCGAGCGGCCGCCCGTCGAAAGCTGCACGATCATCCCCGGGCAATACGCCTCGATCCCCTCCTTCAGGCGGGCGAAGCGCTCGGGGTCGGAGGTGGGCCGGCCGTCGTCGTCGCGCACGTGGCAATGCGCGATCGCGGCGCCCGCCTCGAAGCTTTCCTGCACCGATTCGACCTGCTCGGCGACGCTGATCGGGACGGCGGGGTTGTCGGCCTTCGTCGGCACCGAACCGGTGATCGCGACGCAGATGATGCAGGGGTCGGAGGTGGCAGAGGAGGTCATTCGGGGGCCTTTGCGATATGGTCGAGTATCCGTGCGAGACGCCGGGGCTGCGAGAAAAAGGGCGAGTGATCGCTGTCGATGCTATGCACCCGCCCGGCGGGCCAGTCGGCAGACATGGTTTCCTGGAACTCCGGTGGGATGGCCCGGTCGCGGGTGCAGCGGATATAATGGCGCGGCAGGGATTGCGACCGCTCGGTCAGGGTGATCGGCTCCGACTGCGGGCCTACCGGCTGGGCGCAGAGCCGAGCCCGTGCGTAGTCCACGGTTTCCTCCGGGCAGTCGTGGTAGAAAACCTCGCGCGCCATGTCGTCGCGAATGCTGAAACTGAGGCCGTCGGCGGCAGGCTCCACTGCCGCCAGAAGCGGCTGACGCGGCGCGGCCATGCGCATCTGTGCCAGGCTGTGGCCGGGCCAGGGGGTATAGGCGCAGAGATAGACAAGTTTTGCGATCCTGTCCGGTGCCCGCTCGGCAGCGGCGGTGATCGGATAGCCCGCCATAGAGTGCCCGACCAGAATGACGGGTTCGCCGGCCCTGCGGCAGGCGGCGGCGATGGCCTCTGCATAGCTGTCGAGCGTCACTTCCTGCGGCGGGGTGGCGTCGCCGCCGTGGCCGGGCAAATCTATGGCCTGAGCCCGGTGGCCGAACGCGTCGAGGACGGGCAGAAGATCGCGCCAGCACCAGGCTCCATGCGCGGATCCGTGGACAAGAAGGAATCGTGACGTCATGGCCCGAGCAAACGGTTTTCCTCCGGGCGCTGCAAGCGGATATCGGTGCTCAGGACCATAAGGCGGGCCGGCGGGGCGGGCGATTACATCGGCTGAAACGCGAAAGCACAGCGGCTATCACGGCCCCCGAAACCATGCCCCGTGCCCGAAAGGTGCCCCATGTCCGCCCATGCCGCGCCCATGCCCATGACCTCCCGCCGCTCCGGCCCGCTGCGCGGCCGCGCCGAGGTGCCGGGCGATAAATCCATTTCCCACCGTGCGCTGATCCTGGGCGCGCTGGCCGTGGGCGAAACCCGCATCACCGGGCTGCTGGAAGGGCAGGACGTGCTCGACACCGCCGAGGCGATGCGCGCCTTCGGTGCCGGCGTCTTTCGTGACGGCAGCGGGCAATGGCGGGTGCAGGGCGTCGGCGTCGGCGGTTTCGCCGAACCCGACCGGGTGATCGACTGCGGCAACTCCGGCACCGGCGTGCGGCTGATCATGGGGGCGATGGCGACGACACCCATCGCCGCGACCTTCACCGGCGATGCCTCCCTCAACGGCCGGCCCATGGCGCGGATCACCGATCCCATCGCTCTGTTCGGCGCGCGGGCCTACGGGCGCAGCGGCGGGCGGCTGCCCATGACCATCCAGGGCGCGGCCGATCCCCTGGCCGTCCGTTATCGCCTGCCCATGCCGTCGGCCCAGGTCAAATCCGCTGTGCTTCTGGCAGGGCTCGGCGCAGCGGGCCGCACCGAGGTGATCGAACCCGTGGCGACCCGGGACCACACGGAACGGATGCTGCGGGGATTTGGCGCCCGGCTCTCCGTCGAAGACGGGGGCGAGGGGCGCGTCATCGCCCTGACGGGCCAGCCGGAGCTGACCGCCCAGACCATCGACGTGCCGCGCGACCCCTCCTCGGCGGCCTTCCCGGTCGCCGCGGCGCTGATCGTCGAGGGCTCTGACGTGCTGGTGCCCAACATCGGTCTGAACCCGACACGGGCGGGCCTCTTCGAGACCCTTCGGGACATGGGCGCTGATCTTACCTATGAAAATCCGCGCGAAGAGGGCGGGGAACCCGTCGCCGATCTGCGCGCGCGCTATTCCCCGGCGATGAAGGGGATCGAGGTTCCGCCCGAGCGTGCCGCGTCGATGATCGACGAATATCCCATCCTCTCGGTGGTCGCGGCCTTTGCCGAGGGCGCGACGGTGATGCGAGAGGTCGGCGAACTGCGGGTCAAGGAAAGCGACCGCATCGATGCCATGGCCCGGGGGCTGGAGGCCAACGGCGTGCGGGTGGAGGAAGAACGGGACAGCTTCACGGTGCACGGGATGGGCCCCGGCGGCGTGCCGGGCGGCGGCCGCTGCGCGAGCCGGCTCGACCACCGGATCGCCATGTCGTTTCTGTGCCTGGGGCTGGCTGCGCAGCGGCCTGTCGAGGTCGACGATGCCGGTCCCATCATGACGAGCTTTCCGGTCTTCAACGATCTGATGAACGGGCTCGGGGCCGCGCTGGAGCAGGCGGCATGACCGGCCCGGGCCGCGGGGAGCCGCACATGATCTTTACCGTTGCGATCGATGGTCCGGCGGCGGCGGGCAAATTCCTGCTCGCCCGGGCGCTGGCTGCCAAATTCGGATTTGCGCATCTCGACACGGGACTGCTCTATCGCGCGACGGCCCGCCGATCCATGTCCGGCGAGGACCCGGTCGCTGCGGCACGCGATCTGCGAGCAGAGGATTTGCAGGGCGACGGCTTGCGCTCGGCGGAGGTCGGCCAGGCGGCAAGCCGGGTCGCGGCGCTGCCCGAGGTGCGGCAGGCGCTTCTGGATTTCCAGCAGCGGTTTTCCCGTCAGGCGGGGGGGGCGATCCTGGACGGGCGCGACATCGGCACGGTGATTTGCCCCTTGGCCGAGGTGAAGCTCTTCGTCACGGCGAGCGACGAGGTGCGCGCCGGCCGGCGCTGTGCCGAACTGCGCGCCATGGGGGCGGATGTGAGCCCGGAAGAGGTTCTTGCCGATCTCAAGCAGCGCGATGCCCGCGATGCCGCGCGGGACGCTGCGCCGCTGCGCCCGGCGGCCGATGCGCTCTTGCTTGACACGACAGAGTTGTCTATAGACGCAGCCGTCGACAAGGAGGCACGCGCCATAGAACAAAAGCTGGGGCAGGGTCGGTAGAATTCACCGGCCCTTTTGGTTTTACCCGAACCTCGGTTTTCTGCCCGGCATCCCGGGCCGTCTGACCAATTTTGTGCAAAGACCCGCGGAGACAACCGCGCGGCCAGAATAGCGAATAGACAAAGGACCCAAACCTGTATGTGCGCTAAAGCATCCATGGAGGAATTCGAAGCCCTCCTGAACGAAAGCTTCGAAATGGACACCCCGAGCGAGGGCTCGGTCGTCAAGGGCAAGGTCATCGCCGTCGAGGCGGGCCAGGCCATCATCGACGTCGGCTACAAGATGGAAGGCCGCGTCGATCTCAAGGAATTCGCGAATCCCGGCGAGGCGCCGGAGATTTCCGTTGGCGACGAGGTCGAAGTGTTCCTCGACCGGGTGGAAAACGCCCGGGGCGAGGCCTCGATCAGCCGTGACAAGGCCCGCCGCGAGGAAGCCTGGGACAAGCTGGAAAAAGCCTATGCCGATGACGCCCGTGTCGAAGGTGCCATCTTCGGCCGCGTGAAGGGCGGCTTTACCGTCGATCTGGGCGGTGCCGTGGCCTTCCTTCCGGGTTCTCAGGTCGATGTGCGGCCCGTGCGCGATGCCGGTCCGCTGATGGGCATGAAGCAGCCGTTCCAGATCCTGAAAATGGACCGCCGCCGGGGCAACATCGTCGTCTCTCGCCGCGCCATCCTGGAGGAATCGCGCGCCGAACAGCGCGCCGAGGTTATTGCCAAGCTGAGCGAAGGCGATGCGGTAGACGGTGTGGTCAAGAACATCACCGAATACGGTGCCTTTGTCGATCTGGGCGGTGTTGACGGCCTGCTGCACGTCACCGACATGGCCTGGCGCCGGGTCAACCACCCCAACGAGATCCTGTCGATCGGCGAAACCGTCAAGGTGCAGGTCATCAAGATCAACAAGGACACGCATCGCATCAGCCTGGGCATGAAGCAGCTCCAGGACGATCCCTGGGACAGCGTCGAAGCCAAATATCCGCTGGATTCGGTTCACACCGGCCGCGTCACCAACATCACCGACTACGGCGCGTTCGTGGAGCTGGAGCCGGGTGTCGAGGGCCTGGTTCACGTCTCGGAAATGTCCTGGACGAAGAAGAACGTGCATCCCGGCAAGATCGTCTCCACCTCTCAGGAGGTCGAGGTCATGGTGCTGGAGATCGACACCGCGAAGCGCCGCGTTTCGCTGGGGCTCAAGCAGACCATGCGCAACCCGTGGGAAGTCTTTGCCGAAACCCACCCCGTTGGCACCGAGGTCGAAGGCGAGGTGAAGAACATCACCGAATTCGGTCTGTTCATCGGTCTCGAGAACGACATCGACGGCATGGTGCACCTGTCGGACCTGACCTGGGAAGGCCGGGGCGAGGATGCGATCGCCGACTATCGCAAGGGCGATGTCGTCCGCGCGATCGTCACCGAGGTGGATACCGAGAAAGAGCGTATCTCGCTGTCGGTCAAGGCGCTGGACAACAGCTTCTCCGGCGCAGTCGAGGGCGTGAAGCGCGGTTCCATTGTCACGGTCACCGTTACGGCGATCGAGGACGGCGGCATCGAGGTGGAATACGAGGGTGCGAAATCCTTCATCCGCCGGTCCGACCTGAGCCGCGACCGGGCCGAACAGCGTCCCGAGCGCTTCCAGGTGGGCGACAAGGTCGACGCGCGCGTCACCAATGTGGACGCCAAGACCCGCCGTCTGGGGCTTTCGATCAAGGCGCGCGAAATCGCCGAGGAAAAAGAGGCCGTGGAGCAATACGGCTCTTCCGCGGCCGGCGCCTCGCTGGGCGACATCCTCGGGGCCGCGCTGAAAGGCAACGACGAGTAAGCGACCCAGCTTGCCAGAGTTGAAACGGAAGACGGCCCCGTCATGCGGGGCCGTTTTTCTTTGCGAATCGGTAACTTGTGATTTGCGTGCCGTTAAATCGTAAGTAAGCCGCGAGCACGCCGACGAATCCCTAGGTTGCGTGTAGGCTCAAGAAACTTGTTGAATCGGCTGCTTTTACGTCCGATCATTGATGCTGTGGATTCCAAATTTCACAATTTAGCCTTATAGTTTACGAACAAATGCCGACGTTTCGGCGCAAGTGACGAACAAATAAAATGATCCGAAACGGGGGGTGCCATGATCCGATCGGAGCTTATCCAGAAGATTGCGGAGGAGAATCCGCATCTTTACCAGCGTGACGTCGAGAGGATCGTTAACACTTTCTTCGAAGAGATTATCGGCGCGATGGCGTCGGGCGACCGGGTGGAACTGCGCGGCTTTGGTGCGTTTTCCGTCAAGAAGCGCGACGCGCGCGCAGGCCGGAACCCTAGAACCGGTGACAGCGTTCATGTAGAAGAGAAACATGTTCCCTTCTTCAAGACCGGCAAGCTGTTACGCGACAGGTTGAACGGCAAAGAAAGCTGATCCGACGCTATGCGAGTTCTGAAAATTGCCATTCTGGCGGCGCTGGCCATCGTGTTGCTCGTCGTCGCTCTGGCAAACGCATCGCCTGTGACCATCCGCCTGCTCCCGCGCGAGTTCGCCGATCTTGTCGGACTCGATGCCGCTGTGACCCTGCCGCTCTTTATCGTCATTCTCGGCGGTGTGACGGTGGGGCTGCTGATCGGCTTCGTCTGGGAATGGCTGCGAGAACACAAACACCGCAGCACCGCCCGGGCCCGCCGGCGGGAGATCGAGCGGCTCGAAGGCCGGATCGAAGCGCGCAAGCGCGAAGATACCCGAAATGGCGATGATGTGCTCGCATTGCTTGAGGATGCCGAGCGCGCGCGCTAAGCCGCTTGGATGAGACCCATTGTCCGAACCAAGATTTGCGGGCTGACCCGCCCCGAGGATGTCGCCGCCGCCGTGCAGGCGGGGGCCTCCTACGTGGGGTTCGTCTTCTTCGAACGTTCGCCGCGCAACCTCGACCTGGCGGCGGCGCGGGCGCTTGCTCTGGAGGTGCCGCCGGGCATTGCCAAGGTTGGCCTCACGGTTGACGCGCAGGACGAGGCGCTCGATGCGATCCTGGCGGAGGTGCCGCTCGACATGCTGCAGCTCCACGGGCAGGAGTCACCCGCCCGCGTGGCCGAGGTCCGGACCCGGCAGAGGCTGCCCGTCATGAAGGCCGTGGGCCTGGCCGATGCGGCCGATCTGTCCCAAATCGACCGATACGCGGGGATTGCCGACCAGATCCTGGTCGATGCCAAACCTGCAGCCGCGGGTGCGCTGCCGGGAGGGAACGGGCTGGCCTTCGACTGGCGGCTGCTCGAGGGACGGCAATGGTCGGTGCCGTGGATGCTTGCCGGGGGGCTTACGCCTGATAATGTCGGCGCCGCCCTGCGGCTGACCGGGGCGCGGCAAGTTGACGTCTCTTCCGGGGTGGAAACGGCCCCGGGTTTAAAAGACAGTCGGAAAATCGCGGCTTTCCTCGCCGCCACCAAAGGAGAGCGGGATGCCTGAAGATATCGTGAATTCATTCATGAACGGCCCGGACGAAAACGGCCGCTTCGGTGATTTCGGCGGGCGTTTCGTCTCCGAAACGCTGATGCCGCTGATTCTGTCACTGGAGGCCGAATACGAGCGTGCCAAGACCGATACCTCCTTCTGGGACCAGATGGATGATCTGTGGAAACACTATGTGGGCCGCCCGTCGCCCATGTATTACGCCGAGCGGCTGACCGAGCATCTGGGCGGCGCCAAGATCTACCTCAAGCGGGACGAGCTGAACCATACCGGCGCTCATAAGATCAACAACGTGCTGGGTCAGATCCTGCTGGCCCGCCGGATGGGCAAGACCCGCATCATCGCCGAAACCGGCGCGGGGCAGCACGGGGTCGCGACTGCGACGGTCTGTGCCCGCTTCGGCCTGAAATGTGTGATCTACATGGGTGCCCACGATGTGGAGCGCCAGGCGCCCAACGTGTTCCGGATGCGGCTTTTGGGGGCAGAAGTGGTCGCCGTCACCTCTGGCCGGGGCACTCTCAAGGACGCGATGAACGATGCGCTGCGCGACTGGGTGACCAATGTCCGGGACACGTTCTACTGTATCGGAACCGTGGCCGGGCCGCACCCCTATCCGGCTATGGTCCGCGATTTTCAGGCGATCATCGGCAAGGAAGCCAAGGAACAGCTGATGGAGCGCGAGGGGCGCCTGCCCGACACGGTGATCGCGGCCATTGGCGGGGGCTCCAACGCCATGGGGCTTTTCTATCCCTTCCTGGACGACAAAAGCGTGCGTATCATCGGGGTCGAGGCGGGCGGCAAGGGTGTCAACGAGCGGATGGAGCACTGCGCGTCTCTGACCGGCGGCCGCCCCGGGGTGCTGCATGGCAACCGCACCTATCTCCTACAGGATGACGACGGCCAGATCCTCGAAGGCTTCTCGATCTCGGCGGGGCTCGACTATCCCGGCATCGGGCCGGAACACGCCTGGCTCCACGACATCGGCCGTGCGGAATATGTGGCGATCACCGACAAGGAGGCGCTGGAGGCGTTTCAGCTTTGCTGCGCGCTCGAAGGGATTATCCCGGCACTGGAGCCCAGTCACGCGCTGGCCCATGTGATGAAGATCGCTCCCCGGCTGCCGGAGGATCACATCATTTGCATGAATATGTGCGGCCGCGGCGACAAGGACATCTTCACCGTCGCCAAAGCCCTGGGGATCGAGCTTCAGGGCTAGGAGCCGTCCGGCCCGGAGGCGGGCCGGCGGTT
>FYBJ01000139.1_pt1 | contig 14798 bp, 28 predicted proteins | sample 1134611 | NCBI WGS metagenome assembly FYBJ01 (sample SAMEA104116008, study PRJEB20421) | marine metagenome | isolation source: marine | reverse complement strand
ACTCTCGCCGGGGTGTCAACGGCTAAACCGGCATTTTTACAGGTTTATTTGCTGACCACCTAATAAGCCAAATTGAATCAGCTGCTTAGGGATTTTTTAATGCTTACATAAATAGAAAAGCCGGCATTAAGCCGGCTTTTCAAAGAAGATTTGCGCTGAAAATTATTCGGCTACAGCTTCTTGATTTGTTTCTGGTCGATCCACCAACTCTACGATGGCCATTGGCGCTTTGTCGCCATCACGCAGACCAGCTTTGAGGACACGCACATAACCGCCTGGACGGCTCACTGAACGTGGACCAATTTCATTGAACAATTTGGTGACAACGTCACGGTTACCTAACCGCGAAAAGGCCAAGCGACGGTTGGCAACACTATCCGTTTTAGCCAGTGTAATCAGCGGCTCGACTACGCCACGCAGTTCTTTGGCTTTCGGCAAAGTAGTGCGAATGACTTCGTGCTCCATCAGCGACGCAGCCATGTTTTTAAACATCGCTTTGCGGTGGCTACTGTTACGGTTTAATTTACGACCTGAATGACGATGACGCATGGTGATTACCCTATTCTTTTATGCTGAACTAACTTCAGTATTATTTTTGCTCTAATGAAGCAGGTGGCCAGTTATCCAGGTGCATACCTAATGATAGCCCTTTCGACGCCAGTACTTCTTTAATTTCAGTCAGTGACTTTTTACCCAAATTAGGGGTTTTCAGCAATTCCATTTCGGTACGCTGAATCAAATCACCTACATAATAAATATTTTCTGCTTTCAGGCAGTTTGCTGAACGCACTGTCAGATCAAGATCATCAATAGCTTGCAACAGAGCAGGATCAACTGCGGGTTGCTTATGCTCAACAACACTTTCTTCAATGACAGTAAAATCAACAAACGCAGTCAACTGATCACTTAAGATAGTAGCTGCATACTTGATAGCATCTTCTGCTTCTAATGTACCATTCGTTTCGACATCGATAATCAACTTATCGAGGTCGGTACGATTTTCAACACGTGCACTTTCAACACTGTAGGTCACCAGACGAACAGGACTAAATGATGCATCTAAGTACAACTGACCAATAGCACGATCTTCTTCTTCGCCAATGGCGCGAGTATTGGCTGCTGAATAACCACGGCCTTTTGCCACTTTAAATGTGATAGACAAACTACCACCAGTCAAATTAGCAATCACATGGTCTGGATTAGTCACTACGACATTATGTGGCAACTGAATATCTGCCACAGTTACAGGGCCAACCCCAGATTTATTCAAGCTTAAAACTGCTTCAGCGGCATCATGCAGTTGTACCGCAATACCTTTCATATTCAGCAAAATATCTAAAACATCTTCCTGAACACCGTCGATAGCTGAATACTCATGCACAACACCATCAATTTGCGCTTCAACAACTGCAGCACCTTCCATAGAAGACAGCAGAATTCGGCGCAGGGCATTACCCAAAGTATGACCAAAACCACGTTCCAGCGGCTCTAGTACAAGACGTGTACGTGTGTCACTAAACTTCTGGATGTCTACGATCCTTGGTTTAAGAAATTGACTCGTATAAGTCGTCATGCAAATTCCTCTGATAAATCTCAATGAGATTTAATTAAAACTATTTAGAGTAAAGCTCAACCACCAGGTTTTCTGACAGTTCGGCCGGCAGCTCATCACGTTCAGGCGCACGTTTAAACGTACCTGATAACGCTTTGCTATTGACTTCAATCCACTCTGGGAAGCCCAACTGCTCAGCAACAGACATGGCATTAATAATGCGGTCTTGTTTTTTAGCTTTTTCACGGATCTCGACGACATCACCCTCTTTTACTTGATAAGAAGCGATGTTAACAACGCGGCCATTAACCATAATAGCTTTGTGAGAAACCAGCTGACGCGATTCGGCACGAGTTGCACCAAAGCCCATACGGTAAACCACATTATCCAGACGCTGCTCAAGAAGGTTCAGCAGATTAATACCTGTCGCGCCTTTTTTCTGATCAGCCAGTTTGTAATAATTACGGAACTGCTTTTCCAAAACACCGTAAATACGACGAATACGTTGTTTGGCACGTAACTGAGTCGCATAGTCAGAATCACGACCACGACGTGCACCATGTTGACCTGGCTTTTGTTCAATCTTGCACTTGCTTTCCAGTGGATTACCACGGGCCTTCAGAAACAGGTCAGTACCTTCTCTGCGGCTAAGCTTGCAAGTAGGGCCACGATATTTTCCCATTAGTCTTACTCCAAGAACCTGTTAAACGCGACGACGCTTTGGCGGGCGACAACCATTGTGCGGGATCGGTGTCACGTCAGTGATGTTTGTAATTTTGAAGCCCAGATTATTCAGGGCACGGACTGCTGACTCACGACCAGGACCTGGGCCTTTGATCTCAACATCCAGATTTTTCATGCCAAATTCTTTAACCACTTCACCGGCTTTCTCGGCAGCAACCTGCGCCGCAAAAGGTGTACTCTTACGAGAACCACGGAAGCCACAACCGCCGGCTGTTGCCCATGACAACGCATTACCCTGGCGATCAGAAATGGTGATGATTGTATTGTTGAAAGAAGCATGAATATGGACAACTCCATCCACTACATTCTTTTTGACACGCTTACGTTGTCGTGTTGATGCATTTGCCATCGAAGACTTCCCTTACTTAATCACACGGCGCGGACCTTTACGGGTCCGGGCATTGGTTTTAGTTCTCTGACCACGTACTGGCAGACCTCTGCGGTGACGCACGCCACGGTAGCAACCCAAATCTTTGAGGCGCTTAATATCCATCGACACTTCACGACGCAAGTCACCTTCAACAGAGAACTTGGCGACTTCAGAACGCAATTGCTCTACTTCGGCTTCAGACAAATCTCTGATTTTTGCATCAGGTGCAATGCCAGCGGCAGCACAGATTTGTTGAGCACGAGTACGGCCAATGCCATAAATCGATGTTAATGCGATGACCGTGTGCTTTTGCACAGGGACGTTAATACCAGCTATACGAGCCATTCAATTACCCTAAATTTCTCAGGAGTGAACAGCGAATTGTAACATACAAAAACACTGCCCAACAACAAAGTAAATACGATCCGTCAGCTTAACCCTGACGTTGTTTATGACGAGCTTCTTTACAGATAACCCGCAGTACACCATTTCTTTTCACGATTTTGCAATTACGGCAAATCTTTTTGACTGACGCCTGAACTTTCATCAAATTTCTCCAGCAAACTTGTCGCGAGCACTTAGCTTAAAAAGCCAGTAATCCCATTGTTATTTTTGTTTGATTTGCGCATCAAACTTTCATACTGCTGCGACATCATGTGTGATTGCACTTGGGACACAAAGTCCATAATGACAACGACAATGATCAACAGCGATGTACCACCAAAATAAAACGGTACACTCCAGTAAAGAATCAAAAACTCTGGCAACAAACAAACTGCCGTAATGTAAACCGCACCAGCCAGCGTCAAGCGCCCCATCACCGAGTCAATATAGCGTGATGTTTGCTCACCGGGACGAATACCCGGAATAAAGGCACCGGACTTTTGCAAATTCTCCGCAGTATCTTTCGGGTTGAATACCAACGCCGTGTAGAAAAAACAGAAAAAGATAATCGCAAAAGCATATGCCATTACATACATTGGTTGACCTGGGGACATCAGTGTTGAGATATCCTGCAACCAACCCATGCCACCTGATGCACCAAACCAACCAGCAATCGTCGCCGGGAACAAAATAATACTTGATGCAAAGATCGGCGGAATAACACCCGCCATATTCAGCTTCAATGGTAAATGGGTTACTTGGCCAGCCATCATTTTACGACCTTGCTGACGTTTGGCGTAATGCACCGGAATCCGGCGCTGGCCACGTTCAACAAACACCACAAATGCAGTCACTGCCAGAGCCATTGCCAATAAGGCAATCACCAAGAAAGTATGCAACTGACCGGTACGCGCCAATTCCAGCGTGCCACCAATTGCTTGTGGCAGACCCGCCACAATACCAGCGAAGATAATCAGCGAAATACCGTTACCTATGCCACGCTCGGTGATTTGCTCGCCCAGCCACATCAAGAACATCGTACCCGTCACCAGCGTCACAATCGCCGTCACACGGAACAACATGCCCGGGTCGATCACCACACCCATACCACCAGCTTGCTGACCTTCCAGCGCAATCGAAATACCAATCGCCTGAAAAGTTGCCAGCATCAAAGTACCGTAACGGGTGTACTGCGTAATTTTACGTTTACCGGCAGCACCTTCTTTTTTAAGTTGCGCCAGCTTCGGATGCACCACTGTCAGCAACTGCATAATAATAGATGCTGATATATAGGGCATAACACCCAGAGCAAAAACAGACAACCGCTCCAAGGCACCGCCTGAGAACATGTTAAACATGTCTAAAATCGTGCCGCTTTGCTGCTCAAACATGATCGCCAGTGCAGCAGGATCAATCCCTGGGACCGGAATAAAAGTACCCAGCCGATACACCAGCAAAGCACCCAGCACAAACAGCAGCCGACTTTTTAATTCAGCAAACCGTCCACCACCGAGCATACCTGCTGCTTGTTGTCTGTTTTTTTCCACTTACGCTTACTCTTCGACTTTACCGCCGGCAGCTGCGATCGCTTTTTCGGCGCCAGCTGTCGCAATAATGCCTTTCAGATTTACTTTGGCTTTCAATTCACCAGAGTTGATAACTTTAACGCGCAGTGTATTTTCTGGCACAGCACCAGCTGCTTTCAGAGTCAGCAAGTCAATAACATCAGCTTCAATATGGTTCAGCACATCCAAACGGATTTGCGCAGTAGTGGCCGACTTACGTGAACTAAAGCCCACTTTCGGCAAACGACGCTGCAAAGGCATCTGACCGCCTTCAAAACCACGCTTATGGAAACCACCTGAACGTGCTTTTTGACCTTTATGGCCACGACCGGCAGTTTTACCTAAGCCAGAACCAATACCACGGCCAACGCGCTTGGCGTCTTTCTTGGCACCAGGTGCCGGAGCAATTGTATTCAGGTTCATATTATGCTTCCTCAACTTTCAGCAAATAAGACACGCGATTGATCATGCCGCGATTTTCCGGGGTATCAATCACCACAGCACTGCTGCCGGTTTTACGCAAACCAAGGCCAGCAACACAGGCTTTATGCTTTTCCAGCCGGCCAATGGTGCTTTTAACCAAAGTCACTTTTAATTTAGCGGGTGAACTCATTGCTTTATTCCGTGATTTCAGCAACTGTCTTGCCACGTTTGGCTGCAATTGCTTCTGGGTTATTCATGTCGGTCAGGCCATTAATAGTGGCTCGCACCACGTTCAATGGATTAGTAGACCCCATTGATTTAGCCAAAACGTTGTGGACACCGACCGCGTCAAATACTGCACGCATCGCACCACCGGCGATAACACCGGTACCTTCAGAGGCTGGCTGCATGAACACTTTAGCGGCACCGTGACGGGCAGTCAGCGGATGGTGCAAAGTATCACCATTCAGCACAACTTTTTTCATGTTTTTACGCGCTTCATCCATTGCCTTTTGAATTGCAACAGGCACTTCGCGAGCTTTACCCTGACCGAAACCTACCCGGCCATTGCCATCACCAACAACGGTCAAGGCAGAGAAACCAAAAACACGACCGCCTTTGACTACTTTTGCGACGCGGCGGATACCGACTAATTTTTCAATCAAGCCATCAGATGTGGCTTGGCGTTGTTCATTCTGAGCCATGTGACTTACCTTATTAAATTAGAACTGCAGACCGCTTTCACGGGCCGCATCTGCCAGGGCTTTCACCCGACCGTGATAACTGAAACCACTGCGGTCAAATGCCACTTCGGTCACGCCATTTTTAACATTACGTTCAGCAACGGTTTTGCCAACGAGTTCTGCAGCTGCTTTATTACCCGTCGCTGACAACGCTTTCTTCACTTCAGGATCTAAAGTTGAAGCAGCAGCGATCACTTTGCTGCTGTCATGCGTTAACACTTGGGCATAAATATGACGCGGCGTTCTGTGAACGGTGAGTCGGTAAACTTCCAGCTCTCTGATTTTGGCGCGCGACCGAGCCGCTCTGCGTAATCTTGAAGATTTCTTATCCATAATTGAGCCTAATTATTTTTTCTTAGCTTCTTTACGAGCAACATATTCATCCGAATAACGCACACCCTTACCTTTATAAGGCTCTGGTGAACGATAAGCGCGAATATCTGCCGCCACTTGTCCCACTACCTGTTTATCGGCACCGGTGACTACGATTTCTGTCTGACTTGGGGTGTCAACGGTGACGCCATTTGGCACGTCATATTGAACCGGGTGTGAAAAACCCAAAGTCAAATCCAGCTTGTTACCTTGCGCTTTAGCACGGTAACCAACGCCGACCAGGGTCAGACGCTTTTCAAAACCTTGCGATACACCATGCACCATATTGCTGATCAACGCTCTGGCAGTACCGGTTAAAGCGACTGCTGTTTTGCTGTTTGATCTTGCTTTGGTGGTCAGCGCTGCACCTTCCTGAGCCACTTCCACTTCTGGATGAAGGGTACGGCTCAGTGTGCCTTTGCTACCTTTAATGGTGATCTCGTTATCTTTCAGCGAGACTTCCACGCCTGCCGGAATTTGCACTGGCGCATTTGCGATACGTGACATTATTATTCTCTCCGAAAATTGGGCTTAGCTAACCGAGCACAGCACTTCGCCGCCCTGTCCCAAAGCACGGGCTTTACGATCAGCCATCACACCTTTGGACGTCGAGACGATAGCCACACCCAGACCACCAATCACTTTTGGCAGTTGGCTGGCTGAGCGATATACACGTAAACCAGGACGGCTGACACGGTTAATTGTTTCAATAACCGGCTTGCCTTCGAAGTATTTCAAAGTCACAGTCAGCTGCGGCTTGGCAGTCTCATCACTAACGTTAAAACCAGTGATATAACCTTCTTCTTTCAGTACTTCAGCAATGCTGATTTTGACTTTAGAAGATGGCATAGTGACATCAACTTTGTTGGCCTGTTGGGCATTGCGAATGCGGGTCAGCATGTCGGCAATTGGATCTGTCATACTCATTTATTTTGCTCCACAAATCAGGTTGGCAATTACCAACTGGCCATGACCAGGCCAGGAATATCGCCTTTCATTGCATGCTCGCGTAATTTGTTACGCGCCAGACCAAACTTACGGTATACACCGTGTGGCCGACCGGTTATTTCACAACGGTTACGCAGGCGTGTCCGGCTTGAATTACGCGGCAGCGCATGAAACTTCTTCGCTGCTGCTTCGCGTTGTTCAACGCTCAGTGACATATCCAGCATTTGCTTTTTCAGCTCAGCCTTTTTTGCCGCGTACTTTTCTACCAGTTTTGCTCTCTTAATCTCGCGATTAACCATGCAACGTTTAGCCATAATTTATTCCACCCAGACTCGGTTTATTTTCTAAAAGGAAACTTGAACGCAGCCAACAAAGCGCGGGACTCTTCTGCCGTTTTGGCAGTGGTCGTGATGGTAATATCCATACCGCGGGTTTTGTCGATCTTGTCAAACTCAATTTCTGGGAAGATGATTTGCTCTTTAATTCCCATACTGTAGTTTCCCTGACCATCGAAAGATTTCGGGTTTAAACCACGAAAATCACGAATACGAGGAATGGAAATACTGATCAGGCGATCCAGAAAGTCATACATGCGCTCACTACGCAGGGTGACTTTGCAGCCGATCGGCCAGCCTTCACGCACCTTAAAGCCGGCGACTGATTTTTTGGCTTTAGTTACAACAGCCTTTTGACCGGCAATGCGTTCCATATCGGCAACGGCATTTTCCAGCACTTTTTTATCAGTCAACGCTTCACCGACACCCATATTAAGGGTGATCTTGGTAATGCGTGGCACTTCCATAACAGACTTATAGTTAAATTGCTCTTGCAGCTGTTTAACTACTGTCTCACGATAATAATCTTTTAATCTGCTCACTGTATTATCCCAACTCTAGCTCAAGCGCCAACGGTTTCGCCGTTCGACTTGAAGACGCGAACTTTGCGACCATCTTCGAGAATTTTGAAACCGACCTTGTCACCCTTGCCTGAGGCAGGGTTCAACAGCGCCAGATTCGACCCATGAATTGGCATTTCTTTCTCAACAATACCACCTGTGCGACCCATCGCCGGGTTTGGTTTCATATGCTTTTTGACAAGGTTGATGCCTTGTACAACAAACTTGCCACCTTCGACCCGACGCAGGATTTCGCCTTGTTTGCCACGATCCTTACCGGCCGTGACGACGACTTGATCGCCTTTTACTAACCTTTCCATTACTCAGCGCTCCTGATTAAAGTACTTCCGGTGCCAACGAAATGATCTTCATGAATTTTTCACCACGAAGCTCACGTGTGACCGGGCCGAAAATACGCGTACCAATTGGTTGATGCGCAGCGTTCAGCAGTACCGCAGCATTGCTGTCGAAACGCACAACAGAACCATCTGGACGACGCACGCCCTTACGGGTTCTCACGATAACGGCGTTATGCACGTCACCTTTTTTTACTTTGCCACGCGGTGCAGCTTCTTTGATAGTGACCTTAATCACATCACCGATGCCCGCATAACGACGGTGTGAACCGCCTAAAACTTTGATGCACTCTACCCGTTTAGCGCCACTGTTATCGGCCACTTCCAGACTGCTTTGCATTTGAATCATGGTCTAAACTCCAAACTGAATTTTGCTTATTTCGCACGTTCGATGATATCGACCAGCTTCCAGCACTTTGTCTTAGACAGTGGACGCGACGAGGCAACACTAACTACGTCGCCAATGTTGCAATCATTGTTTTCGTCATGCACATGCAGCTTGGTAGAACGTTTTACATATTTTTTGTAGATCGGATGCGCAACACTGCGTTCAACCAGAACCGTGATGGTTTTATCCATCTTGTCACTGACGACACGACCCACTAAAGAACGTGCTTGATTTTCTTGTTCACTCATTTCAGTGCCCTATTATTTCTCGGTCTGTACAGTCTTGATGCGCGCAATGTCCCGGCGCACACGCTTCAACTCACTACTACGTTGCAGCTGACCGGTGGCGTGCTGCATCCGCAAATTGAACTGCTCTTTGTGAAGCTCAGCCAACTCTTTGGCTACGTCTTCAGCAGATTTTTGTCTGATTTCGCTCGCTTTCATTACAGTATCGCCCGCGTTACAAATGTCGTTTTAACAGGAAGCTTTGCTGCTGCAAGACGGAATGCTTCACGTGCAATCTCTTCAGAAACACCTTCCATTTCATAAAGCATGCGGCCTGGCTGCACATTGGCAACCCAATATTCCACATTACCTTTACCTTTACCCTGACGAACTTCCAGTGGTTTGCTGGAAATCGGCTTATCCGGGAATACGCGGATCCAGATCTTACCGCCACGTTTGATATGACGGGTCATCGCACGACGAGCAGCCTCAATCTGACGCGCCGTAATACGGCCGCGATCCAATGACTTCAGACCGAACTCACCAAAACTGACTTTGGCGCCACGGTGGGCCATACCCCGGTTGCGCAGCTTCTGCTGCTTTCTAAATTTCGTTCTTTTTGGCTGTAACATCGGTTATAACCTTATTTCTCTGCTGCAGGTGTGTTTTGCGCCTGAGCGTCAAATACTTCACCTTTGAAAATCCAAACCTTCACGCCAATGATGCCGTAAGTGGTTTTGGCTTCTGCCGTACCATAATCAATGTCCGCACGCAGGGTATGCAGTGGAACACGGCCTTCGCGGTACCATTCGGTACGGGCGATTTCAGCACCATTTAAACGACCGGCAACATTAATACGAATACCTTCAGCACCAAGACGCATGGTATTGGTGACGGCACGTTTCATGGCACGGCGGAACATAATGCGACGTTCAAGCTGCTGAGCGACACTTTCGGCAACCAGGGTTGCGTCCAGCTCAGGCTTACGAATTTCTTCGACGCCGACATTAACAGGAATACCCATGATTTCTGACGCTTCTTGGCGCAGCTTATCAATGTCTTCGCCTTTTTTACCGATCACGATGCCTGGACGGGCAGTGTGAATGGTGATTTTGGCATTCTTCGCTGGTCTGTCGATTTGAATTTTACTGACAGAGGCATGCGACAGCTTTTTCTTCAGATAGCTACGAACCTTAAGGTCGTTGTTTAACATTTCTGAAAAGTTGGCTGAATCCGCATACCAGATCGAATTCCAATCTTTAATTATACCAAGTCTGAAACCAGTTGGGTGAACCTTTTGTCCCATAAGTATTCTCTCTTACTTTTCGTCTACAACCACAGTAATGTGGCTTGTACGTTTAAGGATACGGTTACCACGGCCTTTGGCGCGTGGTGACATACGTTTCATAGTCGGACCGTCATCAACCATGACAGCTGAGACATACAACTCGTCAATGTCTGCCCCATCGTTGTGTTCCGCATTGGCAATTGCAGAATCCAGGACGCCTTTAACTAAAACAGCGGCCTTTTTCGGGCTGAATGCCAAGAGGTTAATTGCCCGCTCTACTGGCAAACCACGGATCTGGTCAGCCACTAATCGCACTTTCTGTGCAGAAATGCGTGCATAAGTGAGTTTTGCTTTCGTCGCCATATCTAAACCTTATCGCTTCGCTTTCTTATCAGCGGCATGACCTTTAAAGGTCCGTGTTGGTGAAAACTCACCTAACTTATGCCCTACCATATCTTCTGTAACAAACACAGGAACGTGTTGTTTACCATTGTGAACAGCCAAAGTCAGGCCAATCATTTCTGGCGAAATCATTGAACGACGCGACCAGGTTTTGATCGGACGTTTGTTGTTGGCTTCGATCGCTTCCAAGACCTTCTTTTCAAGGTGCTGGTCTATAAACGGACCTTTTTTAATTGAACGCGGCATGTGAAATTCCTAGCCTTCTTTATTTACGGTTACGACGACGTACGATCATATTGTCCGTACGTTTGTTCTTACGAGTTTTGTAGCCTTTAGTCGGCACACCCCAAGGTGTTACAGGATGACGGCCACCAGAGGTACGGCCTTCACCACCACCATGTGGATGGTCTACCGGGTTCATGACCACACCGCGAACGGTCGGCCGAACACCACGCCAGCGTTTGGCACCAGCTTTACCCAGTGAACGCAGTGAATGTTCACCGTTACCCACTTCGCCTAAAGTCGCTTTGCAATCCAAAGGAACTTTGCGGGTTTCACCGCTACGCAGACGAATCGTTGCATAACCGTTTTCACGGGCAACATATTGCGCGCTGCTACCGGCACTACGTGCCAACTGAGCACCTTTACCAGGTTTCAGTTCGATGCAGTGAACCGTGCTACCCAATGGAATAGCTGACAGCTTCAGGCAGTTACCAGCACGGATTGATGCTTCATCACCAGAGTCCAAACGGTCTCCAGAAGTCACACCTTTTGGTGCGATGATGTAACGTTTTTCACCATCGGCGTAGCTCAGCAAAGCAATATGCGCGGTACGGTTAGGATCGTATTCAATACGTTCAACCGTTGCTGGAACACCGTCTTTATTACGTTTGAAATCCACCAAACGGTAACGTTGCTTGTGACCACCGCCTTTATGACGCACAGTGATACGACCCGCATTATTACGGCCACCGTTTTTAGATTTCTTCTCCACCAGTGGCGCATATGGCGCACCGGTGTACAGATCAGGGGTGCTGATTTCTACTACAAATCGGCGACCAGCTGATGTAGGTTTAGCCTTTCTTAATGCCATTCCTGATTCCTCACCCGTATTCTATTTATTCGCCAAGGAAGTTGAGATCAGCACCTTCGGCCAGTGTTACATAGGCTTTTTTCCAATCGCTACGTTTGCCGAAAGTACGGCCGGTGCGTTTGGTTTTACCTTTAACACTGCTGGTGTTGACAGCTGCAACTTTGACATCGAACAGTCTTTCAACTGCAAATTTAATCTCAGTCTTGTTGGCATTAGGCAGCACTTTCAGTACTACCTGATTATTATTTTCAGCCACCCGCGTTGCTTTCTCAGCAACCACTGGACCCATAATGATTTTGCTTAAACGTTCAGCATTCATGCGAATGACTCCTCAAGCTTGCGTACTGAGTCTTCACTCATCACCACTTTCTCAAAACGCAACAGAGCAACCGGGTTAACGTGCGCTGCATCAGTAGCAGCAATGTCATACAAGTTGCGTGAAGCAAGCGCCAGATTACCGGCAGCATTTTCGGTGACGATTAAGGCGTTACTGATACCCAACTTGCTGGTTTTAGCCAACAAGTCTTTGGTTTTCGGGCTATCGAGGTCAACTTTATCAACCACAATCAGCGCATCATTACGACGCAGCTCTGACAAAATTGATGAAATCGCATTGCGATACATCTTACGGTTAACTTTTTGACTGTAATCGCGGTTTTTAGCAGCAAAAGTGACACCACCACTACGCCACAATGGGCTGCGGATAGTACCGGCACGGGCACGGCCACTGCCTTTTTGTGAGAAAGGCTTTCTGCCACCACCGCTTACTTCACTGCGGGTTTTCTGGGCATGGGTACCTGCACGGCCAGCAGCCATGTATGCAGTAACCACCTGATGCACCAGAGATTCGTTGTATTCGCGGTCAAGCAACGCATCAGAAACAGTAATGTTTCCTGCTTTTTTCTTGCCGTCAAATGAATGTAACTGAAGATCCACTTTTATTCCCCTCAGAATCTTTAGGCTTTCACAGCCGGGCGAACAACAACATTGCTACCAGTCGCACCAGGCACAGAGCCTTTGACTAACAGCAGATTACGTTCCGCATCGACTCTGACGACAGACAGGTTTTGCAGAGTGCGTTGTTTGTCACCCATATGACCTGCCATTTTTTTACCTTTAAATACACGGCCTGGCGTTTGACATTGACCGATAGAACCCGGCGCACGATGTGACAACGAGTTACCGTGGGTAGCATCACCACCGCCGAAACCATAACGTTTTACAACGCCAGCAAAGCCTTTACCTTTGGTCAGGCCTGAAACATCAATTTTTTGACCGGCTTCAAACAGATCAACTTTAATTTCAGAACCGATTTCGTAGCTGTCCAGCGCTTCAACACGGAATTCACAAACCTTACGACCAGCAGCCGCTTCAGCTTTAGCAAAATGACCCGCTTCCGGCTTGCTGACGCGTGATGCTTTACGCGCACCAACAGTCACCTGAATGGCGTTATAGCCATCAGTATCAGCTGATTTCAGCTGACTAATACGGTTTGGCTCTACTTCAATTACCGTAACCGGTGTTGAAACACCATCTTCAGAAAAGATGCGTGTCATACCACGTTTACGACCGATGAGTCCGATTGTCATGACCCAACCCCTCTTAATTCAACTTGATCTGGACATCTACACCAGCGGCGAGATCCAGCTTCATCAGAGCATCAACTGTTTTATCAGTTGGCTCAACAATGTCCATCAGACGCTTGTGAGTACGAATTTCGTACTGGTCACGCGCATCTTTATTGACGTGTGGTGAAACCAAAATTGTGAAACGTTCTTTTTTGGTCGGCAATGGAATTGGTCCATTAATGCGAGCACCAGTACGTTTCGCGGTTTCAACGATTTCTTTAGCTGATTGATCGATCAAACGATGATCGAAAGATTTCAGCCGGATTCTAATAGTTTGAGTTGCAGCCATTTTTATTACTCAGTGATTTTACTAACGACACCGGCACCCACAGTGCGGCCGCCTTCACGAATAGCAAAACGTAAACCTTCTTCCATCGCAATCGGTGCAATCAGGGTTACGTCCATCTTAACGTTGTCACCCGGCATCACCATTTCAACACCAGATGGCAGTTCACATGCACCGGTCACGTCAGTCGTACGGAAGTAAAACTGTGGACGGTAGCCGTTGAAGAATGGTGTGTGACGACCACCTTCGTCTTTCGACAGAATGTAAACTTCTGCTTCAAATTTGGTGTGTGGCTTAATGGTGCCTGGGTGCGCCAGTACCTGACCACGGTCAACATCTTCACGCTTGGTACCACGCAGCAGCACACCAACGTTGTCGCCTGCCTGACCTTGGTCCAGCAGCTTACGGAACATTTCTACACCGGTGCAGGTGGTTTTCTGGGTGTCTTTGATACCGACGATTTCCAGTTCATCACCAACTTTGACAATACCGCGCTCAACACGACCGGTGACAACGGTACCGCGACCTGAGATTGAAAATACGTCTTCAATCGGCATCAGGAAGGCACCGTCAATGGCGCGTTGTGGTTCTGGGAAGTATTCGTCCATCGCTTCAACCAGCTTAATAATTGCTGGGACGCCGATGTCTGAAGTATCACCTTCCAGGGCTTTCAGGGCTGAGCCAACCACGATTGGCGTGTCATCACCCGGGAAGTCATAGCTGTCGAGGAGCTCACGAACTTCCATTTCAACCAATTCAATCAGTTCAGCGTCATCAACCATGTCAGCCTTGTTCAGGAAGACGATGATATAAGGTACGCCAACCTGACGTGACAACAGGATGTGTTCACGGGTTTGTGGCATCGGACCGTCAGCGGCGTTAACCACCAAGATCGCGCCGTCCATCTGAGCAGCACCGGTGATCATGTTTTTGACGTAGTCAGCATGGCCCGGGCAATCTACGTGAGCGTAGTGGCGGTTGGCTGATTCGTACTCAACGTGGGCAGTGGAGATGGTGATACCACGCTCTCTTTCTTCTGGCGCGTTATCAATATCCGCATAATTTTTGAATTCACCGCCTGATGTCTCAGCCATGACCTTGGTGATCGCCGCTGTCAGGGTCGTTTTACCATGGTCA
>FYBJ01001901.1_pt1 | contig 14830 bp, 19 predicted proteins | sample 1134611 | NCBI WGS metagenome assembly FYBJ01 (sample SAMEA104116008, study PRJEB20421) | marine metagenome | isolation source: marine | reverse complement strand
TGTGTCTCTCCGTTCTTTTGATACCCTTAATATAAGCATTCTCAGAACGAAAGTCAACGATTAATCTAAAGTTTTTTCAAATGAGAGGCATTTATCCGGCAGTTGATGATGCCGTTGTAGAAGTCATCTCTCAGCAAAACATCATTATCAAACTGCAATTTAGCTTCATAGTAACTGCATTCCCCCTTGCTCCTACATAAGCGGATAATAACGCGGGAGAACCGCTCTGAGCCATGTTCCTCATACAGTTTTTGGATATTGGGGGACGATGAGTGGTACGTCTTCCAGTCAGATTGGACAATCTTGGTTCGCTTTCGCGTCTTGCCTTTTAGAGGAGGCAATCGTCGCTTGGACCAAAATAACTTCTTGCCGATATACTTCATGTCGTTTTCACGATCGGTGATCATATAGACAAATCCGACATATTCTTTTAGCTCGTCATCTGAAGGATTGTACTCCTCCCCATCATACATCCACAATGTAAAATACCCCCAAGTTCTTGGAGGTATTTATCTGTTAGACAGCGAGCTTTTTGAACTTCGCTTCTGATGTAAACTTGCCGTCAACATAAATCCGGCAAGGCCATTGATTGAACAGTGTGCCTTTGCTTGAGCACTTGAGGATCGTACGTTGCTCGACGAATACCTTGTGCCCACCGAGTTTACCGCTGAACTCAAAATCCAGGCCGCGGAGAACTGGAGTAGTAACCTCGGTCAGATCAACGAGTTTCTTCTCGAGTTTTGCCTTAAACGACTCGACCTGATCTGTAGCGTAACGGGTGGCGTTCACAGCGATACGGGCGTGGTCGATAGCGTAACGGTTTGTGAAGCGGTTTGAACGATTGCCATCCTCATCTACTGAGATACAGAACTGGCGCAGTTGGCGCCACATTCCAGCTTCTTGACCCCACTGATGAGGAAGCTCACGGAGTTTCTTTGGCTCCATAGCAACGAAAACTTCCAACTTTGCCGTTACCCAAGAAACGAAATCCTTCTCAATCAAGGGAATCATCTCATCAAACTTGCTAGAAATGTTTGCAATGTTGGTCATCTGTGTCTCTCCGTTCTTTTGATACCCTTAATATAAGCATTCTCAAAACGAAAGTCAATGGCTATTCTACAAAAAACGGATCGGTTTACAATAAGATACCCATTCTTCTTCCTTACGGAACTCGCGGGCCAACTCCTCTACTAGAATCTTAAACAGTTCTTGTTCGGCGACGACGGGCCCCTTTATTTCGACTAGACCTTTGTACGCCTCCTCGAATCGGTTCTGTAGTTGCTCATTCATATTTAGCATGCTCCCAAATACGTGAAGGGCCCCCGCAAGGGGCCCAAAAGAAAATTTATAACCGACGGCATGATTTCCAAGCCAGATAACCGATTGTTTTTATTGGTCAAATCTCGCAGGCTCCCCCAATACAGGCTTGAGAACCCATCGTATCAACATCAATGTACTTCTTTGTGGTCAAACCGTTGACGAAATCAATCGGTTCTAGATTTTGCTGAATCTTCGACCACTTATGTAACAAAAACACATCCTTGAGACAGTACTCAGTTTCTTTCAAATCGCCGTCAAAATAATTCTCAGCGAACTTTTTGTATCGGCGAATCCAATCAGCTCTCAGGTCGGACAGTTCACCTCGGCCTTCTGGATTTTTGATAGCAACTTTGATTCCTGTCCACAAATCCGAGAATCCTTTATATACGTCGACAACGAGGCCTGCTGCGAAAATGGATGCGTTACCGTAGCGCTCAACGATTCCCTCAGCTGTCAACACCTCTGTGAATGGTGCCTGATGATAGTCTAAGTCACCAGAAGCAGGCAAGAAAGATACCCCAGAGAATCTATCTTTGTTCTCAAACAGAAATTCTTCAACTTCTTCCCACTGATCCTCTTTAACCGTCACTGTATTGGACACATTGTGTCTGACGGTAGGATCTACACACAAGCTCACATCTGTCCCGGCCTCAACCCAAGCTTCCTGAACCGAGCGTACACGTTCGAGAAAATCAACGCCGTAGTTGTCACGTTTGTACAGAGCTCCATCCTGGTTAATCACAGGAAACGAGATTTTGTAATCGGTGTTGTTCGTTGACCACACACTATCCTCAACCATATACGGATTGGTTTCTTTGAGCATTTGTGCCACTTCGCTCTCTTTATTCATCTCGACAGCTCTGAGATAACGAGGGGAGTGTTCAGGGTGGATACCACTTGCTGTCTTTAGCAATACAGAAGCATTTCCAGAAGGTTTAACACACGTTGTCCGCGCGGCAGGATTGATACCGATCAGCTCAGCAACTTCTCGGTTGACTTCCCTAACGATCTTAGCGCCATGACGCATGACGTCTACATCAAACAACACATCCGGGTTGTTCATCCAACCAGTGACGGACACTCCCAATAACGCCTCTCGTTCAAAAATCTCCCTGGACGAGTCTGGTAGAAACTTAAAGTCTGTGTAACCCGCTTGCAGAGTTCCTAGAATCGCAGCAGCCCGGCACGATTGGTAAAAAGCCTCCTCTGACGTGCACAATGATCCGTTGATCTCAGTCAAGTTACAACCTTGCCAGCCAGTCACGCCGTCCAATTGAGGAAACATGCCGATCTCAACACAAGGGTTGGTTGAGTGCTCTGTAGATGTTACAAAGTAGAAACCCGGTTCGCCATTCGTCCGTGTCTTGTTGAATAGGCGCGAGAATTGTTCTCTGGTCACCTGATCTCGGATAACCACAGCGCTGTTATTTGATCGTCCGCGCTGTGGATTATCCTCGAACCAGTTGCCAGTTTTGGCACTCATCATTTCTTGATCGTCTAGCGAGAACAAGCAGATTGTTGCCGACCGGCGAACTCCGCCAGCCAGAACGGCATCTGCAATGAACATCGCGATGTCGTATACGTGGATCGGAAGAAGCTTAGTTACACCCTTGAGAACCAAGCCTTGTAGTAGATACTCGATCAGATCAAGAGCTTTCCGTAAAGGGTCTGGTCCAGGCGCCTTAAACCCTCCCGAGATGTACGAGTTCTTCTTACGGATGTTGTGATATTCGAAGTGTACTCGGCGACCTTCATACTCGGGGTGTTTACCACCACCAACAAAGAACGAGGACAGCATAACGTCTACAGCAGTTCCCCACCCTTCAATATCGTCACCGATTGTATGAATTTTGGCTTGACCTTTTCGCTGTTGAATATCAGGAAGTTTGTCAACGTGATGCTTCTGAACGGAGAACCCTGCGCCTGCTCCACACAATAGAATGTAAAAGAGTTCACCAAAGAAGCTAGCACGGTCCGCGTAGGATGACGTACAATTGTACATTCTCATTTGGTGCTTGAGGAGCTGATCGCCTCCAAATTGCAAAGCTCGCTGAGCGCCCAAGACACGCTGCAGTTTGTAAGAGCTTTCAGCCTCGTTGATCAACAGCTTCAACTGATCTGTCATTTTGGAGTCGTATGTTTCACGATGCATCGTCATCACACGAGAAACAGACTCGTCCCACGTCTCATATCGATCCAGACCGTCATCCCATCTCGAATACGATTCGTAAAATTTGGCCTCAGACATTAAGGCACGGGTATCCTGTTCTCGTACGAGCATGCATCTCTCCTTTTTGATTATCGTTTGCTGCCTTCGTAATCTTCTACGATTCGGAAGATTGAACAAAGTGGGTACTTGTGGGTGTCGTTTCTCCGAATCTCACTTCGCATGCACGAAGTCTCCCGCCATAGGAAACACTTTCGAAATTGCACCTGCGCAGGCGCGCGCAATCATCATATTCTCTTTCTGTGTTCCATTTCCGGAGCGTAGGTCGATGAAGTGGATCCACGAGCGCAATGTCATGTTCATATACATGCGGGTCATCGTGTTGCCTTCTGGCAGGATACATCGTGCCTGTTCTTTGGCAACTCCCAATGACAACGCTTTCTGATAGTTGTTGTGGGCTAGATCAATTTGATTGGTCTGCATCTCGTTCCAGATACCTTCCAACGCACTATCTTCTACGTCGATGCTGTTTTGACGATTCTTGTGGTCTTGGAGGCGCGCCTCACGAAGAACAAACTGCAAACCGGCTTTTTCGTCGTTAGATACGACCTGGGCATACCTCTGAGAAAACTCTTGAAACGACGCCGATCGGTGGCGTAGAATCTGTCTGCCGATATCCCGTGTCGTGTTGATCTCCAGCACAGCGTTTGCCATCTCCAACGGAGACCAATGCTTGTGAGCGATCAAGTAGTTGATTAGCTTAGCGTCGTCTCGCTCCTCAGCCAACTGTCCGGCCGGATTTGAAACCCTAGCACAGAACGCGATAAATTTGCCCACATCATCCACGCCTTCGGCGATAAGCTCTGGAGTTGGGGTAGTATATCCTCTCAGTGTGGCACTCGCCACGCTTTCATATGTGGGGTATTTTTGCACCTTGGTCATAGCGTATTCCTTATCATTTTTGCCACACGGACAGCTCGAACTTTCCAGCCAATCCTACTCGAGCGTTTGAGTGTATTATACGTTCAATTTCAGATGGGCTCATGTTCTCGTTGAGCACCATGTCGTTAATGTCCCCCGATTCGATTGACTTGGGCCAGATACATACGCGCAATCCCGCGTCGAGTGCCTTCTCCATTCGTCTCACAATCTGGGGGTTTCGGGGTTCGTTATCGTAAGCGACAATCGCCTTCTCTGGGTGTGGGATATTCGCATCCGCACCAGACATTGCAAGACTATTCGTCAGAAACAAACTGTCGATGGGACCCTCCACCATAATGTAATCCTCAGAGAAGTCAACAGTTTCTTGACCAAAAACCTTATCTTTCTCCTCAAACATGATCGAGATATATCGCAACCCCGAGCTCTTTTTGAATGATCTGCCCTGCACGCCAAACACCTTTCCATCAGTATCAATCAAAGGTAGAACCAGACGTGGCTCATCAATTTTGGCAGGTAACCGTTCCGGAATTAGCGTATTGATCCACTTGCTGAATTTAGGAGCGTAATACAAACGATGATGTGTGTGGGGAGGAATCTTTCGGGCAACAATGTATTTTTTGGCAGGATGGTTGACGGGGAGTTGGCTGATCTTCTTGAGACCTTTTAGGGGGTTTGAAATTTTTGGTTTAGTCTCTTGAAAGTGATCGATTGTCGGTTGTTCTAGGTGTTGTGGTCCTCCCAAACTGTTCAACTTGCGCTCAATATTGTATTCTTTATACAGTCCCACATCAATCTTCCTCAAAAGCGCTGGTAAAGGAAGCGAAACATAACAGTTGTGACAGTAAAAGACCGCAGCATTTTTACTTTCCAAAAGGAAGCCGCGAGCTTTGGTACTCGACTTTTTTGAATCCCCACAAAGAGGACAACGAAAGTTGGCCTCATAGGGAGTGTTTTTCTTAACCTTGAATCGTTCCAATCGTGAGGACACGAATCCAATGTACTTGAAATCGATTGGGTTCATTTTGTAATTATACAGAATCTCCTACAAGAGATCAACAACATAAAACGTTTTTGATACCTTAATCGGGCGACCGTTGCTATCATTACCACATATGTGACGTGTTCTCAGCTCAACGGCCTCTGCTTTGGGGTCAACATCCTTAATCAAAACCTGCAAAGTTTGAAAACCGGCGAGGCGGTCTTCGTTATCTCTTCGACCGTCCATATCCTCATAGGTTGTTTTGGTATAGTGCCCGAGAACAACATTAAACGGAACAAAAGCAGAGAACGTACAGTCGTCATTTTTTATGAAATCTGCCTTAAACTCAACATCGTCGCCAACGCGTTCGATCTGGAACGCGCGGACGTCAGTATATGGGACGGGGGCAAATGGGGTTGAGACAAGTCCCCACACGATCGAGGTGATGACTATACCCAAACCGAATGCACCGACGCTGCGGGCGAGCGCTCTTTGTGTGATATCAACGATCTTACCAATTAAACTTGCCACATTAGCCCCCAGATGTTGATAGTCCACCCTTTAACAACCACTGAACAACGGCAGAAATCAGTCCACCAGCGCCAAGCCAACCTAGCCAGCCAAGTCCACCCGTAAGCTTATTTTGCTTACTTGTGATTGCACCTTGACGTTCGTTAATCAACAGCAGCTGCTTCTCTAGCTCGTTATGCTTGTCGACGTATGTGGTTTGGGTTCGCTTTATCTCTATTATATCTGCCTCAAGTCTGCTGAGACTTTGGAGAATTAGTTCTTCCGACATGGTTGTGTTCCTTATCTAGCTCGGGAGCTCATTAACTTCTCTTGAACTCGTGAACCAAACCAAAAACCAATAACCGCACCAAACATAGCCTGTGTTTCATCGTCCCACAAAAGTGGGTATATGTCAAGGAACGCTATTTGATTCTCGATCAACCCATCAGCGCTTACTGCTTGATAGACAACAAATCCCTTAACTGCGACAAATAAAATGAAGAAGAAGTATGTAATGACTGGTCGAACAGATGCTCGTAGTGATTCAATAAACTTCCCACCGCGAAGACTGCTATCATGGTCGCGAAGAGATTCTCCCTCCCGAACATCCGCTTCAGCGTTGATAAGTTTAATCGCATTTTCATTCTCTTTGTCGGAAGCTTGCATACGCAACTCCAACACCTTGGCTTCATGATTCAGCCTAGACTTGCGGTCTAGGTAGGAGATTAACGCAGGTAACCCAGATGTTAGAGCACCAGCGATTGTAGCAAGAAGTGGAAGCATATTATGACTCCTTTCTTTTCTTGCGTTTGGCCTTTGACATACCAACTCTGCGTAGCATGCTACGCATTACACTCTTTGCACGTCCCGGTTCGCCATCAGGACCAACTCCAATTCCCGCTACAGCTCCACTACCAGCTGCGTTGGCGGGCGCATCTTCGAGCATCGAACTTCTAGAGAGTTTTCTGTCGCTATTCGTCATCTTTCAAGGTCCTTAGTTTCTCTACCACCCCCACATCGATACCTATACTCGAGGAGCGCAACTTGACGTTGTCGTATTCGATCGTATCCGGTAAGTAACTGAGAAACAGTACAAACGGTTTTAACACATCGTGGAAGTCTTCCAACTTCATAAACAACATGTTGGACGTAATTTGGGGAGCTTCGAAACAATTATACAAAACAATCAAGTGGTTCAGTATAAGTCTTGTTCGAAGCTCCCCGTTTTCTTTGTATCGCTTAAGCAAGCGCTTGAGATATTGAAACCTCTTCAAATCATCGTGAAATTCATCGGTACTGTGACATTGCGGATTGTCGTAATGTTGAGCAGCGTACAGGTAGAAAGTACTTTCATCCAAAATCATTATGTAAGCTCAAATTAGGAGTCTGCTACAGTAGCATCTTCAACTGTTGTATTGCCTGCAGCACCAAGGTCTCCAGCATCACCTGCTGATACTTTCATGGGAACAAGCGATTCCGCGCGATGGCGGGTGGCGCCATCACAGTCGGTGTAAGTGGTATACTTGTTCCATCCAGGTGTTCCTAGACCTTTCGCCTTGTTTGCTGCGATTCCAGCTTCCGTCTCATCAACGAAATAGACATCGCCCGCTTCTGCGGCTGGGATGTAATTTGGCGCATTGTTAGCGTCGTCGACTTTTCCCCACTGTGCCATTTTCTCTTCTCTCCGTGTTAGGATTCGTTATGAATATTTATACAAAAGTGTGTCTCAAAATCAGTGGAACATCTTGGAGTAGCTGTTCTTTCCAAACACGCCATCAGGAGTTAATCCGACAGAGTGTTGCCACTTCTTAACCGCGCGTTTTGTGTTGGGACCGTACTGGCCATCGGCCGCCAATCCCAGACAGTTCTGAACCGCCTTAACGAGGGTTCCCCGCGAACCTGCAGTTAGCAATTTGTACTTGGGAACTTGACCAGCAACAGCGGGCTGCTCATCAAGCAAGATACTTTCCGCTTTGCGGTAGTAACTCACGCGATCATCGAGACCGTTGTATCCACCGTTGATTCTCTTTGTTGCACCCCGAACGTCTTTTCTATCCGAAAACTTGTTCAAGCCGTTCTCTTTCCAGAACCAACATGCTGCTTCAATTGCGCCTGGCAAACGCTTGACGTATTCTACGGATTCGTTCAGACGCATTCCTACGTACTTCGCGAACGAACTGTGATTGTATTTCCCTGTCAACTGAATTGCTCCTGCTCCTCTGAACCGCCAACCGTCACCCGAAGACTCGGGGCCGTTGTCCATTCTGTCTCTGTACACTCTGTTTGCGATCATCTCTGGTTTGCGTGCATACTGATCAGCTTGCTCTGGCGTAAAATGACGGCTACCAAACACTTTAAGCAGCGCGCTTCGACTATAGTTGAGGTTCTCCTCAAACACGTTGAACGACGATGACTCGTGTGCACATTGTGCGATAAACATTGCTACGCGTTCGGAGGTGTCAATGTCGTACTTCGGACAGATCTCGTTGATAGCGTCCGTAATCGTCTTTGCACGCTTAACTCCTGGAACGATTCCTTTGAGTTGTTTGGGTGTAATAAGTGTCATGTTTTAATCCTGTTCCAAGCTCCGCTTGAGAGCCTCCTTTGCTTTTCTCATTCTTTCTTCGTGGCCACCATCTGACTTCTGATCTTTCGACATCGAGCCATTTCTAACGACCCCCGAACTTCGAATCTTGTCAATCAAACCCACGCGGTGCATCGATGTCACTTCCTCGACAGGCTCTTTACCTTGCGCCTTGTCGCGGAAATACTTCTTAACAGCACCTTTTGTGACCCTCTCTACGCCTTGAATCGAATCTGGTTTCTTCAACAACAACCGCAATTTCTTTTTAACTTCAGAGGGGTTCTTTGCGCCCATGTACATGGGGGGTAGACCAGCAATATCAACTTTGTAGTCCATATCTTCCCCAAGTTTGCGATCAACGGTCGATAGTCCCTTCAATCGTTTTGTCAGACGACCAGATTCACGTTTAGCCATACTGTTGAAGGTATCCTTCCGGTCTCCCGACTCAGAACGGGCAGATGCGCGGTACACAGCTGAGTGGTATGCGGCATCCGCCCTTTCCTTATCAGCTTTTTGGCGATACTGTCGCATTTTCTTTTGAGATAACTCGCTCAGGTCTGATTGCTCGCGCATGCCCTGACCGGGCGTATCCTTCTTGTACTTTTTCTTGAGTTTGTCTGTGCCTTCTTCGCCAGCGCCACCCGACTCTTTTAAGCCGTTAGATAGTTGTCGAGCTCGGTATGTGTTGGCAAGCTCGCGCGCAGTCATGTTAGTCTTGTACATCTGTTTGATGGAATATGCCATCGACTCGATGGTACGAGACTTACCGTAACGCTTCGCCATCTGATCAAACGCACCAAACATCTTGGCTGTAAATGCGTCGACGTTGGACACCATTTCAGAAATTGGCTTCATATCATTCTTGTGCACCTTAGCAGCACCCATACGATACTTCACACGAAGGGTAAGAGGACGAACATTGTAGTGCCCATCTCCATGATCGTGAATGATCTCGTGCTTATCACCTTTATGAACTCCACGATTGACTACGACGGTGTCACCCCTCTCGAACGCTTCGCTAACATCGTAGGACTCATCATTCTGAACGAGTTCACGATTCTTGTCTCGGAACGTCTTGAACCTCTTATCGATTTTCACTGTACCATCCTTGTTCAACATGTTATGAAAACGCTTGCGCGACTGATCCCCAACAGTGTTTCCTTGTGGGATATCAACACCACCTTCAGTTCCTGGAATTGTGATACCTTCTTTTACTGGTATTCGGGGGGCGTCTTTGAGAGCTCTCGAAATTCCCTTCTTACGCTTCTTCTCCATATGCGCCCAATACTCCTGCTCTTTGCCTGAAGTGCTACGTTTAGCAAAGTTGGCCATACCATGTTCAGAGGATGCACGTCTCACATACCGATCCTTTATATCTTGTGAAATCTCATCCAACTGGACGCTCTCCTTAATGTTCTTTCTAGCCCAATCTTCCGCGTGGCCTTTGCGCAAGAACCTTTGACCAGTTTTAACAACCCTACCATCTTTGTGTATTCTCCACGTCCCCGAGGGGCCATGGAAGCGAATAGTACCTTTACCTGCACTTCGAATAAGAGCTCCTGCAGTAGAGGGGTTTCTCATTCTTGCCTCCTCTACCGATTCTCGAGTTGCTATCTTATGAAGTGCATTGTGAATACCGATATGTCGCTGGCCAGATTTGCCTAGCAATTTACCCGCTTTTTGAAAATACGAGCTTGACTTCTTAACGTCCCCATCACTAGCATTTTTCTCGAGATGACCCAAGTCGGAGAATTCTTGAGCTTGTTTTTTGTAGTGATCGCGATCACCTATAGCGCGGCCCACATACTGCGCCAGTTTTTTATTGGACAGTTCCTGCAGACGATCTACGTCTTCTTTCTTAAACTTCGACATTTCGGCACGACGAATTTGCGGAAGCAAACGCTTCGCTAGACGAGTAACCATGGTCTTACGAGATGCAACACGCTTATCAATCTGTATCTTCTCGCCGGCCGAAAGCTGACGATATGACTTACCTTTCTTCTCACCCGCAACCTTCTGACGAATCAGTTCGATAGCATGCTTACGCGATCGCTTTTTCAACACAGAAGGTTTCGCGATTCTGTGTGCCATCTTTTTCTTTGCTGTTTGAATCTTCTTACGATACTTCCGCATGACAAGCGCTTTTTTGCGTCGCTGAACAAAGTTTAATGGGGCCTCGTTTAAATCTGTTGTGGTATCCACGTTTGTCTCCTTGTGCTCCGACACGTTCTTAGACAGAGTGTCAAAAATTTCTTTCGCAGAACCAACCAACTTACGGGGCAGGCCTCTCTTGAATGAGGCGAAATCGTTCCCCTTTGCTGCAGCTCTCATTTTCGAAGCAGACATTCCAGACACGGAGTCAGAATCCGGATCTCGTTCGCCCGCTGAAACAACGTCGACACTATCGAAATGGAAGTCGCGACCGTTGTACGTTGATAGAATGCGGGTGAATTCTTTCACTCTATCTGACCCAACAACCATGCAAACGTTATCGTACTTCTTGTCCAAAGCTTTCAAAATCAAGATAACGTTTGCATTAGACGATTTCACAACAACACGGCCGAACGCTTTCTGAGCGTATTTGATCTTTTGATCGTATGTTAGGGGATTTTTGTCTGAATCGTGTGAGTGGGAAAGGTAGATCTGAGCGTCATAACCTTTCTGTTTAGCCGTCCTTTCGACAACTTGGACCAACTTCTCGTGTCCCACAGTCGGAGGATTCATTCGGCCGAACGTGAAAACAACTCCACCTCTCGACTTAGATTCCTTTACGGGTGTTCTCAAGTTACTCTGATCCAACATTGGATCGAAGTCAACAACGCTGTTCTTCGACTTCTTTTTAGAAGGAATCTTCCTCGTCACCGACAACACAACCTTTTCCATGATAACCCTCTCTCAGCTCTTTCGGGTATTTATCATATACGGTATTGTGATGTCCGTCCATAGTAAAATACCCCCAAGTCGCCTCGGAGGTATTTATGGGTTAAAATGACATCCGTTGTCGTTCTACTACGGTCATTCGCCGCTCAAGATCGGCGTGATCGGTGGCCTGTTCGAGATATCGGATAGCTGGGCTCTTCAACCACTGCTTGTATCCGTTCTTCATCCAGTTGAGAACTGTCATTATACTGTCCCCCTCATACGCTCGTACACGTGAGACACCGTCTCACCACGAAACTCCAAATCTCTGAGGGTTTTTGCGATTTCTGCATCAGCTTGCGCTTGGCGAGCCTTCATCATGTGTGCTAACGCACGTTTAAAAACACTTTTCATTTCCGTCTCCTTTGTTGCTACTATTAATATATAGCACACATTGGGACGTTTTACCACGGCAATTGGGGTATATCCGTTATGCCTTAGGGGGGTGACCACTCGTCATCTAAACAGTGTATTCGGTACTTTGGGGGCGGTGGCATGTCGTCTGTTTTATCAGCGACATACATGGCATTAACATGCTCAACGTAGTCGTTCAACTTTTCTGCTCGCGTCAAACAGATTTCTTCTGTCGGAAACCAGAGAGGCTCAAAACCCTCTAAGAGATATGCGTCGCCGGTCGGAGTATAAAACAACAGAGTGAGGAAAAATCCGCCAGCTTTTGCTAATGTAATCATCTTTGCCATCCTTTGACAATGTCGGGGCTGAAATTCGCGTGGCTAAATTGCAAACGATCGACAAGTTTGACTGCATTCCGGCCTAGGTGATCTAATGCCACATACCCCTCAGGATTAGTTACTCTGAACCCATCCTTCGTTAGAAGAAGCGTGTTAGTGGATTTTGCCGTGTCCAATTTACGAATCAACATATGCTTAGCATCTGTCAGCAAATCGATCATATCAAAAATCATTCGAATCTTTTTTTTGTCGGTTCGGCCGAAGTATCCGAGTACTCGCTTCCGTCGTAAGTCTACCGCACCTTTGCCTCTATCGGTCTTTCGTTTATCCGACTCACCATCAAAGTAATCCATCAAGTACTTAACAAGGTCATCCGTAAATTTTGCCGTATTGCCAATTCGCTCACCTTTGCGCACTTTACTGTTGACAAACACTTTTGTTCGGAGCAACAGTTCGGGGATTTCGTGGATGCCGTTTAATGTGTGCTTGTCTATTTGATTAAATAGTTTACCAACTTGAGAAAGAATCGCTGTGATCTGCTTGGTTTCTGCGTCTGTAAATGTAGCTGACCCGGAAGTATCACGATACATAGCGTCAACTGACCACACAGAAGGAGTGTCCTTTAGATGGGACGCAATGGCTTTGCCGAAAGATGCCCTGAGATTTTCGAATGAGTTCCCGTGATATGTAGTGTGCCACACAATGCCCATCTTTGCTTTACGAATTTTCTTACCCAGTTCTGACTTAAATGGAACGGCGTAAACGATAGTGTTGGGATGAAAGGTGATATAGGTTTCACCCTCAAATTTCACCGCTTTCAAATCGCTTTGTGAGAACAGAAAGTCTCCCTGTACGATCCCTTTGATTCCCAGCTTGGGTAGCTCGGCGAGGGCTATCTTCAACTTCTCTGCCAAATCACCTTTTGTGTCTGCATCCACCTCAGCAGGCGTTTTATACACCTTTGGATCTTTGTTAAAAATTCCCTTCTTTGCAACAAAAAACCTTCCGTCTGTTGGATCAACACCTGCGAATACTGCTGGCGCTCCGTCCCACTTAACAGTAACATCAACGTGAGACTTAGCATGCCCAGCGAGCATGTCGCGCAAGCCCCGTATTGTGTTGATCGCTTGACGAGCACCTTCTACCCCATCATTCAAGATCAGGTCATCCAAGTGTTCCATGTGACCTCTACTTTCTGTCAAAAAGTTCATAGAGTTTTGCATTTTCTTCCGTGCCACCTTGCATAATTGCTGTACTGATAGTCTTCCCACAGTGCTCACACACTCGTTTAATTTGGGATGGGTGATTGCCCCCTCTCTAGTCTCGTTTTGTTGGACCTAGGATCCCTTCTTCGTCCTCACGAAGATTCTACGTATCATCTGATTGTCAACCCCTTCTGCAACTTGCCCGATAGTCGAAAACTTGCCATGACGTCAATCGACACTGGTTTGGATTTGTTCGGTGTAGTCAGTCCTCGAGGCTGAATTCGAACCTCCAACTTCGCAGCCAACTTACCAATATGGGGAATACCTCCACCCAATGTACTCATCAGCTGATTAGGAGCGTCGCCAGCGATGTGGTATAGTTGATTGTCTACCATAAAGAACAATCCCGACGAATTTCGACCTCGGCGCACTTTCGCAAACTTTGCAGTGTAGTGATCGAGGATTTTCTTTCCCAGAACGTCGTTTTCCACTTTCGCAACGACGTAGTTATTGGTTAACTCAACAAACTGTTCAAGAAGCTCCCGTCTCAGAGCCTTGTCTTTGATCCCCGACAACATCCCCGATGAGATTTCGTGAATACCGTTACCGAAAACTGTCCTAAAATCTTTTAGTAGACGTTTACCGTTGGAAATAGCCGTCCGATCTCCATTCATCATGTAAATCAGCTCTTGTTTAGACTCGTTTTTTGTGTCGGGGGTGTAGAAGTGGGAACCGTTAAATCGCCAGTCTCTCATTGACCCCATCTGAGCACGCGAGTTCATTTTGTACTCGATGTGCATGTCGTACGGTGCACCATCATCATCCGTCCACGAAAAGCCAAAATCGGGAAAGCCCGCATCTGAACCCATTGGTTTAACAAACGCCCTAGCGTTCAAAGGCTTTAATGCTCTACCGACAGAAACGAAAGCCGACCTCTCTTTGGCATCCGCCGCCTCGCTCTCGCTTATAAACTCTCTAAATCTCAACATTGTTCACCCAAATATCTCTGCTACTTGAGTATTTATCAAAAGAAAGGGGCGCCAATGGCGCCCCAGTTGGACAGCAAATGCTGTCGGAGAGAACTCTAAATCAAGTGCTGAGACCGAAAATATTCGTTACGGAGGCGGTGAACGTCATCAAAATTGTGCGCAGCCAGACCCAGTTTATAAAAGTAATGATCCCACGCCTGCTCATCCTCCAGAACGTCTGGGTCGTGAAAGTTTGCATCCATATCCCATCGCATTGCTGTGAATCGGTCGATTCCGAATTCAGCAGCCATATCAGCTACGCGCTTCTCATACGCAGCAACCGCAAACTCCTGCCGTTCACGATCGCGGCGCGCACCTTCTTCAACAGAATCCACCATATAATCCCAAGACTTTTGCTTCTCGGCTGGGGACATTTTGTCCCATGCGGCGCAAGTGTCTGCGGATGGGCGAAAACCGTAAGAGTCTTTGTGGATGTCGCTGAACAGTTCATCGCTATATGTAAACTTGGTCATCTGTGTCTCTC
>FYBJ01000816.1_pt1 | contig 14841 bp, 10 predicted proteins | sample 1134611 | NCBI WGS metagenome assembly FYBJ01 (sample SAMEA104116008, study PRJEB20421) | marine metagenome | isolation source: marine | reverse complement strand
AGAAGACGGCATACGAGATTTCTGCCTGTCTCGTGGGCTCGGAGATGTGTATAAGAGACAGTTTCCCGCCTCTGCGCTTCAAGTCGCCGCTGGCGGATCTCCGCCCCCGCCACGGAATGGGCACGTGCACTGTCGTCCGCGCGCATCGCCGCCTCGAATTGGTCGGCGGAGGGATCGGACAGGTCGTCGCGGTGGCGTGTCCAAGCCAGGTCGCGGAGGCGGCGGGTTTCCTCGGTCATTGCGACATCCACCGCCTCGGGCGCGGCCTGCAAAGCCGAGAGATCGGCTGTGGCATCCTCCAATTCTTTCGAGCGCTCCTCGACGTTGCTCTTGGCTGCTGCGATGTCCGAGGATAAGTCCAACCACTCCCGCGCGGCCTTCTCAAGCGTTTCGGGCGCGGGTAGGCCGGCGTCGACCAAGCCAGTCCAGTCCGCAGATAAGTCGGCGGCAGCCTTGGTGAGGCGCGCGAGGGATTGTTCCCGCTCTGTTTCGAACGTGGTCAGGTCCGAAACCGGCCTCCAGGCCTCGAATGCGTCGCGCAGGAGCGTCAGATCTTGTGGTTCGCTAGGCGCTTCGCCCTCTCGCGCTCTCGCTGCATCGGCGACGGCCTTCGCGGTGTTTAACGCCTCGCTGGCCATGCGGCACGCCTCGACAGCCTCGGCGATCTCTTCCAACTCCGCCGTGTCGAGGACAAGGCCCGCCACCGCAGTGCCGGACACCGAAAGCCGCGCCTGCGCCGTCGATATCTCCATGGCAAGAGCATCCCGGTCTGCCCTGCGACGGTCGAGATCCGCGCGCGCAGTCGTGGCGCGGTCCATCAACGGGGCGCCATCGACCGTCATCTGATCTAGGCGTTCCAACTCGGCGTTCAGCGCCGGAGCGAGCGTGTCAGCGGGATTTTCTTCAATGATCTGGTCCAGGCCGGCGACGTCATCGTCTGCCTCGGAGATCCTGGCCTCGAGCGAGGAGATTTTCTCCACCAGCGCCGCGACCCGCTCCGCCGCATCCTGGTGCAGGTTTGGGCCATCGGGGTAGTCCTTCAGGGCCTTGGCAAGTCGTTCCATCTCCTCGGTTCGGTCGAACCACGTACTGGCCGCCGTGGCGGCAAGACGTCGTTTTTGCGCGGTGACCAGCGCCAAGTTTTCCGCCTCGAACAGCGCAGTCTTATGTTCACGGTCCTGACGAAGAGTTCGTTCCCGTTCGGAAGTCAGCCGATCCGCTCGAAGCTCGCGACCGATCTGTTTCAGGCGGTCGCTCGCCAGTTTCAGCTCCGTGGCACGGCCATGTTTTTTGTGGAATTTGTCGGCACGCTCCGAAAGCGTGTTCAGTGTCTCAGAAATGCCAGTAAGGCCCGAGACGCCCGCATGCAAAAGTTGACCAAGGTCGCCCTTCGCACTGGCAATCCGTTCGCCGCCGTCCCGCAGGCCTCTTTCATCCAGCGAGAACCGCTCCTCGAATTCGTCCCGCGTTAACCCGTGCAACGCGCTAGCGAGGATCGCGTCGGCGACCGGCCGATTGTCCGTGTCCAGCAAGGATTGCAACCGCTTGCTGTTGCGCCTCAGGACAGTTGCCCCGCGACCGGGCAGGTCAAGGTCCGCCCCCACAAGCAAGTCGCTTCGCTCGAACCGGAATGCGTAGGGATGCGCACCAGCCCGGAAGCCAAAGAAAATGTCTAGTAACGCATGAAACGCAGTCGACTTTCCGGCCTCGTTCGGCCCGTAAACGACGGTTACATCAGGGGTGTCACGCGCGGGCACCGGAAACGCGATCTCAGCGTCTTCGAAATTGCCATAGCGGATCAGATGCAGCGCATTCAGCCTCATTCCGCGCGCTCCGCATGAAGCGCAAGCATCACCTCGGCGATGGCGTCTTCGAGCAATGCGTCCAGAGCGTGATCTTCCAGTTCTGCAGCGATTTCATTCGGCAGCGCGGTTCGGACATCATCGAGTTGTTGCAGGGCGGCTTGCCTAAAACCGTCTTCCGCCATTTCCGCACGCATCAGGCGAACAAGGTCATCTGTCTCGGTGTTGAGCGGGCGAGAGGGCGGCACGACCTCGACCTTGTCCAAAAAGACCCGATCAATGTCGTCCAGCACTTGTGCGGCGAGCTCCGCGACAAACGCGCCGCTCTGCCTTGAGCTCGTTGCCCTCAGCCGGACGGCGGCATCCTTATTCGGGAGTTGCGCCGATAAGAACCCGTCTCTAAGGGTAGCAAACATTTCCTGCTGATCGCCGGAGTCCTGGAGGTCCGATTCCAACTCAGCAAAGCCCAACTGCGCAACGTCGCGCCGCTCGACTATGGGTGCGCCTTCTCCCATTTCGACAAGCGTAACTGTCCCGCCTTGGCGCTCACCGAAATGGCGCGGTTGCGGAATACCCGGCATGACCGCCAAGACCCGGTCGTCCCAACGCTCGAACGGCGCATGGATGTGACCGAGGCACCAAAGGTCGAAGCCATGCGCCATCAGGTCGGCCGCGGCACAGGGCGCATACGGGTCATGGCGGGGAGCCCCATCGAGCGAGGTATGCATAAGGCCGATATTTCGCTTGTCCGGCACCGGTTTCGGGTAGTCGGGGAGGAAGCTCTTTCCGACATGAGCTGCATCGAACGAAAGCCCGTGAAAGGCGGCATCGCCGATTTCGACCGTTGGCATTTCCTTGTGCAGAAGATGGATGTTAGGGCCAAGCTCTCCGTGGGCACGGTGGTCGAGCAACGCGTCGTGGTTACCTCTGACCAAGACCGTTGGCACACCAGCCTCTGCGGCGCGTGATAACTGCGCTACCAGGAAAGCGCGAGATCGAAGATCTGGGTGTCCGTTGTCGAAAATGTCTCCCGCCAATACGAGCGCGTCGACCTTCTCGGAGATAGCCAGGTCAATGATCCGTACGAACGTGTCGCGACTAGCTTGCCTCAATCGACCCCCAAGATCGGGGTTTCGCAGTGCGACCGACCTGATCGGAGATCCCAGGTGAATGTCAGCTGAAGCAAGGAGGCGCATTGTTCTCAGTCCGAACTGTCCGTCGAAGAAATCTCAATAGTTCCAAAACTTTTCATTTCATCTATCTAGTGAAATCGGCGGCTGCCGGATAGCATCCGTGCAACCAGTCGGTTAACCCGCTCGGAAATCCTAGCAAAGAACATTCTATGCGCTTGCACAGGCATTCACTTCCGCGAAGAGCGTCTTCAAATGGTGCCCTGACATGTCGAGAATCGGTTCAAACATGAAAGAGTTCAGGTGGATGTTTTCGGGGGTCATCAGCGCTACGCGCTTAACTGCCCGCAAAACTGCGGCATCACAGTTTCCTGATCTTTCGTACTTGCGGATCAGTTTGCCCGTCTGGTTTTTGCCGATCTGTTGTACGTAGCCGGGATCATTGATCTTGTCGATCAAGACTTCCTCCGCCACCAATCTGATCCCGACCGACAAAGCAATCTTCTGTTCAAGCGAAAGATCATCGTCTTCAATCTTACAGATGTCCTCGCAAGCCGACATCACGAGTTCAAATACTGTGCCGGTCACGGTACTGAAATCGGAAAAACTCCCCGCAGCAAGCACCGACTGATACATCCCGTGGAGCTCACCGACAGTAAGCGCCTTGGTCTGATCCTTAATGTGCAGCATTGCCGTAAGCTGCGTGAAGGTCGCATCATTCCCGACGTACTCGGCAAGATTTCTTACAAACGGGATCGAAGCGACCAACACCACGGGATCGGTGAGGTTCTCCTTCCAGTCCGTAAAGGGATTGTCACTGAGTTTGTCTGGAATGAGCTGCAACGCACCATTGAGGCGATTGCTAAGCAACTTGTTGTCGCCGAACACTCCAAGACGGCCGCGAACTGTGCGGTAGAAATCGTAGTTGTGGGTCAGGATAACAAGATGGAAGCCATCATCCGACCTCATGTCATGCAGATATTCGACGATGGCGTACTTGTTCTTGTAGTCAAACGAGTCGGCAATATCGTCCAATACCACAAGCGTCTCTATTCCGGCTTTTCTTCGCGCTTCGACCTCAAAGATGATATTCAGGATGTATAGGGCGCGCTTTTCGCCGTTGCTAAGCCCTTTATCCAGAATCGCCCTGTCTGTTCTTCTTGCCGCGCCACCTTCCCGGTCTTCAATGTAAAAAGCAATTTGTGGCGCAGACACATTGAGAACGGCATCACCCTTGTTCTCAACTTGAACCTTGAACGGGACCGAGAACCGGTCGTTAAAGAGCGCAATGACGGCTTCCCATTGCGTCTGTTCTTTCTCAGCTTCTCCGATGATAGCCCTGATTTTTTCCTTACTGGCGTCGTACTCTTCTATCAGCTCGAAATAGTCGCGGCTGTTCTGGACGAGATAGGAAATCCAGACCTTCTGCTTGAAGGTGTCTATGTCCGAAAGTTCCGCGACGACGAACGGATGTTCGATCAGATAGTCCCGAAAGCTCCTGAGCTCCGCAGTTGTCAGCGTCCCGTCCACCTTCTGGAACATTTCAGCGAGCTTCGGGTCGGTCAGGATTTTCTCCTTCTCTGTCTCGATAGCTGCGATCAGGTCGGCTTCTGTTGTTATCTCGCTGCGCTCTCCGGCGTGGTTAAGGTTGACCGAATGCCCACCTTCAAACCAACCGTTTGATTTCAGATTCTTGGCGATGGTTTCGGCGTTGCTGTGGTTGAAGACGCCTTTCTTGAAATAGAGCGACTGGTCCAAAATCTGCTCGTAGATTTTGGTGTAGTCATCGATCAGCGCCTTGACGTCCGCGTTTTGAAGTAACTCGACGACCTTGTCGCTGAAAAGAACCTTGTATTTCAGTGCCGCATATTCCCCATGTGCTCCTTCTTTGACTTCGCGCTCCAGGCGCGCCAGTGCAACAAGGACATCCTCCTTCTTGAGCTTGAACGCGCTTGCAATTGCTACATCGATATCCCTTGAAAGCCCTGAAGGTTTTTTCAAGATCTTGAGAAGGCTTTCCTTCTTCTCCGCAATTGATCCAAATATCTCATCATATCGTGCCTTAAGCTCCTCACTGGCAAGCAAAGTCGAGATACGTGCTGACTGGTATTTTTCGTCGATGGAGTCGATTACGAATACTGCGTCGCGATCCAACGCTGCACCTGTTTCATCCGTAATGGCAAAGGCACTCTTTCGCTCGGGGAAAAAGATATCCTCGGGCTCCTTATTGTTCACATATTGACGGAGCGTTTTCGCCAATGACGTTTTCATTACACCGTTCGGTGCATAAACAATTACTGGCATGTTATTGTTGGAAAAGTCGAAGGTATGAGTGAGGGCATCAATACCATAGCAATTTTTCAGTTCTACCGTAGCGGTTTTGGTCATATTCCTACCCGAGTGAATCTAGATACTTCTACATATTGGTGGGTCTGATAATCAGAATGCGCCACGTAAGATGCCACTTGGCATTCAATTCTGAGGCTTCGTATTCAATAGCTTTAGATTTTCGCACAGGCACATAGCTTGAGGGTATAAATAATCGTGATCTCAAGCAAAGTGCCCAGTCTAACGAGAACCGCCGCAGCCTTAAGATTGAGTGCCACGTCATAAAAATGCAAATGCCTCCACTTTATCATTTCGTTGCTATCGGGTGACGCGCCATTACTCTTCCGCAACACTTTGGCGAGAGATTCTTTCCGCCTCCTACCAAGCGTTCCAAAGCGGATCGAACACCTTTTCAGGATGATAGTGTCCAACAATGCACTCTGGTGCGACATCAGTCCAGATCGACAATGCTGACCCGCTCCATGGTGAGAGCACTTCAGTCTCGATCTGTTCGACGAGACCGGCAAAGAGATATTCCAGCATCATCCCCGCGAACTCCTCGAGCGTACCATCTCGAATTTGATCCATCGGGATATCACAAACAAACATAGTTGGCCGACCGATCCTGCTGAGGACTTTCTTTGCAGTCATCGTACCTGCAACCCTGATGGCAAGACAGTAGAGGTATTCGCTGCCGTAGACGAGATAGTGTCCTGCTGACCCGTCTTCAGTATATAAGCTGTCTTCTCGAGCAGCAAAGTAAAGGTGGCCTGCTCGCGTGTCCTCTCCGACCTCCTCAATCGCCGCCTCTAGCCTGGTTTCCGACACGCCGCGAAACTGACCGTTCAAAAAAAGATAGCGAACCTTATCCTGAGCTTCTTCGGGCCGAAGAACCCGAAGCCCGCGCTCGTAGTAGGGAGTCAGATCATCTGTACGAGTTGCGTGTCCTGCCCGGAAATAGCCATACGCTTCCCTCAACCTTGCGCCGAGAAGCGCCTTGATGTCGCTCGGTTCCCCGGAAACCATCTCGATTATGTCATCCAGCCACCCAAGATCATCCGAAAAAAGATACTTCGGCGGTGCTGCGCAGAATGCTGAGCGTACCTCGTCAGTTACTTGGTCGCTGAGGATGCGCCAAGCGGCATCGCGCCAGGTATCCGGCATACTGAACGACAGGACGTCGGATGGAAGTGTAGCTCTATCATGAGGATTCGCCGAAATCTGACGTCCCTCGAACGCGGGGTGCATTGTGCCCCAGTCTTTCTTTGTCTTGTACATCGTCAATTGATGCCTGCTTGACCGCTTCTGCCTATATGTTACTGCAATAAACCCAACGCCGAGTAGCCAGACTTGGATCGCTATGTGTGCTTGTAGCGGGACCTGGTCTGCGGCAGCAATCGACTGTGTTGTCCATCGTCGTGCATTCGTGCGCTCACCGTGCAAATAGAGGACTCAGTTTCGATTGTCCGACGGGTTTGCTAGCTTGGCACTCATGCATATCGACAACTTCGACCGCACGGAATGGATCAAACGGCTGACGGCTTGTCTCCACGACCTAGAAGCAGCGCAGCAGCCGTTTCTACAATGGTACTTCACTCCCAGTGGTTACCCTCGGATCCTTCGGAACGGTCGGGACGAAACGCCATATCCCAGCGAAGCACTTGGAAAACTCTATGATGATGCCCTGTTTGAGGCTCGTTTTCGAAAGACCGAAAAATTCAAGAAGCTGAAAGCTGCGCTGGACCCCGTCCGTGGAGTCTTGCGAGACCATCCAACGTTGTCACGCGCTATGGGCAGAGACCTCAAACGCGACGAATTCCAGGTCGGAATTCTGAATCACACCTCAATGACAACACTCAGTCAGCTGATTGTCGGCCTTATGGAGTATCAAGACGAAGGGACCACGGAACCCTTCAGCAAACCAGCATCGGACTTGAGCACACTCTTGGAACTCTCATTGGTGCAAGCCGACGCGGAAAAAGCTGAATCCCTTGGAACGGCGATCGATGTAGCAGTGTACTGCGGGGCATGCTTTGAGGACGAAGTCGAACTCGGGGAAGAATATGCGCTGCTCCCGTTCGAACAACTTGCTGACTACGTTGACATGGACTGGCTGAAAGCGGTCGCGGCGGAACAAGTGAGCTGGCGGCGAATGGAGCAGGTTTTTGGTATCGTGCGGCGTTTTCCCTGGAAGCCCAGCGTCGGGAACCTGCACTTTCCCCCTGAACCACAAACAAGGAATCCACCGCCGCTGTTCCATCGCTGGGCGGCCGAGTTTGCCAATCTGCTATCAGTAGTGATGAGCTATCGTGTGTCGTGGCTCGCAACATTCGAAGGGTGCATTCCACGCCGCGCAGCAAAGCTCCTAGGCTCCCATCACGACGCCGCTCAAACGCACAAAGGCCGCTCAATCAGCCACCTGTTCTCTCCTTCTGACAGAACCGAATTCGTTGGAGCTGACCAGATCACGTTGGTCAAACAGCTATTTTCCAAACGGCGCAACACAGAGTATCCGGAAATGGCCGCCATCATTCAAAGGCTAGCCGAAGCGCATAGACGCGACGGGCGTTTTGCACTGGAGGACCGAGTTCTGGACTTAGCGATCGTGTTTGAGCGCTTATTCAAGCCTCGAGGACGGTCAATTGGTAGAGAACTCGAAAAATCCACGGCTGAGTTGCTAGCAGTCACTGACGACGAAAAAAATTCGATCAGGGAACAACTGAGACAGTTCTACAAGGTTCGATCCGCCATCATTCATGGTCCGAGCGATGAAAGGAGCAGACGTCTCATCAGTCAGTCCGAGAAGGCCTGGCAGGGGTGCGAGCCAATTGCGCGTGCGGCACTGTTGAAGAAAATCAGTTGAACCGAAAGTGGCGCGAACTGATTGGCGATAAGCCGCTGCCTTGTCTTGCAATCTGATGGAGTAATCTGGAAGTCGTCAGGCGATAGGCATTGAATGGTTAAATGTGTCGTGTCCGGAAAGCACATGTGAATTGCTCACAACTGCCTACAACTCGGCATTGGTAGTTAGGCCAGAGCTAACCGAAATTCTCAGTAATCCAGAGCTGCAAAAGATCGTTGTTCGCCGAAAGCCAAAATCGGCCGTCGGGTGAGATCGCTTGATGGATTGTATCAGCGATTGGATGCGCCAAGCCCGTGGACCTCCATGAAAACAATCGGGCTGCAACCAACCGATCTGCAAAATCTGCTAGATCCAATCCATAGTGATCTGCGGCGTCCAACAAATCCGTATCGTTTAGTGCCAAGCCGCCATGGTTCATTGCCAACGCAAAAATCACGTGTTCTTCGAGCGTAACCTCGAAAGGTGTCCAATGCTGCGTCTCGACCTCTGCTAGCTGCTTCCTGGTCAACGTCTTGGCGTAAAACATCCACCCGCGTCGATCTAGGTCATGTTGACAAAAGACGGACCCAGAGGCGGATGGACGTGATGTCTATGAATCCCAAGAAGCTCTCGGCGGTTTTGTCGTAGCGGGTTGCGACACGGCGTGCGTTTTGAGCTTGTTGAAGCACCGCTCGACAAGATTTCGCAGAGAATACAGTGAGTGATCCACGCCGACCCGCATCTTGCGCGATTTACGCATCGGTATCTGGGTCAGCACATTCCGCTCATCCATCTTTTCCCGAATGCTGTCAGCATCATAGCCTCTGTCTGCAAGCAGGACGCTCGGCTCTGGAAGGTTATCGACCATGACCAGATCGAACCCCAGATAATCGGATGTCTGGCCGGGCGTGATTTCGGTTCTCATGGGCAGACCTGCTGCATTGACGCGGAGGTGGATCTTGGTCGTGAAGCCACCTCGAGAACGGCCAAAACCCTGGCGCGGAGTCCCCCTTTTGCGCCCGCTGCCTGATGATGAGCGCGAATGACGGTGCTGTCGACCATTTGCAGGGCGTCCGGGACGGCGCCGCTTTGGTTCAAAGCCTCCAGAATGTCCTCCCAAAGCCCCGCCAGCGTCCAGCGTCGGAACTGCCTGTAGACACTCGACCATTTGCCGAACTCCTCAGGCAGGTCCCGCCATGGAGCGCCGGTGCGAGCGATCCAGAAAATCCCATCAAGAACAAGGCGGTGGTTGGTCGGTTTGCGCCCGTTCGGCGCACGGACGGTCAGGATAAACCGTTCAAAGAACATCCATTCCTCGTCCGACATCAGAGTTCGTGCCAAGCTGGTCTCCATCGCAGATATCAGCTTGAATCACGATCAGGCGGCGTTGGGAATCCCTTTTGTCAACACGGCCTAGGTCGACAATTGGTTTTCCACTAAGAAGTGGAGCAATAGCTTCCATTTTGAGAGTATCATCCACGGGAAACCGTGCTTGAAATTCATTGCTCAGCCTTGTCCATAGCAACTCGAGCAGAAGAACCATCGGAGCTTTGCGGGTCGAACCGAAAATGTGCCATTGTCCGTCATCTAACTCAGGAACAATATACGGATGCCCATTCAGCTTTAGTAGCGTGTTCGTTCTACAAACAATAAGGTTGGGTAGGACAGCTGGCCCAGCTAACCCATCGGGTACTTTTTTGAGCGCGTCCAAGAAACCATTGCGAAGTCCAAATTCGTCGACATAGCCGTCATACCCAAAAACGACTCTGACCGGAGCGAGCTGTTCATGAGCTAATGTTCTCAAGAGCTCACCAGTCGCAGAGGTAAGGTCGCCGAGCTCGCCACTCTCGGGAGACCGGCCCAAAAGTCGGGCGAACGCGCTGTTCGACGGACCGAGATGAACCTGCCTGTTCTCGGAGAGCTGTTCCTTTTGCTGGAGCGAGATGGTTCGCATCTTGTTGATGCTGTCGACAAGTTCATTCCCGTAAAGGTTTTTCTTGACCTCAAACACCGCCAGGACGTCAGCGATCGGCCATTCCCACGTATCCGTTTTTGGGAGCTGACGACCACGGTCCCCTTTGACGAGCATTGCGTCGGTTTGATGACTGTGTTTTCCGTCAACACCGATGACAAAACCGTCGACAAGGCGAAGATTGAGCTCCTTTGGAATCGCCCGTTTAACAAGCTCACGAGTGAGGCCTTCATACATATCACCAATCGTTGGCGCGTGTTGCACCGCTTCCGCAGCGAGAAGTTCTGCTTCTTTTGCTTGGAGCTGCTCAAGAAATTCTGCAAATGATGTGATCATAACGCGCTCACCGCTCAAACAACGGCTACATGAAGAACCGGAACTGGTAAGGTGCCTTTCCAAGACCGGGCATTCGTTTGACGACCCGTGCAAGCACCTTTGCGTAACTCATCGTCACCGGGAGCTGGTCGTAGAGGCCGTCATTGTTCCAGTTCATTTTGGACAGCGCCAAAGCAGACCGTGCGGTGTCATCCCACGGCCCGTGGCCAGCATGACGCACAAGCCTGATCGGTCGTGGTGTGCTTCGTGAACCTTGAAAGTAAGAGCCAGAATTATTGATGCCAGCAACATTGCCATGCATCCACAAGAGGCACTCTCGTGGTCCAAGGCTCAAAAGTGAACCTCGATCAACCGGGTATCCTGCAGGCGTTCCCTTTCGATTAGCGCCCTTTGGCGAGTCAATCTTCGCACCCCGCCACGGAATGTCTTCAACGATTTGAACCAGATCGACGGCTTCACACAGGTGCAGTGCTTCCATACAGCCGTCGATCTCTTCGAACTTAAACTCCGTCGATTTGTGGACGATAACACGCCGAGGTGTTCGTCCTGCGTGTCTGCGCCGATAGAGGTCAAGAGAGCGTGTCATGACCCGGAACATTTCGTTGCGAGACAAGAACGGATTATCGCGCTGCACATCAACCTCGTTAGCGTCATAGGCTACGAACTCTAACCCCGCACCATCGCCGTCGAAAACTTGACTGCAGCATGTCACAAAGCGGGGTTTATCAGATTCGACGGGCCGTACCGCATAGGAAATCCCGATGTAAGCCGTATCTGGATCTGAATCAGCCAGCTTCCAAGGAACGCCACCTGCCTTTGAATAGAGTGCCAAGCCAATACGCCACATGACACTTGCTTTGTGGGGGTACGCCAGCGCTCTGTCCTCTCTAACAAGCTGGATTGGAAGCCGTCGCGCTGCACTTGCCGCCTTGAGGTGGTCGTGCAGATCAAAGTCCTCATCAGTGTTGCCGAAGAAACCGGCCGACCACGATTGCGGAACATAGATGAAGATAACATCGAAGCGCTCACGCATTGCGTCGAGTGTTTGCAGCGCCCGTGTGAGACGTGACGAGAGGACAATATGCGGTGTGCCGGAGTCAGTCATTTCGTGCTCCAAGCGCTCATCCAATTGGATATGGCACCCTTTTTCAGCTGCTCGCATATTGAGGTTGAACACGCTTCGAAATCCCGGCCAAGGCGGAAGATAATCTCGCCGTTCAGTGGGATCGAACTTGGTGTTAAGTGCCTTCATGAAGTCATAGAGACGCTGGCTTTCTCCCGATGGGGAGATTGTCGCCACGCGGATTGGGTCTGGGACAAGGCCAGCCGAATAGGGGCCGTATCGCAACAGTCCTCTCAAGGGATGTGTATCGACGTCTCCAGCATGATCGGGATGAAACGACAGACTAGGTTCAGGGAACCAAAGATGCGGCGAAACTTGGCTTGTCATGGGCGCGACCGGTTTGAGAAAGCGGTGGTTGTTCCGAGTGTGAAAGAGGCGTCAACTCCGGTACTCACGTTGAGAGCACGAAGCTCTCGACCCTCGGCCGAGAGCAAATCACCCCAAAAAGAAACAAGTTCATTGAGCGGTCTGTTGTATCGTCTCACGCTTCGTTCACGTGAGAAATCCGTCGCGGCGGCGCGATTTTCTTCGGTCACACCTTCCAAGAGTGTTCGCGGTTCAAAGACGAGCCATAACTTGTCGTCAGCCCATTCGAGCCTTACGACAACGCCCTCCTGCCAAGTCAAATCAGCTTGTGTTGGCACGCTACCTGAAAGGCTGCCGACGACACGCTTCAGAGGGGCCCATCTTTCGTCTGTAACATCTGCTGGTTTCAGAGAATCAACGCTGCGGTGATGTTTAATTGTGAGACTATGTTCTCTCGCTAAAGCCCGCGAGATAGCTTTCTTGAGCAAGCCTCGTTCCTGACTGTCGTAGCGGAGGCGGCGTGTTTCGATTTCATGGAGATCGAACGCTGTAATACTGACGTTTGCGAGGGCGGCGCGGACATCGCTGTCAGAACCGAACGCGAGAACACCCTTTGCAGATCGTGTTGCAAGGACATCAACTCCCGCGGCACTTACTGCTTCTGCTACCTCTTTATACCCGCCGATACTGCATTCTACACGCCGACAGATTGTCGGTAGAGATTTTACCTCCAGTGCATTCAGCCGAATAACGAGATAGCCGCGTTTGCCTGAAATGCGGGGCGGCGCTGAAAAAACAGAGCGTTCTGAGGCAAATTCGTCCAACTGTGTTGTGTCCAGATCTGGAATCAAGCGTATGAGGTCACGCAGAGACTCATCAAAGTTCTCAACCCGGACAAGGCCGCCATCAACGCCCTTTTCTGAAGCGGCTGACAGAAAGGAAGATACTCTTTCGAGCGGATTGCCTTCGCCGCGATGCAGCCAGAAAATACCGCTGGGAAAGGGTGAGGCATGTTCCAGCGCTTCCTCGAGTGTGTTCATTATCGACTCATCACGTCCGCTGTACCCCGCGACTACCAAGCCAGAACGCGTGCAAGTGCCGACAAGAAGATCGCGCAGTGTCGCGTCTTGTTGACGAAGCTCGTCTCCAGTGTTCTTGAGGCGACGTGACCGGAAGTCGCCGTGCAGTTTGATTTCTGCAGGCCAGCGCTCGCCGTTGATAGTCTCGCGACCGATGTCAGGTGCATCGAGAGCCACCGTCGTCAGATTGCCAGTGCCACCAAAGACCTTCGCGCAACCATCCGCGACAAGGGGATCGAAGTTAGTCGTCCAGACAAGTTTGGTATGCCCAGCTTTCATGAGAGTCGCCAGAGCAACGTGCCCGAAAGATGGTTTGGCCCCAGATATCTTCGCATCTATGTAAGTTCGCCGGTCTGCTTCGCTTGGATATACTGCCTCAAAAAGGACGGCATATTCTTCTGGCGAGTCTGGGTCCGGAAACGGCTCCTGACCAGCTATGAAGTCCTGAATCTGCCGTCGGACCGCTGGGTTCGAGAGGTCTGCTACCGTGTTCACGGCCACGCGCCGCTGACTGACATATAATTGCTGTTTGAATTCCCAGATCATGTCCCATGCGGTTGGGATCCCCGCTGACGCCGACGTGCCGGCACCCAAGAGCCACATGAGCTTTCCTGAACGCATCGAAAATCGGCGGGCGAAGTCATCGGCCTCTACAACGGGATACGCGCTATCGGTCACTACTTCATCCATACTCTCTGCCATTCGCGAAACTCGGATGGTCGCACCTGGAACCGCGCGAAGTTCCCCTCGTGAAGACCGAGAAGCTCATCTTCAACCACAGTCGTGAAGATTTCTCGATCCTCTGCTGCGATACCCTCTGCAGACAACTTTTCGATTTGGCGTGCAGCTTCACTGCGTCCAAGCTTCGAGCGAATAATTTGAGCCACAGCGTCGCGGATTTCCGTGCGATACTTCAATCGAAACGGATCCGGTTCCCCCAGAGACTGTCGGACGGCTGCGTACCGAGCTGCGGACCGCTCATAGGCCCAAAGAAAGACGTCCTTTAGGAGTCCCGTATCATTCAGTTCATAGACGCCCAGAATAGCGTCTGTATAGGCGCGCTGTGGCACATCAGTGAATGCGAGCGGAGAAAGGTTGTTTCGAACGAGGGGTATGTTGGCAGCCAGACGCGAAACGCGTTTGTTCACGTCATCAAACGGTTGAAGATAGGGAATGTGCACCATAACAAAGAAGGCTTGCTCAAACGGGTCTTCTATCTTCGAGGCCTTGGCAAGGAGCTGGTTGAAACACTCTTCAATCCTTTGGGGTAGCTCAAGCGGATGAAACGCGGACCTTTCTATGCCAACTGCGATATAGCGAAGGCGCCCCGAAGCGACTGGATCGGCCAAGAGGTTGTTTGAGAGAAGCGCATGCAGGTTGAGAAGCGTGTAAGTGTTGAAGTCGATTTCCTCGACTGAACCTACCAGAAACTCGATGGCGTCTTTGTGGTTAAGGATCATCTGAGCCTCAACGTGCTCTCGTCCAGTGGCCTCCTCGCCAAATTCGATCAATCGCTTCGTGTCGAGGAGCGAGTAGGTGTTGCCTTCCAAGCGGCTGGAGTTCCAGGCAAGATCAATCAGTAGACGATTGAGAATGAGTTTTGCGTAGGTACCGGCGGGCTGCGTGGACGTTTGTGGCTTGCCGATCCGTTCCAACCGTTCGCGATCCTCGTCTCCAAGATAGAACGATGTGTTTGGCTGATATTGGTTCAGGAAATCTTGATTGTAACCGACTGGCCTGCGTGCCGCGACAGGCTGTTGAACGTAGTCCCGAATGCGCTTTCCCTCATCCGACAAGGGAATGAGATCTTTATAGTCGAAGCCTTCGCCATCTAGTTCGGTCCTGGCCAGACTATCCTTAGTCGCCAGACGATATCGCGCCCACCTACCGCTGCCCTCCATATGTAGCTGTCCCTTGGCGACA
>FYBJ01000358.1_pt1 | contig 14854 bp, 12 predicted proteins | sample 1134611 | NCBI WGS metagenome assembly FYBJ01 (sample SAMEA104116008, study PRJEB20421) | marine metagenome | isolation source: marine | reverse complement strand
CGTCGATGTTGGCCCATTCGTTGTTGCCGCCTATATTGTAAGTCTCACCATGCCTGCCCTGCTTGATGATCAATTCGATGCCACGGCTGTGGTCGTCGACGAAGAGCCAGTCCCGGATCTGTTGACCGTCACCGTAAATGGGCAGGGGTTTGCCATTGAGTATATTCAGCAGGCAGAGGGGAATCAGCTTCTCGGGAAAATGGAAAGGCCCGTAGTTGTTGGAACAGTTACTGGTGGTTACCTTTAGTCCATAGGTATGGTGGTAGGCTCTGACCAGGTGGTCGGAAGAGGCCTTGCTCGCCGCGTAGGGTGAGTTGGGTGCGTAGGGTGTGGTTTCACTGAAGGCCGGATCGTCTGCGGCCAGGGTGCCATATACCTCATCGGTAGAGACGTGATGGAACAGATGGTCGGTCACGTTCGCTTCATCCAGCCACACTTTCTTTGCAGCCTTGAGCAGGCTATGGGTGCCGACGATATTGGTGTCTATGAAGGCATCCGGACCGGTGATGGAACGGTCGACATGACTCTCCGCCGCAAAATGCACGAGGGTATCCACCTGATGCTCGGCCAACAGTTTTTCGATGAGTGGCTGGTCGCACACGGAGCCCTGTACGAAACTGAATCTGGAGTCCGACCACAAATCTTTCAGATTGTTTTTATTCCCGGCATAGGTCAGCGCATCCAGGACGATGATCCTGTTATCCGGATTCTCCTGCAACCAATAGTGAACAAAATTGGAGCCTATGAAACCTGCCGCTCCCGTCACCAGTAAACTTTTCATCGTCATTTTCCCTTCTGTTCAATTCATTGCGAGAGCGTCTATCACTCTGCGTAGTTCGACTTCCCAATTTGATGCTTCCACACCCTTGAGGTCGAGCGCCTTGCTTCTGTCCATCACACTATAGGCCGGGCGCGTTGCGGGTGTTGGGTAGTCTGCCGTGGTCAGTGGATGCAGGGGAATGGCCTTATCCAACAGGCCACAGGCCAGTCCCTGTCGCTGAATCGCCTGGGCGAATGCGTACCAGCTTATGTCTGCGCCATCGTTCCAGTGATAAATACCCGCGGGGCACGCTTCTGTAACCAGGGTGTGCAGCAGCCTGGCCAGGGAATGGGTAGACGTGGGTGACCCACGTTGGTCGTCCACGATGCCGAGGCTGTCTTTCTCGCGCATCAATCGCAGCATGGTCTTCACAAAATTGTGACCATACTCGGAATAGAGCCAGGAGGTGCGAACGATGGTTGCAGCAGGCAAGGCTTCCAGCAAGCGCTCCTCACCTTCCCGTTTACTGGTTCCATAGACCCCCAGGGGCGCGGTTGCATGCTCCGGCTGGTAGGGCCTTGTTGCCTTACCGTCGAAGACGAAGTCGGTGGAGACATGAATCATGCGGGCAGCGTGCTGTTGGCACCAGCGCGCCATGGTGTCCACGGCCGTGGCGTTGACCTGGAATGCCGTAGCACTGTCAGTCTCCGCCCCGTCCACGGCAGTGTAGGCCGCGGCGTTGAGCAGGATGTCAGGCTGGCGGGTTTCGAGTGCTGTGAGCATCCCCTGTTCGTCGGTCAGGTCGAATTCGTCCCTGCCCAGGGCGACAAGCTGCCACGCCTGCTCTTGCTCAGCCGAATCCCAGAACTGGCAAAAGCTCTGCCCAAGCTGACCGCTGGCGCCGGTGAGAAGCACTCTGCCTGTCATGGGAATAGCGTGGCGCTGGCAAGCGTCGAGGCCTGCCTGTCTTTACCGGAAAGTAGTGGTTCAGCATCGATGAGGGGCCATTCAATGCCAATGTCCGGGTCGTTCCAGAGAATGCTGTGGTCGTCTTCGGGATGGTAGTATTCGGTGCACTTGTAACTGAGTTCTGCCGATTCACTGATCACATAGAAGCCGTGCGCAAAGCCCGGCGGTATCCACAACTGCCGCTTGTTCTCGCCGGACAGCACCACGCCTACCCATTGCCCAAAGGTGGGTGATGACTTGCGGATGTCAACTGCCACATCGAACAGTTCACCAGACAGGGCCCGGGCCAGCTTGCCCTGGGGAAACTCTCTCTGGTAGTGCAGCCCGCGCAGGGTGCCCTGCACCGAACGACTCTGGTTGTCCTGCACGAAATCGAAGTCGATCCCCCGCTCCAGAAAATGACTACGCCGAAACGTCTCCATGAAATAGCCCCGCTCGTCGCCATGCACGGCGGGTTCCAGCAGCAGGACATCGGGGATGGCGGTAGGGGTTATGATCATGGGATGAGCAGTCTGTAATCAGGATCAGGGCTGGCGTAGCAATTCCAGCAGGTATTCGCCGTAGCCACTCTTGTCCAGTTTACGGGCGAGCTCCTTCAGTTGCTCGGCGTCGATAAAGCCCTGCCGGTAGGCTATCTCTTCCGGACAACCGATCTTCAGGCCCTGCCGTTCCTCGAGTACGCGGATGAAATTGGCCGCATCGAGGAGGGATTGAATGGTACCGGTATCCAGCCAGGCGGTGCCCCGATCAAACAGGGCAACCTTCAATTTCTTGCGCTCCAGGTACACCTTGTTCACGTCAGTGATTTCGAGCTCGCCCCGGGCTGAGGGTTTGATGTTCTTCGCGATCTCCACGACGTCGTTGTCATACATGTACAAACCCGTCACGGCATAGTGGGATTTAGGCTGTGCCGGCTTCTCTTCCAGGTCGATGGCATTGTTATTCTTATCCAGGGTCACCACACCATAGCGTTCGGGGTCGGTCACGTAGTAGGCAAAGACGCTGGCACCCTCTTTCTGTTCCACCGCCGCCTTGAGGGTATCCTCGATGTCGTTACCGTAGAAGATGTTGTCACCCAGTATCAGACAGACCCGGCTGTCGCCGACAAACTCTTCACCGATGATGAAGGCCTGTGCCAGACCCTCGGGCTTGGGCTGTACTGCATACTGAATCGACAGACCCCAACCGGCACCGTCCCCCAACAGATTCTGGTAGGCGGCGCTGTCTTCCGGGGTGGTGATGATCAGGATTTCCCGAATACCCGCCTGCATCAGGGTCGCCAGCGGGTAATAGATCATGGGCTTGTCGTAGACCGGCATGAGCTGCTTGCTCACGGAGATGGTCATGGGGTGAAGTCGTGAACCGGTGCCTCCGGCGAGGATAATGCCCTTCGTGGCTTGAGTGGCTTGCGTCATTGGCTGTGCTTCGTGCGTGTCTGCTTATGCATTGAGACTGGCCTGCAGAGAGTGCCTAAGACTCCATGGCAGCCAGAATGTGTGGGAGAACGTCCTGAAATGTCTGCACCGGACGGTAGCCGAGTTCAGCTGCGATTTTTTCGCAATCATCCCTGTTCTCCCCCTGTTCCTGTCTCTCTTCCTGTCTCTTTTCCTGCCCCGGAGTACGCGATCCCGCCCCCACCAGATTGCGGTAGGTTCGGAGCCCCAGATCGTTCTTCCAGAGCCCCACGTTATTGGCCGTCTGGGCCAGCAAGGAGGCTAGGAAGAATACCATACGAGGCGTATGCCAGGCTGGCTTTTTTCGGCCCAGAGCCGCGTATATGGCGCTCTCCAGCGATATTGGGGTATAGGACTGGCCGTCGCCAACGGGATAGATCTGGCCGGCGCTGGCAGGGGATTGCGCGGCGCGGCAGGCGACCTCTACCAGGTCGTCCACGGAGACCAGTGGCACTGGGTTGTGCAGTTTCGGCAGTGGTGGCAGCGATCCCTTGCGGATACGCCTGATCAAGCCCGCGATGTTGCCGCGCATACCGACCCCATAGACGTTAACCGGTCGCAGGATAGCGGGCTGGAATCCTTCATTGGCCGCCTCAAGCACCAGGACCTCAGCCCGCTTCTTGCTCGCGGCATACGCTGACTCATCGGGGGTGGCGGCCAGAATACTGGAGAAGAAAATGAATCTCGGTACTCGCTGTTGCTGGCTGGCCGCAACCAACTTGCGTGTTCCTTCCACGTTCACCGAATCCAGCGCGTTGCTGTCACCGATTCCAGCATGGGCGATCCCGGCCAGGTGAAAGACGACGTCCACCCCCTCACAGGCTGTAGCCAGGGTCTCCTGATCCTGCATGGTTCCCAGACATTGCTCACAGCGATCCAGCAAGCCCGACTCGTCTTCCTTCCTCACCAGGGCCCGTACTCGCCAGCCTGACTCAACTAGCTTGCGCACCAGGTGTCGACCGACGAATCCAGTGGCTCCAGTGACCAGTGCCAGGTCGCCTTCTTTGGGCCTGTGATCAGGTGAAGTAACGGTTCCAGCACATGATGACATGGCGTCGTTTTCCTTGGGATTGGAATCGCTCAAAACAACCGCCAGCCCCAGGTGCTAAAGAAGTGCCTGGCCGAGCGAACGAACAGGCCTATATGCCTGGAACCCTTGCCGGCAGCGTTGCCCCCATTGTGAATGATGTGCATTGTGGGTAGATAGGCCAGCGTGCGGTGCCTGTTCAGGCGCATGGAGAGGTCGAAATCCTCGAAATACAGGAAATAGCGCTCATCGAATCCATGTACTTCCTGCAAAGTACTGGTGCGGCCCAGCATGAAGCAGCCGCTGATAATCGGGATGCCCTTGCTCGGCTGGTCCTCGGGGAGCGAGCGCATTTCATAATGGGCAAGCCTGTGCTGGAACAAGGCCTGAACAACGCCAGGCATAAACCCACGCAGAAAGAAATTGAGCAGTGACGGGTATTGCTTACACAGATATTGCTTCACACCGTTGCTATCGCTGGCTGAAGGGCTGAGCAAAGCCACATCGGGATTCTGCTGCAGATAATCGATGCCATTTTTTAGCGCCTCGTCAGCGACGACGACATCTGGATTCATGATCAAATGAAACCGTGCTCTTGAATTGACCAGGGCAAGGTTCTGGGCTGCGCCATAGCCCACATTGCCCTGCCCCTGAATCAGGCGCAGCTCGGTATTCAGTTCACCCAGGGGGATGCTCAAGTCAGCAAATTGATCCAGGCGTAGCTGTCCATCCTCGCTGTTATCGATAAGCAGGATCTCGGCAAATGTTTCGTCTTCTGTGGGCGTAGCAGCTGTTTTCAGCACTCGCAGCGCGCTTGCCACAGAGCCCAGCGCGTGGGCCAGCTCGTCCCGGGGAGAGTGGTAGCTAACAATCGCTATTCGGAGGAGCGGGCGATGTTCTGAGGCAGCGGCGGCCGTCACGGTATATCCTTTCTATGCGCAGCTCGATCGGAGTCAGGTTCGGGGTCTGCACCCTATTTTATGCGAGATTCAGGCGCAGGAGCGACCGGAGATGCGCTTGAACGGGCCAGCGGGCCCGATGCACTCGCTTCGACGCTTATTGTTACGTGATTACTGGCGGCTACTGCTCGACGAGACGATCGCCAAAGGGGGTGGAGACCACGCGATAGCCCGGCGGTACATCTTCCGGGGGTATACGCCGCGGCTGGAATCGAGCCGGCTGATTAGGGTCGCCAATCCTGCCCCGTTCACGAATGGCCTCGAAGGGGTTTCTGATGGTCTCTGCCTCCGGCGCCTGGGTTTCTTCGGCGGCCGTTTCGGTGATCACCGCACGGGCCGTGGTCAGGCTCAGGGTGGCAATATTTGTGTTGGCATCGCAGTCCACGCCCTGGTCCGGAAAATCGCCGCAGGGAATTGCGGCGGGATACCGTACCGAGACCTGCCCCGACTTCCTGTCGACAACCGTGTAAAGCTCATGGCCCGGAATGGGGTTGCTAGTGCCGGTAAGTGGCACCCGGATTACCTCCCCGGAGAGGTGCCTGAGCAGGGCGGACTGCGCATCACCGATACGGGTGGTCCCCACCAGCACAAAGGCTGGAGTGGCCTGGGTAGCCCGGCTCACGGCGCTATTGGCGTTGCTGGCCCCGGGTACGTCGGAGGCGTTGTTGTTGGTGGCGCCGTCGAGGCTTTCAAAAAGTGCGAATTCTACATCGCTGGCAGTGTCGGTGCTTGCTGGTACATCCTGGGCTAACAACGCCGTCGGCAAAAGCAAGCCTAGCAGCAGCACAAGGAAAGATAACTTTTCAGCCATAGCGTACGAAATCCCGGCCCGAATCATTCGGCAGATGTCTATTGCAAGGTTAGACCCGAATGCCTGCAAAAAAGTTTGCGAATTCGGCTGCGGATTTTCACTGGCAAAATCGAAGTCTCTCAACTTCAATCGAGTCCAGAGCATGGGCATAGAGCCCGGCGCCTGATCAAAGGACTAATTCACCTTGCTCTTGGGTAACAATCAAGCCGGGGACAGGCGATGTTCTGGACTAGATTATTCCCAGCGCTTTGATAATGGGCAGCCAGTTGTCCTCAAACTCCGCGGCTCTCTCTGCCAGCTCTGTCAGGTTTTCCTCCTCCGACTCCAGCGTCTTGCCATCCTTGATAATCGATTGCCCCTGTAATTTCATGATTTCCCAGACGGAAGCCACCCATTGCTGACGATTGGACTGGCCCTGCTTTATTGCACCGACAAAGAGTTGCTGGAACTTTCCCAGGGGAACACCTGTTCCGCTAACCGGGCTGGCGAGGAAACTTATCTGGCCGCTGCTACGCGCTTTCTTGATCAGGTGGTCATTCAGACGATCGGTCCTGACCCTGGCCTTTTCGGTAACTTCGGCGGAATTAGTAGGCACAAGCGTTCCATCTCCTGCCAGAACCATTATTGCCTGAACCAGCTGGCCGAAGTTTATTGCAGAACCCTGCAATTCTTTTTGCAACTGGCCGATGCTCTTTGGCTCATGCGATCCAAGCTGATCCAGAATAGGGTTATAGATTTCCTCTGCCAATGTGGCCTCGCCCAGTACGCTATCCGCTTTCAGCTTGATGTCACTGCGAGGCTTGGCCAATAGCACGGTGATCTGTTGAAGAGCCTCTACGCGCTCGAGATCAGTGAGAAGGCGCTTGCCCTTTATCCAGTAATCTCTGCGAAACTGCTGGTTAACCATGAAATCCCGGACAGATTGGGACAGATTAGGATCCTTTATCGTGGCCAGCAAAGCAGCTTGCTCGGGGGTAAAGTTGACGGCATCGATATGCTCCATTAAGTGTGCGGAGCAGGCAAAACTGAGCTTTGCCGAGCTTAGCCACTCCGCCATCTGGGCGTAATACATGGGGTGCCAGTCTCTATTGAAATACTCATGGGCAAGGTAATGTCGATTCTGATCCTTGAGGTGCGACATCCTCTCCAATACTTGAGGATTAGCGGCGGAGTAGACGGGTTTTGCCTTGAGCAGGTTCTGCGCAAAATCAATAGCGCCATCGATTCGACTGACAATACCACTATCCTCCGAGCCAACGATTTCCGCGTGCTGTGTCATCAGATGCCGCATTGGGGCGAAATTGGCCCAGCCGGGAAGCGTGTTATAACTGACATACAACACCCCGCCGACGTTGAGTTTGGCGCGGGCGAAATCGACAATTACTTTTCGATTCTCATCAGAAATCCAGCTCCAGATTCCATGCAAGCAGATGTAATCGAAATTTGGCAGCGACGGGTCAGAGCAAAACTCATTGAAGGCGGCATCGGACAGTGAGGTGTTAGCCCCTGAGACTTGCGCCAACTCATTAGCAAAGCTGGTCTGTGATGGATTGAAGTCTGTCCCGCACCACTGTGCGTCCATCCCGGCACTGTGAATATTTATGCTGAGACCTTGCCCGAACCCCAGTTCACACGCCGTATTAAATCGTGGAGCTACAATTCCCTTATTCAGAAGGGCCAGCTGTACATGCAATGGATTCATTTCGCGGTAATAACCAAACGTATAATCCACGTCTTTTACGTAGCCTGCGCTCCACTCCGTGTTCATTTTTCGTTTATTCCTGTTTATAGATCAAATTGCAATTCGCCGGAACTCTCATCACCCAGAGTGAAACCGAGATCCGACTTCTGTTCACCATGCTGGAAAGTAATTAACCCTTTTTATTGTCCGTACTGCCTAATGAAAACAGATAGTTGTAAATGAAATCAACTATAAACCTATTATTAAGAACTATTGTGAAACATCAAATCAGGATGTATCAAGGCTACAGATTTTTCTCCCCAGGTATAATGGTCGATTCGAGTAGAAAGAGTGAAAGTCAACATGCAATATGTCGCTCAACGTCAATTATCTAAATGTGAATAATATCCCTTGATTGAAGAAGCAACTGTGGTGTCAGGTCGATGCTTACTCTTATGAATAAGCCTCTAATCATTGCTTCAATATATTATATTACCGGCCTAAATCTCTCGTTTCTCAATGCAAGCTACGAGCGAGGTCGTTGAATGATCGAGAGACTTCTTCTTTCTTTGTTCTAGTCACGGGTAAGCTGATGTAAGAGTCTTAACGCTACCCGACTTCGTCAATCTCATCGGTATAGTCTTTTTGTTTTGGACTGCGGCTTTGATACCTAAGCCTCCCGATGGCGCTAAATAACCTTAACTATGTTGTGCGCATTGCTTCACTCTCTACAGTAGCTTGTAGCAGGAGGGAACATTAATCTAATCAAATATTCGTTGGAAAGCTTATGGGGGTGCTTCTTAAAACAAAGCCCCCGAAGCCTTGCGTAGGCTTCGGGGGCTTATAGTTTAATTGCTCGTCGCATGAGTGGTCCCGCCTAAGGCAGGGCCACTCTTCTTGGCAATTTATACTGCGAGGTAAGTAGAGCTACCAGCTGCTCCAGTCCAAGTATCGGCGCCCCCAGTGTCGGAGTAACCAACCAGTACAACACCTACATAGCTGCCGCCTGCCTGATCACCATTTGTGTCAGCAGCGATCAAGGTGTCGCTACCTCCAGTATCAATGGTGAATGTGCCAGCGCTTGAGTTGTAGGTACCCAGTACTCGAGCAACATCGTTAGTAGTGGCTGCACCTAGTGATCCACCGTTACCAGCAATTGCGCCGCTAGTAGCAGTAGCGCCCGTTTGTGTAAACACAATACTTGCGCCTGTGGAGAAGCCATTGATGATGTCCATGCCACTAACATTAATTGCTTGGCTCTGTGCCGGGATGGCCGAAGAAGCATTAAAGCCGATCGCCACCGAAGTGTCAGTAGCAGCAGCAATATTAATCACGTCAGCACCACCACCTGATGTGAAGGTGTCAGCTTGTGGTCCTAATGTTACCGTGTCAATTCCAGTTCCACCCACATAGGTTTCAACTGCAGCTGCACCTGTGCTTGTGTACGTAGAAGCGCCAGTAGCAAAGCCGTTGACGGTAATTGCTGTAGCACTACCGGCGGCGTTAACTGTACCACCTGTGGCAGTGAAGTTAACTGTATGCGATGCATGTGTATTAGTAGTTGTATACGTAATCGCACCAGCATTCGCAGAGTTAACCACTGATGCACCTGTACCAGTAGTTTCAGTAATGGTCATTGCGCCGCCGTTGGTAACTGTAAGCGAACCCGCACCTGTAGGCGCAAGTACGGTCATAGCTCCACCTGCGCCAGCACCTGTTACTGTAAATGATGGAGCTGTACCGAGGAGGGTCAAGTTTACGGCGCCAAGGTCCGTAGCATTAACAGTTGTAGCGGAGGCGCTCGTTACGGACAGCGCAGCAGCAGTACCGTCAACGGTAAGAGCACCTGTAGCAGTACTAACGACAAGATCAGCATTTGTCAGGCTGTATGACGAGGTGCCTGAAAGGTTTAGCTGCTGTGCAGATGCTGCAGTATGAGTAACAGTGATAGTTTGCCCGGTACCAGCAATCGTAGTCGCAGCCGCAGTAGCATCTGTAACGATTGTAAGGTTTTGGTCAGGAGTGATATTCACTGTTGAACCACCAACCACATTGATAGTTTCAACGCCAGATATAGTGGTTTTGCCTGTTGCAGTACCGTTGAAATTCAACGTTCCGGCGTTAGTCACTGTAATAGTGTCAGCAGAAGTACCGCCAGAGCCGCCGCCCAAATTGATAGTAGAACTTGCCATTTGAGCCACTGTGCCCGTTACTGTCTCAACACCAGAGGAGCCTGTAACAGATTGACCTGAGTTACCAAGTATTACATCGTTCCCCGTCAATGTAGAGAAAGAAGAAGCGATAGATACGGACTGGCCAGTTGCTGCGCCAAGTGTGATATTTGCCTCATTGGTCGCATGTGATGCATTAATTGCAAGGTTTTGCTGAGCATTTGCGGTAAAAACATTTGCACCAGTATTGCCTTGGAGATTGACAGCTTCAACATTTGACACAGTGGCCATATTTCGACCTGCCCCGAGGACATCTGTGATTGTTAGAGTGTCAACACCACCAGCGCCGTCAATAGTAGAACCAACAAAATTCACGTCTATAGTAGTCACGAAATCGTTGTTATCCGTTGACTTGGCTGAAGCGTTTGTGTTTACCGTCTTGGACACAGTGGCAGCAGGCGCAGTCAGGGTGATCGCAGCACCGCCACCGGCAGAACCGGTAACGTCCGCAGCCTTAACAGAGGTAACGCCTGTCAGCTTGATCGCCAGGTCGTTGTTGTTCAACGTACCGTCGTCGTTCACATCCACCCACAGAGTGTTGGTGTCAGCCTGGAATACTACTTCAGTATTACCAGAGTTCAGACCAACCGCAGACTGAGCTGAACCGAAGTCGGCAGCTGATCCGCTCTTGAGTACGATATTGGTGCGGCCTACAGAGTTAGCCAGAGTAGTCAGGCCAATCAGGTCAGTGCCGGAAACGAAGTCAGTGATAGAGTCCTGGGTTGCACCCGAAGAATCAGTTACTGCGGCGAAGGTAAAGGTGTCGATACCGTCACCACCAGTCAGGGTGTCTGCACCGCCACCGCCAGTGATTGTATCTGCGCCAGCGCCACCAGAAATGGTGTCAGCTGCAGTACCGCCTACCAATGTGTCATCACCCGCACCACCCGTAATAGTGGCTGCTGTGCCGGCCTTGTATGTAACTGCACTCAGGTCAATATCACCTGTGGCAGCTGAGGCGTTGGCAGATGTCAGCGCTGAACCAGTCATGGTCAGCATCAGGTCTTCAGCACCAGAGATGTTCAGAGAGGTAGCGTCATCATCGACAACAGTCAGCGTGTTACCGCCGGCCACTGTGCCGGAACCATCAGACTTGATGTTCAGGGTTTCAACGCCATCCGCGCTTACAGTACCACCAGCTGTACCGGTAGTCGCAGCACCCAACTCGATGTTCAGGGTGTTGGCTGTACCAGTGGCTGAGGCGGCAGTTGTGCCGGAACCGATGCTGTAGGTAATAGTACCCGTGCTCGCGGCGCGGATATCCAGAGTGGAATTATCTTCCGCCTTGCTTACAGTGATCGGGCCGGTGTAGCCACTATCCAGACGCAGAGTAGTCTCTCCAGAGATCTTGCTCATGTCCAGACCAGCAGTCAGGGTGTCGGCAACGCGAATAATCTCTACGTTGCTGATCTTGGCTGCGGCCGCGTAGCTGCTACCGGTGTATTCAGCCTGGTTAGCGATGATTGAGTCGACACCAGCACCACCGTCATAGGAGTCTTTACTGGTGAAGCCGCCTGTGAAGGTCACAGTGTCGGCACCACCACCACCAGTTACAGCAACGTCAGTCGCAGTATTTGGTGTAATGGTGATTCCGCCGTCAGTCTGGGCGCTCGCATTTACAGTCTTGACTGTAGTGGGCAGTGCCGCAGTTACGGTGAATGCCTTGTCACCAGCCACATTGACTGTAGCCAGGGTGGAGCCTACCAGTGAAGCGATAGTGGAAGAAGCTGTACCTGTAGAGAAGGCCATAGTCTCAACACCGTTTACAGTGAGAGCGCCCATGGCGTTGCCATTCAGGGAAACATTTTGCGTGTTAGTCCCCGCAATAGCAGCAGTCTGATAGTTAACTGTCAGAGGCTGCGCACCCAGGGCACCAACAACTGCCAGGTCAGCAATCGCCGACACGTTGTTCAGGGTCAGGGCACCGCTGCTTGAAGAAGAGCGGATGGTGTTAACACCGGCAACGTTTTCCAGGCTCAGGGTAGAGCCGCCTGTTGCTTGTGCCTGAACTTCCAGAACTTCAACAGCAGTGGAAGTGAAACCAGTCGCGGACTGGGCAGCTGTTCCATCGGTCACGATACGCAGGGTGTCTGTGCCAGTGCCACCGTTGATAGTGTCGGACGCTTGCAGCGTCACAGACTGGCCCAACTGACCGATGATGGTGTCGTCAGCGCCTGTGCCAGTGACAACGTCAGTAGCACTAGTAGTGAGCGACCAAGTCGAACTGTTTAAAAAATTAATAAAATTTAAAGACTTAGCAATGGCGTTTTTGAAAAGTTTATATGCTACCTACAGATCACCTACTTTTCGTTGCGAAATTTTGCCGCAAAATTATGGTAATGGCGGTAATTTTTCCAGCCATAACAAAAAGTTAGATTTGGCACTCTACCTACATGTCACCTATTTTGCCCGATACGATCAAGGCCATATTTGTACGGTATTCCGATTTTAGGGAGGCGGAGAGATCGCCAGGAAAGAGGGCAGCCTGGCGCTAGTAAAACCGGACAGTTGCAGATGCAGAGACACATCGCCTTGCGGGCGCCTCGCGAAACCCGTTTTATGGCCTTGAGATGCAGGAAACGGATAACGTGCCCCGGAAATGGCTAATGCGTTGTGCAGAGAATGAGTGGCGCACAAACAAAAACGGCCGCCAAGAGGCGACCGTTTGTCTGCGCGCTCTGAGGCCCCTAGTCGAAGCGAATAGTGTCGCCCAGGCCTTCGATGGAAACTTCCTCGTCCTGCGGCGCCTGGCCCTGTTCCAGGGTCTCCTTGAGGGCGCGGCCATAGGCGATACGGGCCGTCTGTAGCGCCGCGACCTGTGCATCCAGGCGCGCGAGTTCGGAGTCCACGTAGCGCAGGCTGCCCAGTTGCGCCTTGGTCTCGTCCGAGAGGGTGTCGGTATCGTATTCTTTGCCGTCGATCGTGATGGTAGCCATTGCCTGAATGTCCTTGTGTGGTGTCTTGGGTGATGAAGGTAGCCTGCCAGCCGATGCGCGGCGACGCTATCGCTTGCAGGCCCTCGGTCTGGCTCAGCCAGCTGTCCTGCCGAGGGCGCCCGGTTGCGGCGCTGAATCCGGGGGCAGAGTGTAGCGGACAGCGCAGCAAATTGCGAAGCAGGGGCGCCGCCGCTTACACTCCCGGATGCGGGTCGGCCGTGCCCGGCACGAGGGATGTTATACCGCGCAGGCGGGCGGGCAGTCTGGTGATTTAATGCGAGGGGTTAATCTTTTGAGTAAGCACTTGCTAACCAAGAAGCGCCTGTCATTAAGGGAGGCTACCGAGGCGGATGCCCGCTTCATGCTCAGCCTGCTGTCGGAACCTGCCTGGCGTAAGTTCATCGTCGATCATGATGTGAGCGATGTGAAGGGCGCAAGCGCCTACCTGCAGCAACGGATTATCCCGGGCTATCGGGAAGGGCGCGGGCTCTGGTTGGTGCAGTTGAAGGGGCTTGCCGACCCTGCTGGCAATCACCGTGCCCCATAACGGGCCGTCGATCCGGCTGCTGCGACGCCTGGGTTTTGACTTCGAGCGTGAGACGCGGAATCCCGATGGCGAAGTGCTGTCCGTGTTCAGGCGCGAGCTCGGTGGTGATCAGGGCGCAGCGCCCAGCCGGGTTTAGTAAGAAAGCTTGCAGCGACCCGGGAGTCTTCTTACTCGCGGCGTAAGAGTATCGTGGCTGCAGGGCTTGCCAGGGCTGTTTTCTGTTAGCATCTGGCTCCGCAGGCTTCTGGTGCACAGGGTAAGCTGTGACAAGTGCCAACAGATAAGACCGGGCAGTACAGGCGAGCAAAGGCAAGCAAAGGCAAGGAGGCTGACAATTGAACACAGTAACCCGATCCCCGCGCAAGGGCTGGCTGCTCGCCGGATTCTTTGTCCTTGTTCTGATGCTGACGCTGGGGCCATTGACCCTGCTGCGATCTCCTGCGCCTGTGGCCTATGTGAACGGCATTGCGGTCTGCGAGCCCGAGTACAACCCGGGACCCGCCGGCATGGCCCTGCGGCAAGACGCTGCGCCCCATCGTACGCATTGGCTGCAGCTGGAACAGAATCCAGACTACCTCAGCGCCCTGGCAGACCCACAGTCGGAGGCCAGTGCGTTTAAGAGCATGGCTGGCTTGCTCTCGTATGATGCCAATCTTGCCAGGCTGTGGTTGGAGGCCAGTGCAGCGTCAGGAGAGCTGGCTGGCGTGTCAGCCACGGTCGCTGAGGCGCAACGCCTGTCCCGCGACCCGCGCTATGCGCCCTGTGTCATTCGCTGACAGCGCGTGCAGCGAACTCCTGTATAGTGTCTTTTGACTAGTGTCTCTGCTCCGTATTACTGACTCAATGATCGAGGAATCGTCATGACAACAAGAATCAAAGCGCGGCTACTTACCCTGACAGCATCACTGAGTCTGCTGGTGGTCTCTGCGCAGGCTCTCTATGCCCAGGGCCCCGGCCCCATGCAGACCAACGAGGATTTCCAGCGTGCCATGGCGGAACTCTCGAACTGGGGGCGTTGGGGGCCCGAAGACGAACTGGGGCAGGCCAACTTCATCACGGCAGAGAAGCGACGGCAGGCGGCCGCCCTGGTCACTGAAGGCATCACGGTATCACTGGCCCATGACGTGGTGCAGGCAGACGAGATCGAATCCCCCGACACCTCAGCCGTACTGAACAGGGAAGTCCTGCGGGTCAGTCCCACCGGCGCCTCGGACAGTTATGAGTACACCGGTAGCTATCACGGCACCATCCATAGCCACCTGGATTCCCTGGACTGTCACATCATGTATGAGGGCAGTGGGTATAACGGTGTCACCTGGGAACAGGTGGAAGCGGCGGACGGTTGTCCGCGGGGAAGCATCCATGCGCACCGCAACGGCATTGTGACCCGCGGTATCCTGTTCGATGCCACACTGCTCCCGGGCAAGGACCCGGAGGGTAAGGGCTGGGTGGAACCCGGCACGGCCATCACCTATGCCG
>FYBJ01001189.1_pt1 | contig 14859 bp, 14 predicted proteins | sample 1134611 | NCBI WGS metagenome assembly FYBJ01 (sample SAMEA104116008, study PRJEB20421) | marine metagenome | isolation source: marine | reverse complement strand
TGCCATTGGCGGCACCCGTGACAATTGCAGTTTTGCCTGCGATGGAAAAGGACATGCGAATCCCCCTGATTTGGGCTCACGTTAGCGCCGATCACCGCCGCGTGCGAGTGGGTCGTGTTGCCTGCAAGATTTTGAACCGATTGTTGCCAGCCACTTCTTTGACTTGTCCGAACAGTTCCGCGAGCGTGGCCTCATAAGGCAGGTGCCGATTGGCCACCAGCCACAGCTGCCCGGACGAACCAAGTACACGCGCAGCCGTTGCAATGAAGCTGCGACCGAGATCCGGGTCGGTCGCGCGCGAGGTATGAAACGGCGGATTGGTCACAACCGTGTCCGCGGGCTCCGCGGCGGTCCAGCTTCGCGCGTCCGCCCAGTGAAACCGGGCGCGAGGGTCCGGTATATTGGCGCGGGCACAAGTCAGCGCCGCGCTATCGGCCTCGATCAGATCAAGCTGTTCGACCTTTGCGTTTTTTAGAATCTGTGCTGACAGATAGCCCCACCCGGCCCCCAGATCGACCACCCGGCGGCCCAGCTTTTCGGGCAAAGACTGCGCCAAGAGCGCCGAAGCAGGGTCAATTCCATCTGCTGAAAAGACCCCCGGAGCAGTCTGAAATCCTTCAACGACCTGAACTTTTGGCGCCAGCCAATCGGTCAAATCCACCTCTTGCGGCCGGAACCAGAAAATCTTGCCATGCGCCTTGGAGATTGGCCCGGATACATCCACGCGTTTGCGAATGTCCTTGAGCAAGCTGTCGATTCCATCAGTCTTGGCCCCATCAATCACGACCCACCCCGAGCACCGCTGGCTGGCCCGCGCCACCAGATCCCGCGCCAGTGCCTTGGCACGGGGCACAAACACAATGGCCAGATCACAAGGCGCATCGCTGAAAGGCGCGCAGGCGAACCCTTGCTCTTGAAAATGGTCGTGAAACGGTTTGAATGGCTGCGCGACCTGAGCCGCTTTAGGCAGGTCGCTCAGATCATGTTCCGGGGTCGGCATGACGATGGAAATCGCCTCGCACGGCAGAAGGTCGCCCGATTCGAGCGCCAAGGACAGGCGGACAGACATCGGCGCGCCTTACTCTTCGCGTTCCATTGTACACTGCAGCGGGTGTTGATGGCGACGGGCGAAATCCATCACCTGCCCAACCTTGGTCTCGGCAATCTCGTGGCTGAAAACACCCACAACGGCGACGCCTTTCTTGTGGACCGTCAGCATGATCTCGAACGCCTCAGCGTGGGTCATTCCGAAAAATCGTTCCAAAACATGGACCACAAACTCCATCGGGGTGTAGTCATCGTTTAGCAGCAACACTTTATACAGCGGCGGACGCTTGGTCTTGGGCCGGGTTTCGACAATCACCGAAGTGTCGTTGTCGTCGCCAGGGTTGTCCGACATCATCAAGGGTTGTAGCAACATCGTGCAGATCTGTCCGGTTGGGGATTTGGGTTGGTATAGTGGCTTATATAACCTTCCATCTGGTTTAGAAAAGGGAAAGCGCACAGGTGGCAACGGAACGTAAACTCACCACCGTCGGATTCGATGCCGACGACACCCTCTGGCACAACGAACGCTTCTTTCGCCTAACACAGGATCGCTTTGCTGAGCTGTTGGCCGACCATGCCGAACCAGATCATCTGGCCGACCGGCTTTTGCAAGCTGAGCGCCGAAATCTCGGCCATTATGGGTACGGTGTGAAGGGATTTGTGCTTTCGATGATCGAAACCGCTATCGACGTGACCGCAGATCGTGTTCCCGCATCCGTTATTCGCGAGTTGATTGAGGCCGGTCAGGACATGCTGGCCCATCCCATCGAACTGTTGCCCCACGCCAGGGAAACGCTGACGGTTGTGGCCAAAACGCACCGGGTGTTGCTGATCACAAAAGGCGATCTGCTTGATCAAGAGCGCAAGTTGGCCCAATCCGGCCTGGGTGATCTGTTCGATGGAGTCGAAATTGTCAGCGAAAAAACTCCCGCCGCCTACGCTGCGATATTTGCCCGACATGGTCACGGACCTGCACGGGCGATGATGGTGGGCAATTCCCTGCGCTCAGACGTGGTACCGGCGATCGAGGCCGGGGGCTGGGGCGTTTATGTTCCTCACCGGCTAACCTGGGAAGTCGAACACGCAAGGGCGCCGACGCACAATTCGCGGTTTCACGAGTTGCAGCATTTGGGCGCACTTCCCTCACTTGTTGATGGACTGGATTGATCCAGCCATTTTCCGCCGCCGCATTCTTGCCATAATCGCCAGTGTTGCGGACGGTATCCCGCTTGCCCCTACATGTGGATTTTCCGGGATTCGAAAATCAACATGGGCCTGCAACCTGCGGGTTTATTTTAAGGAATCTCTATGTTAGCGTGCGAGTAACAATTCAATGAGTCAGCCGAAAAATCGGCGACCAGAGGCAGACAGAGGCAATAATCGTGCAGGTTCGGCATATAAAGCCGGCCCGTTTGGGCCTTATTATTCTCGCAGCCGTTTGGCTGATCGTTCTGATTCCGATCAGCGCGCGGGCGGCGCCTTATGCCGCCATGGTGATCGATGCTCGAACTGGCGAAGTTCTGCATTCGCGCAATGCCGATACCCGTCTGCATCCGGCCTCTCTGACCAAGATGATGACGCTCTACATCGCGTTCGAAGCTGTACGGAACGGCGAAATCACACTGGACACCAAGGTTCGCATCACCAGCAAGGCCGCCAGCGAGCCGCCATCCAAGCTGGGTCTGCGCTCGGGCCAACGCATCGCATTCCGGTATCTGATCCGCGCCGCTGCCGTAAAATCAGCCAATGATGCAGCCACGGCCATTGGCATCGCCATCAGCGGGTCCGAGGCTGCATTTGCTCGCCGAATGACCCGCACGGCCAAAGCTCTTGGGATGACGCGGACCACATTCAAGAATGCACACGGCCTGACTGAAAGCGGGCATATGTCAACCGCACGGGACATGACCACGCTGGGGCGGCATCTGCTTTATGATTATCCGCAGTATTACAATCTGTTTTCGCGCAAATCGACAAATGCTGGGGTCAAGTCCGTAAACAACACCAATCGCCGCCTGCTGGCCGCCTATCAGGGCGCTGACGGTATCAAGACAGGCTATACCCGCGCGGCAGGTTTCAACCTTGTGGCCTCGGCCAAGCGAGGCAACGAACGGGTCATCGCGACTGTATTTGGCGGTAAATCCAGCTCGTCTCGCAACGCCAAAGTGGCCGAACTGCTGGATTTGGGCTTCCGACGTGCCCCGTCGCGCGCACCGATCCGCAAGCCGAACCGCCCCGCTTACGTGGGTAACACCACGACGGGCGGCAGCGGCAAGACTATTCGCCTGGCCGGAGCACCCAAAACCAGCCTGCGCCCTCAATCGCGCCCCGCCGCGGGGGCCGTGCTGGTGGCCGAAGCCGCCAAGCCGAAAGAAAACGACATGCAGGCCAGCATCAACGAAGTGATCGCCGAAGTTGGTTCTTCGACGCCCGCCGCACCGGGTACGCGACCTGCATTGCGGCCCGAAAACCTGGTTCTGACATCCTCCGACCCCCAACCCGCAGCCCCGCCTCAGCCCGAGCAAGAAGTTGTAACCCGCCTATCAACATCCGGCGGTTTCCAGTGGGGGATCAACGTCGGGCGCTATACGAACCGCTATCAGGCCGAGAAGGTTCTGTTGCGCACGGCTTTGGCGGAAATGACAACGCTTGATGGCACCCTGCGCAAGGTCAACCAATCTGCACGCGGCTTTGACGCGACATTCCAGGGTATGACCCGTGATCAGGCCGATCTGGCCTGTCGGCGTCTCAAGGCGCGCAACGTGACATGTATCATGATCGGCCCATCTTAGACATTACCACCAGCACTACCTCGTAAGTAAAAAGGCCATGGATCAAGCCCATGGTCTTTTTCTTTGATGCGCCCCATTGGATCGCCAAACGTCCCGCACTTTCACGGGTCGGTGGCCTTGATTTCCTTTAGCCCGAGTTCATGGTATCCTGAGGGTAGGTGTTCGCCCTGGAATGCGCCATCCTTGCAGACCGGGCAAACACCAAACGATCTGGATTTTGCAACAGGAGACCCGATGTCCGGCCCCGGGAAACGCACAGCTGTCCTGACTGTCCGGCTGGTAACGGAACACCCGAACCGTCAAACAATCGAAGCCGTGCGAACCCATGTGAAAGACTTCGATCTTGATGTGGACGCCAGCACTGATCGTTCGATCGAAATCCGGGGTCCACTTGCAAAGCTGGAAAGGGCGTTGGGAATTACCATCGCCGACAAAGGCCACGGTCCCTCAATTGTAGAGGGGCCTTATCTGAAACTGGCAGAACCGAATTATCCGGTCACTGCCTACATTCCAAGGAAACCCGACTTTTATTAACCCAAGGAGATTTTGAGATGACCAAAACTATTGTGCGAATGGTCCCACGCAGCACCCAGCGCGTGACGTTTTCTGATTATGTGTCGATGCCCCAAGAGCGGTTGAGTGGTTCGGTCGCCCCCGACCGTCGATCCATGAACAAGGCGATCAAGGCCTTCGACGACCGGGCAATTCCGCAGGAAGCAAGCCCTCTCAAACGTCTGGACGTCCAGCTGAACGAGCAGGAAATGGCAGAGATGTTCGGGGACGTCGCCATGGAACAACGCCCGACCCGCGTTAGTGAAGACCGCTCGATATCACTGAACGAAACGTTCGATCGCCCGGCAAAGGCATTGAATGTCCCCGAGGCTCTGCAGGATTTCATTGCTTTTGCCTATGTTCCGCGTCCGGTCGAATTTTTTGCGCCACTGCCGTTCCCACCGATCGAAAACATCTATCATTTGCGACTGGCGGATGTGCGTCTGGCCCTGAATGCGGCCCGATGTCATATGAATGGTTGGACAGGAAAGGGCGTGCGCGTCGCCATGGCGGATACGGGCTTCATGCTCCATCCCTATTACGTCCGCTCCGGGCTGAAGCTGATTCCCACATCGTCTCCCGGATCGGGTCCCGCTGACGAAGATCTGTCGGGGCATGGCACCGGCGAAGCGGCCAATATCTTTGCCGTCGCACCAGACTGTACGGTTTTTGGGGTCAAGCATGGCTCTAGCGCCGCCGGCACCCTTGAAACTTGTATCGACCAAAACCCGGATGTGATGACCAACTCCTGGGGCTACAATATCGACCACATGACAAAGGATGAGCTGCGTCTCGACGATCCGAATATGTTCTTCGAAGTTATGGACGTTGAAGCCGTCATCGAGAATGCCGTCCAGCGCGACATCGCGGTCCTGTTCTCGGCAGGAAACGGCCATCTTGCGTTTCCGGCAAGCCACCCGGATGTGATCTCGGTCGGCGGGGCGACATTAAACGAAGACGGCAGCGTCGAAGCGTCAAACTACGCAAGCTCCTTTCGCAGTCAGCTTTATCCTGGGCAAAAAATTCCCGACTTCTGCGGTTTGGTGGGGCGCTCGGAAGCACCTCCCCAAAGCGCCCACATCATGTTGCCGGTGCCGCCGGAATCCGAGTTGGACGGCGAAAACTTCCCTTCGGGACGGAGCAAGAGCGGGTGGGGCATTTTTTCGGGAACGTCGGCAGCCTGCCCGCAAACTGCCGGGTTGGTGGCGTTGCTCAAGCAAATTTCCAAGGGACTTAGCCCTGCACAGATTCGCCAGGTTCTGAATGCGCGCTCGGTCGATGTGACCAGCGGAACAACTGCGACCGGGGACACGGCACGCCCGGGCCATGACCTGGCTACAGGCGCTGGAATTGTGGATGCTCTGCGGGCCTGCGGTTTTGCTGTCGGCACCGCCTGAACACCGCTCATTCGATCACCATGGCCGCAGATCATTTTGCGGCCATTTCGGTCCAGAGATCGAAATTGGCTCTACTTGCCCGGCCAATCTGGAGCGTGGCCTGTCTGGCCTGGTTCGGTTACACAAAGCGCACGCAGGGGGGTCCCGCTTAGGGGACTGAGAGGCCGACGGTGCATGATGCACGGTGACGCGACCCTTTGAACCTGACCCAGTTGATACTGGCGGAGGAAGCTAGGGCACCGCACCAATGGGATCATGACCCGTGCGCTGTCTGACGGACAGGGCCGTACACCCCGTCTGCGCATCCAAGCCCTCGTCATCTGTGTCTTTTTGAGTGAAATGCTTGAGGAGCACTGACATGAACGTCCCCAATCCGAAGATCACCACCGGTGCCTTGCCAGCCGCGCGCAAGATCTATGTGCCCGGCACGCAGCACCGCGACATCCGGGTGCCAATGCGAGAAATCTCGGTTCACCCGACCGCCGGAGAGCCCCCCCTGCCCGTCTATGACAGTTCAGGGCCCTATACCGATCCGGACGTGCAGATTGACATCAAGCGGGGTCTTGCCCCCCTGCGCCGCGTCTGGATCGACGCGCGCGGCGATGTCGAAGGCTACCAGGGGCGCGAAATTACCGCCGCCGACAACGGATTTGTCGAAGGCGACCGGCTGACGCCCGAGTTTCCGGTCAAGACACGCCCCTTGCGTGCCAAGGACGGCAAGCCCGTCACTCAGCTGGCCTATGCCCGCGCAGGCATCGTCACGCCCGAGATGGAGTTCGTCGCCATCCGTGAAAACCAGCTCCGCGAAGCGGTGGCCGAGGGCCGGGACGGCAACGACTCGGGCGCCGACATCCCCGACCATGTGACACCCGAATTTGTCCGGGACGAGGTTGCCGCGGGCCGCGCCATCATCCCCGCCAATATCAACCATCCGGAATCCGAGCCGATGATCATCGGGCGCAACTTTCTCGTAAAGATCAACGCCAACATGGGCACCTCCGCCGTCACGTCAAGCATGGAAGAAGAGGTCGACAAGATGGTCTGGTCGATCCGCTGGGGTGCCGACACGGTCATGGACCTGTCCACCGGTCGCAACATCCACAACACCCGCGAATGGATCATCCGCAACAGCCCCGTGCCCATCGGCACCGTGCCGATGTATCAAGCACTGGAAAAGGTCAACGGCATTGCCGAAGACCTGACATGGGAGGTGTTCCGCGACACGCTGATCGAACAGGCCGAGCAGGGTGTCGACTACTTTACCATCCACGCCGGCGTGCGCCTGCACATGGTGCCAATGACCGTGAACCGCGTGACCGGCATCGTCTCGCGCGGCGGCTCGATCATGGCCAAATGGTGCCTGCATCACCACAAGGAAAGCTTTCTCTATGAACATTTCGAGGAAATCTGCGACATCTGCCGCGCTTATGACGTGTCGTTCAGTTTGGGCGACGGTCTGCGCCCCGGTTCCATCGCGGATGCCAATGACGAGGCGCAGTTTGCCGAGCTGGAAACCTTGGGAGAGCTGACCAAGATCGCATGGGCCAAGGACTGCCAGGTGATGATCGAGGGACCCGGGCACGTCGCCATGCACAAGATCAAGGAGAACATGGACAAGCAGCTGGAGTGTTGCCATGAGGCGCCGTTCTACACCCTTGGACCACTCACTACGGACATCGCACCGGGCTATGACCACATCACATCCGGCATCGGGGCCGCGATGATCGGCTGGTTTGGCTGTGCGATGCTTTGCTATGTGACGCCCAAGGAGCATTTGGGCCTGCCGGACCGTGACGACGTCAAAACAGGCGTGATCACCTACAAGATCGCCGCCCATGCCGCCGATCTGGCCAAAGGCCTGCCGGGCGCGCAACGTCGCGACGATGCCCTGTCCCGTGCCCGCTTCGAATTCCGGTGGGAGGATCAGTTCAACCTGTCACTAGACCCGGACACGGCGCGGGAATTCCATGACCAGACCCTGCCCAAGCAGGCCCATAAGGTCGCGCATTTCTGTTCCATGTGCGGACCCAAGTTCTGTTCGATGCGAATTTCGCACGATATCCGCAGCGAGGCGCAGAAAGAGGGGATGGAGGCGATGGCCGCCAAGTTCCGCGAAGGCGGTGATTTGTACATGCCAGCCAAAGAACCGACCCGGTAACGAACGTGGGGCCGTATCTACTGCGGCCCCTTTTTCCATACCGCTTAGCGCTCGAACTTGGTCACTTCGACCCCGCCTTCGGTCAGGCAGCGCTTGACTGAACGTGCAATCTGCAACGCCGTCGCCCCATCACCATGCAGGCAGATCGTATCGATCGAGGTTTCCAGCCGTTTGCCACTTGCCGTGATGATCGCACCCTCTTTGACCATCTCCAGAATGCGTGGGCCTGCAACATCTGGATCATGGATCACAGCACCCGGCAAAGCGCGATCTACCAGCGTACCGTCATCGTTATAGGCACGGTCGGCAAAGATCTCTCCCACCCACTTGCACCCCAGTTCGCGCACGGCCTCTTCCTGCTTGGTCACTGCCAGCACCATCACGATGATGTCCGGATCCACATCCAACGCCCCCTGATAGCACGCCCGCGCCATGTCCAGATCAACCGAGCACATGTTGGCAAGCGCCCCATGCAGTTTCAGATGCCGCACCTTGGTGCCCACCGCCTGCGCCATGCCGATGGCCGCGCCGAGCTGATAGCGCACCAGGTTGCGCAAAGAGGCAGGCGGCACCTTCATGTTGCGCCGACCGAACCCTTGTAAGTCGGGAAAGCCGGGATGCGCCCCGATACCAACGCCGTTTTCCGTCGCGATTGTCATGGTTTTGGCCATCACATCCGGGTCGCCCGCGTGAAAACCACAAGCGATGTTGGCCGAAGTGATCACCTGCAAAAGGTTCTCGTCATCGCCCATCTTCCACGGGCCAAAGCTTTCTCCCATATCCGCGTTGAGATCGACCTGGGTCATTTGTTTTCTCCTTTGTCGGTGGCCGAAACCACACCGCTGATCAATTGGTAGGATAGCAGGTCCGAAATGTCATGCGGGTCGCGTACCAAGGGCTCTGTCTTGCTGGGCAGTCGCGCCAGATCGCAACTGAATGCGGCTTGCAACTCCGCGGCCTCTTCCAGCGTCACAAATTTGAACCGGATCGTGCCGCCCGCTGGGGTCTGCCCCGCGCACGGCAGGTCACAGGGCAACACGGTGGCGATCCGGGGATACCCCCCGGTGGTCTGGCATTCGTTGAGCAGGATGAAGGGATTGCCTGTTCCTGTCATCTGGATGTCGCCGGGGGTGATCACCTCGGACAGGATGTTGAGCTGCCCTTTGGCGGCAAAGCCCGGGCCTGTGCTGTCCAGCTGCATTCCCATGCGATTGGCCCGGGGACCACGCGTAAACTCTGTCTGCTCGAACCGAGACAGGGTTTCATCCTCAAACAAGTCGCTTTGGAAACTGCGCACAACGTGCAAGGTGCCGCCCTGAAAGCGGTCGGACACGGCAATCTTGCGCCCAGCGTACCCTGTGTCTTGTCCGACAGGCAGCATATCGCCTGCTGCAACGACCTGCCCCACCTTGGCCGTCAGATGCACAGCGCGCGATCCCAGGAAAGGGTCAGAGGCGATCCCTCCGCCCACATGCAGATAGGCGTAACTGCCTCGCGATACCGAGCCGAGGCTCAGACGCTGTCCCGTCATCAGCTGGTGCGATGCGTTCCAGACCGCGGGTGCTCCGTCAATGGTGCAGGCCATTGAAGCGCCGGTCAGAGCGATGCGCATGTCTTGCGTCGCTTCGAATTCGCCCCCCATCCCCGCCATCTCCAACGCCGCAAGCTGTGGCGACTGGCCCAGCAGTGCCGCGCCCTCGTGCAAGGCGATCAGATCGGCCGCCCCGGCCCGCGACAGCCCCTGTTCGGTATAGCCAAAGCGACCCTGATCCTGGATCGTGCAGGCCGGACCGATGCGAAGAACATGCAAACTCATGCCTCGATCTCCTCGATCTGTGCGCCACCATAGCCGTCTTGGTTCCGCGCGCGGATCTCGGTCAACTCTTCAGCAGTGACCGATATAAACTGCATCTCATCACCGGGATTGAGCGCAAAAGTCGGCGCCCGGCCCGGTTGAAAGCAGCGAAATGCAGTCTGCCCGACATGGCACCAACCGGTTGGTGTTGGCCCCGAAAACAGCACCAACTGCGAGATCGCCAGCACCAGAGCCCCCTCGGGCACCATGGGGTTGAGCTGTTTCAGGCGCGGAATGTCGAAGTCACGCTCCAGCGGCCCGAGATAGGGTTGCCCTGGCGCGAACCCGATGGTGAGCACCCGGACACGAGACGCTGCAAGCCTTGCGACTGCGTCCGAGGCCGACAGGCCCGCGGCCGCAGCCGCATCTTCGAGTTGCGGCGCAAGATCTGTTCCATAAACCGTGGGAACGCGCCAGAACTTGCGCCCCTTTGGCAGCCTCGCTGCGTACCAATCACGGTCAGCCAGCAATTTGCGCAACCAGGTCTCGCAATCAACGTAGGAGAACTGCGAAGGATCAAAACGCACATAGGCCGAAGCAAGCGAGGTGGAGGTTTCAACAACGCCTGCTGGCCGCTCGACCTCCATCATCCCGCGAAAGGCCAGCGCGGCACGGTTGGACGTTTCGGTCATCGTGTCCGCAAAGGTAACAAGCATCCCGTCCAGCCCGACATTTCGCACCACAGGGAATTGGTCAGCGTGGGTCATAAAGCCTCCGCAACAAGGTTGGGGTCAGGTACATTGGGAACTGGTAACACCCCAGGAAAATCAACAACGGTTCGGTTATCTCGGGCGAAAGCGCCACAAAGAAAAGAGCAAAGTTCCGGTTGCCCGCAACGATTGAGATCGGCACAGCATCCGCTCGCCCCCTTGCCCGCAACAGCACAAAGGCCGCAATCTGCGCGCCAAAGTTGATGGCAAAGGCTGCAACCAGCCAGAATGCCAGCTCTGCCGGGTCACGCGCAAAGGCCGGGCGGATGGCCGACATCAGCGCAATCACGATGACCGCCAGGGCAATCACGGTCAGCCCATCCACCGCATTCCGACTGTCATCCGACAGCTTCGGAAATCCGAAGTGGCGCAATGCAAATCCCAGGGCCGCCGCGATCAGGATCACCAGCAAAAGCCGCCCCGCCGCCAGCAATGTTGCCTGCAATCCGCCAAGCTCGGGCAACAGATACATCACCGGAACACAGGTCAGCGGCAGGATGGCCGTGCCCAGGATCAGCAGCCGCAGCGCCGGGGCCGGATCATGGCCCAGCAAGATCGAAAAATTCGCCGATCCCGTCACCGAAGGGGCGGCCAGCATCAAGACAATGGCCATTGCCAGCGGCGTGAATGGCGCCCCCGAAACCCACAGCCCGAAAAGGAACAGCATCGGCAATCCCAATTGCAGGTACAGGGCGGTTATGGCCGTTGTCCGCAGATCGCCCAGGTTCCCCACCACCTCACGCGGACCGATCCGGAAAGCGGTCAGAAAGAGCAGCAGGGCCACCATTTCCGGGATCCAGGGCCTGAGGATGATGGCCAGGCCGGGCAATGCCAACCCCGCCACCAATCCAATGATCAGACCAAACTTTCCATGCCGGGCAATGAACGCCAGCCCGTTGCCGAACATTTCAAATCCCCTACCTTACCCAGCCGACTTACCCACCGGGCCCTGACCGTAGATTTTCCGGCAACCAGGTCGCAAGGTCGGGGAAGGCAATCAGAACAAAGACCATCAGCACCATGATCATGAACATCGGGAATGCCGCGCGCGCAATGAACCCCATCTCGTGCTGTGTCATCCCCTGCATCACAAACAGGTTGAACCCGATAGGCGGCGTAATCTGTGCCATCTCGACAACCACCACAATGAAGATACCGAACCAGATCAGGTCGATGCCCGCTTCGCGCACCACAGGCTCCAGCACAGCCATGGTCAGAACCACAGTCGAGATTCCGTCCAGGAAACAGCCCAGGATGATGTAGAACACCAGCAGAACCATCAGCAGCCAGAACTTGGTGAATTCCCACCCGGCGATCAGTTCGGCCAGTTCCTTGGGCAGGCCGGTCTTGGCCATCGCAAACTTCAGGAACGCCGACCCCGCAAGGATCAGTGCAATCATGGCCGAGGTCCGCACCGCACCGATGGTGCTGTCGCGGAATGTCTGCCAGTTCAGCGAGCCCTGCACCAATGCCAGAACCCAGGCGCCAACAACACCGATGGCTGCGGCCTCGGTCGGCGTTGCAAAACCCAGATACATCGAGCCGATCACAGTCAGAACCAGCAGGATCACCGGAATCAGAAAGCGCGAGTTCTTGAGCTTGTCCATGAAGGACATGCCGTCTTCCTGCATCGGGTTCCAGCTTTTTGAAACTTTGGAATAGATTGCAACGTAGATCATGAACATCGACGCCAGTACGAGACCGGGTAAAATGCCAGCGAAGAACAGCTTGATGATCGACACACCGTCGATGGTCACACCATAAACGATCAACGTCAGTGATGGCGGGATCATCAGCCCCAGGGTCGCTGCGCCCGCCAGGGTCCCGATGGTCATTTGCTCGGGATAGTTGCGTTTACGCAGTTCCGGGATCGACATTTTCCCAACGGTGGTCAGCGTCGCTGCCGACGAACCTGAAACGGCCGCAAATACTGTGCAACCTACGATATTGGCGTGCACCAAACCGCCGGGCAGTTTCGCCATCCACGGGGACAGCCCCCTGAACATATCCTCGGACAGACGAGTGCGGAACAGGATTTCCCCCATCCAGATAAACATCGGAAGAGCCGCCAGTTCCCAGGATTTCGAGGCCGACCAAATCTGGCTGACCATGTCCTGACCAATGGTTGTCGAATTCGAGAACAGCTCCAGCGCCACCCAGGAAACCCCCATCATGGCGATTCCGACCCAGACGCCGCTGCCAAGCAGCATGAACAAGACGCCAAGAAAGATGAGGACAAGAAAAACATAATCCATGACTTAGACCTCTTGCGTTTCGATGTCGTCGCTTTGAATGCGATGCTTGCCTGTGAAGATCAGGTGCAACAGATGATCCGTAAGTGCGACGGCCAGAATGACTCCGCCCACGATCATCACCGATTGTGGAATCCACAGCGCAGTGCGGTCTTGCGCCTGACTGACGTCATTGAATTTCCATGACCAGAACACGAACTGGCGCGCGTGCCAGCAAAAGTACCAGACGACGGCCGCTGATACGGCAAAACACCAGATATCCACGTATCGCTTCATGTTTGGCCCCACTGCATTGAGCAGAAGTGACACACGAATGTGTGCACCGCGGTTCAAGGCGGCCGCAAACCCCAGGAACGACGCGGCCGCCATGAAGTACGCGGCGTATTCCGGCGCGCCGGGGAACACTTCGGACGACCAGCGGGCCAGCATCTGCAAGACGATCAAGCCAAGGATGGCGATCATGCAAAGGGCCGCCAAGAATTCAGCAAACCGGTAGATATAGTCAAGAACGGCCCGAAGACCTCGCAGAACGCCCATTTTGTCACCCTCCCGTCGGATGTAGTTCGGGCGGCACATGACGCGCCGCCCGGTGTTTCAGTCGTTACTGCGACGCCTTGAAAGCATCGACGATGGCTTTGCCTTCGTCACCAGCAGCTTCGAGCCACTCGTTGGTCATGGTCACGCCGATCTCTTTCAGCTCGCCCACCATTTGATCCGATGCCGGACCAACGGTCATACCGCCATCCCGCAGGCCTTGCAGGGTGAAGCCGGTGTATTCCTTGGCGCGCCAGTTGCCTGCGTATTCCGCCAGTTCAGCACAGCCTTTGATGACGTTCTTGTGGGCATCTGCAGTTGCAGCCCATTTTTCCGAGTTCACCATCACGTAGTTGCGCGGCAGCCAAGCATCCACTTCGTAGAAAAAGCCCAGGCTTTCCCACACTTTGCGGTCATAGCCGGTCGAACCAGACGACACCATGGATTCCGCCACACCGGTGGCAAAGGCCTGGCTGATTTCAGCGGCTTCGATGGTCACGGGCAGCATGCCGGTCAGCTCGGCCAGCCGTGAGGTGGCGTTGTTGTAGCTGCGGAACTTGATGCCTTTCATCTCTGCGACCGAGTTGACGGCGTCTTTGAAATACAGGCCCTGCGGCGGCCATGGCACGGCATAAAGCAGCGTCAGGTTCTGCTCGGCCAACAGCTTTTCGATCGATGGTTTGGCCGCCTTCCACAGTTTGTCGCTATCGTCAAACGAAGTTGCCAGGAACGGGATCGAGTCAAAGCCAAAGAGCGCGTTTTCATTCTGGTGCCCCGACAACAGACGCTCGCCAATCGGAGCCTGGCCGGTCTGGATGGCCCGTTTGATGTCAGCGCCCTTGAACAGCGAACCCGAAGGGTGGGTCACGATCTCGATCTCACCGCCGGTCCCGGTGGTCACGCATTGTGCAAATTCCGCGCCGGTCGCCGAATGGAAGTTCGACGCCGAGTAGGCCATCGGCATGTCCCAGGTTTCAGCCGCGGCAGGCAGCACGCTGGCCGCAGTCAGCGCCGTTGCAGCCATCAGGTTGGTAAAGGTTTTCATTGTCTTCTCCCTTGGTTGGACAGTCTTTTGTTGGTTCTATCCGGCCTTCGTGTAGCGGGCCGGTGAATAGATGCTCAGATCAATGTTGGGCGCTTTGCCCGAGATGAGTTGCGCCAGGATGCGCCCGGTCTTGGGTCCCCCGGTCAGGCCGACATGGTGGTGGCCAAACCCGGTGAACGCGCCCTTGAGGTGTGGCAGTTCGCCGATCACCGGGATCGAATCCACCGGCGCCGGACGATGACCCAACCACTCTGTCACATGTGACGCGCGCAATCCTGGAAACACAGCGGCGGCGTTGCGGCGCAGCAGGTTCAACGGCGCCTCGGAGGGGCCGGCCTCAAGCCCGCCAAATTCAACCGTTCCGGCCAACCGCAAACGCCCTTCCATCGGAGTGGCCACAAACTTGTAGGCCGCGACCATGACGGGCGTCTTGGGCATCACCGAGGGTTCCCAGAATTCCAGATGATAGCCGCGCTCGGCCTCGAGCGGAATGTCTATGCCCAGTTTTTTGGCCAGG
>FYBJ01000727.1_pt1 | contig 14939 bp, 16 predicted proteins | sample 1134611 | NCBI WGS metagenome assembly FYBJ01 (sample SAMEA104116008, study PRJEB20421) | marine metagenome | isolation source: marine | reverse complement strand
GCTACGAACCGAGCGGTCGGAGGTTCGAATCCTCCCGGATGCACCATATTCTCCGTAACCTTCAGCAATGAAGGTATCGAAGAGATAGCGGTATTAACCGCAGGCACCAGGAAGGATAACGTTGCGCCAGCAACGGCCCGAAGGGCGAACGTCAGTGAGTCATCCTCCCGGATGCACCATCTTCTCCAAAAAATTTCCTTCAAAAATATCTCATTTCTAAATAACTCCTTTATCCATTTCCTGAATTTTCTTCTCCTTCGCCATCAGCGACAAAATCAAGCAATTACGCTAAAGTAGCGTCATATTTTTCGACTTGCGAGAAGACCATGTACGAGCGTTATGCAGGTTTAATTTTTGATATGGATGGCACAATCCTGGATACGGAGCCTACGCACCGTAAAGCGTGGCGCGAAGTATTAGGGCACTACGGTCTTCAGTACGATATTCAGGCGATGATTGCGCTTAATGGATCGCCCACCTGGCGTATTGCTCAGGCAATTATTGAGCTGAATCAGGCCGATCTCGACCCGCATGCGTTAGCGCGTGAAAAAACAGAAGCAGTAAGAAGTATGCTGCTGGATAGCGTCGAACCGCTTCCTCTTGTTGATGTGGTGAAAAGTTGGCATGGTCGTTGCCCAATGGCTGTAGGAACGGGGAGTGAAAGCGCCATCGCTGAGGCATTGCTGGCGCACCTGGGATTACGCCATTATTTTGACGCCGTCGTCGCTGCCGATCACGTCAAACACCATAAACCCGCGCCAGACACATTTTTGTTGTGCGCGCAGCGTATGGGCGTGCAACCGACGCAGTGTGTGGTCTTTGAAGATGCCGATTTCGGTATTCAGGCGGCCCGTGCAGCAGGCATGGACGCCGTGGATGTTCGCTTGCTGTGAGTGAAGCGTTATCGCTTTTCTCGTTGTTTGCCAGTAGTTTTCTCAGCGCTACACTATTACCCGGCAACTCCGAAGTCGTGCTGGTGGCAATGTTGCTTTCCGGGATCAGTCATCCCTGGGTTTTAGTTTTAACAGCAACAATGGGTAATAGCCTTGGAGGGTTAACTAACGTTATCCTTGGGCGTTTCTTTCCATTGCGTAAAACATCGCGCTGGCAAGAGAAAGCTACCGGCTGGCTGAAACGCTATGGTGCAGTCACGCTATTATTAAGCTGGATGCCCGTGGTTGGCGATTTACTGTGTCTGTTAGCGGGATGGATGCGCATCTCGTGGGGACCGGTAATCTTTTTTTTGTGCCTTGGTAAAGCGTTACGCTATGTTGCAGTTGCAGCAGCGACCGTTCAGGGCATGATGTGGTGGCACTAATTGTAGGCCTGCACATATGGTCACCATTACAGTTATGCTAATTAAAACGATTTTGACAGGCGGGAGGTCAATTTGATCCCGGACGTATCACAGGCGCTGGCCTGGCTGGAAAAACATCCTCAGGCGTTAAAGGGGATACAGCGTGGGCTGGAGCGCGAAACTTTGCGTGTTAATGCTGATGGCACACTGGCAACAACAGGTCATCCTGAAGCATTAGGTTCCGCACTGACGCACAAATGGATTACTACCGATTTTGCGGAAGCATTGCTGGAATTCATTACACCAGTGGATGGTGATATTGAACATATGCTGACCTTTATGCGCGATCTGCATCGTTATACGGCGCGCAATATGGGCGATGAGCGGATGTGGCCGTTAAGTATGCCATGCTACATCGCAGAAGGTCAGGACATCGAACTGGCACAGTACGGCACTTCTAACACCGGACGCTTTAAAACGCTGTATCGTGAAGGGCTGAAAAATCGCTACGGCGCGCTGATGCAAACCATTTCCGGCGTGCACTACAATTTCTCTTTGCCAATGGCATTCTGGCAAGCGAAGTGCGGTGATATCTCGGGCGCTGATGCCAAAGAGAAAATTTCTGCGGGCTATTTCCGCGTTATCCGCAATTACTATCGTTTCGGTTGGGTCATTCCTTATCTGTTTGGTGCATCTCCGGCGATTTGTTCTTCTTTCCTGCAAGGAAAACCAACGTCGCTGCCGTTTGAGAAAACCGAGTGCGGTATGTATTACCTGCCGTATGCGACCTCTCTTCGTTTGAGCGATCTCGGCTATACCAATAAATCGCAAAGCAATCTTGGTATTACCTTCAACGATCTTTACGAGTACGTAGCGGGCCTTAAACAGGCAATCAAAACGCCATCGGAAGAGTACGCGAAGATTGGTATTGAGAAAGACGGTAAGAGGCTGCAAATCAACAGCAACGTGTTGCAGATTGAAAACGAACTGTACGCGCCGATTCGTCCAAAACGCGTTACCCGCAGCGGCGAGTCGCCTTCTGATGCGCTGTTACGTGGCGGCATTGAATATATTGAAGTGCGTTCGCTGGACATCAACCCGTTCTCGCCGATTGGTGTAGATGAACAGCAGGTGCGATTCCTCGACCTGTTTATGGTCTGGTGTGCGCTGGCTGATGCACCGGAAATGAGCAGTAGCGAACTTGCCTGTACACGCGTTAACTGGAACCGGGTGATCCTCGAAGGTCGCAAACCGGGTCTGACGCTGGGTATCGGCTGCGAAACCGCACAGTTCCCGTTACCGCAGGTGGGTAAAGATCTGTTCCGCGATCTGAAACGCGTCGCGCAAACGCTGGATAGTATTAACGGCGGCGAAGCGTATCAGAAAGTGTGTGATGAACTGGTTGCCTGCTTCGATAATCCCGATCTGACTTTCTCTGCCCGTATCTTAAGGTCTATGATTGATACTGGTATTGGCGGAACAGGCAAAGCATTTGCAGAAGCCTACCGTAATCTGCTGCGTGAAGAGCCGCTGGAAATTCTGCGCGAAGAGGATTTTGTAGCCGAGCGCGAGGCGTCTGAACGCCGTCAGCAGGAAATGGAAGCCGCTGATACCGAACCGTTTGCGGTGTGGCTGGAAAAACACGCCTGACAGAAAAGAAAAAGGCCACTCGTGAGTGGCCAAAATTTCATCTCTGAATTCAGGGATGATGATAACAAATGCGCGTCTTTCATATACTCAGACTCGCCTGGGAAGAAAGAGTTCAGAAAATTTTTAAAAAAATTACCGGAGGTGGCTAAATGCCGTTGTTAGATAGCTTCACAGTCGATCATACCCGGATGGAAGCGCCTGCAGTTCGGGTGGCGAAAACAATGAACACCCCGCATGGCGACGCAATCACCGTGTTCGATCTGCGCTTCTGCGTGCCGAACAAAGAAGTGATGCCAGAAAGAGGGATCCATACCCTGGAGCACCTGTTTGCTGGTTTTATGCGTAACCATCTTAACGGTAATGGTGTAGAGATTATCGATATCTCGCCAATGGGCTGCCGCACCGGTTTTTATATGAGTCTAATGGTACGCCAGATGAGCAGCGTGTTGCTGATGCCTGGAAAGCGGCAATGGAAGACGTGCTGAAAGTGCAGGATCAGAATCAGATCCCGGAACTGAACGTCTACCAGTGTGGCACTTACCAGATGCACTCGTTGCAGGAAGCGCAGGATATTGCGCGTAGCATTCTGGAACGTGACGTACGCATCAACAGCAACGAAGAACTGGCACTGCCGAAAGAGAAGTTGCAGGAACTGCACATCTAGTCAGTAAACTATCTTCACAATTAATTGAAAAAAGCCAGTTCAAATGAACTGGCTTAGTTGTACTTAGTGCGCACCGCCTCCGCCGCCACCTGCGCCAAATGGCGGTTTAGCAAACCACACCAGCCCCAGCAGGACGAGGAATATCCCGGCTGACATCCAGAAGATCTCATTGGCGGAAATAATCAGCCCCTGATTGGTGATCTGCTGGGCAATCCAGCCTGATGCCTGCTGTTGCGTCATCCCAAGCCCTTCCAGTTGACTGTACATCGCCTGGGCATTCGGGTTGAACGGGTTTACCGACTCAGTCAACTGCGCATGGTGCATCGACTCGCGGTTGGTCCACATGGTCGTGGTTATCGACGTGCCGATAGACCCCGCCAGCGTTCGCGTAAAGTTAGAGAGGCTCGATGCCGCCGCCAGTCGTTCCGGTGGCAAACCAGACAGCGTAATGGTGGTCAGCGGCATAAAGAAGCAGGCCACCGCAAACCCCTGGATAAACTGCGGCCAGGCCGACGCGCCAAAATCCATACCTGGTTCAAAGGTATAGGCACGCCAGTAGAAGCAGACGGCATACATAATAAAGCTGAAGGTTACCAGCCGCCGCATATCCAGTTTATGCGCGAAGCGGCCGATAATCGGCGACAGGATCACCGGAATAATCCCTACCGGCGCAGAGGCCAAACCTGCCCAGGTCGCCGTGTAACCGTAGACCTCCTGCAACAACTGCGGCAGCAGAACAATAGCGCCGAAGTAGAGCATATACGCGAGGCTGATACACAAGCAGCCGATGGTGAAGTTGCGCGACTTAAACAACGACAGATCGACTATCGGGTTATCGTCGGTCAGCTCCCAGACAATCAGGAAGCAGATAGCCACCACCGCCACCACGGTAAGGATGATAATTTCCTGTGATGAAAACCAGTCCAGCTCTTTACCGCGGTCGAGCATAATCTGCAGGCTGCCGATACCAATAACCAGCAGTGCCAGCCCCACGGCATCAATCCGCCGCCGTTCGGTGCGGGTTTCACGTCCGCGCAGAGTTTGCAGTGTCATCAACACCACCGCCACGCCAATCGGCACGTTGATGAAGAATATCCAGCCCCAGTGGTAATTATCGCTGATATAACCGCCGAGGATCGGGCCGCAAATTGGCGCGACAATCACCGTCATCGACCACAACGCCAGCGCGATCGAGCGTTTGGCTGGCGGGTAGTTATTCAGCAATAGACTTTGCGAAAGCGGGATCAACGGCCCGGCGACAATCCCCTGAATCACGCGGAAGAAGATCAGCATATTCAGGCTGCTGGAGACACCACACGCCCACGACGCAATAGCAAAGGCGATGGTGGACCAAAGGAACAGTTTCACTTCCCCGACGCGCTTTGCCAGCCAGCCGGTAAGCGGGATCGAGATGGCATTCGCCACCCCGAAAGAAGTGATTACCCACGTTCCCTGGCTGAGCGATGAGCCCAGATTCCCGGCGATAGTGGGGATCGCCACGTTAGCAATGGTGGAGTCCAGCACCTGCATGAATGTCGCCAGTGACAGCGCAATCGTCATAATGACCAGTTGCGCGCCTTCCAGCGGTTTTTGCTGTTGCATCACACGCACCTCTGGATTAGCCAGCGTTAGCTTTTACGATATCGTCGATCAGTTTATTGACAGGTGCCAGGCTGATTTCACGCGCGGTGCTTACCGCTACCGGAGTGGAACGTACTTTATTTGCCAGTACCTGACCGTCACGGTTAGTGGTATTGACGCTCACCAGCGTGGACAAACCGATACGCAGCGGATATTGCTCCAGCTGTTTCTGGTCCAGTTCGATACGCACAGGCAGACGCTGAACGACTTTGATCCAGTTACCGGTCGCATTTTGCGCTGGAAGCAGTGAGAACGCGCTACCTGTGCCCATATCCAGACCAACCACTTTACCGGTGTATTTCACATCATCGCCGTAAATATCCGTGGTGATAGTGACCGGCTGACCGATACGCATATTGGCAATCTGCGTCTCTTTAAAGTTGGCATCCACCCACATATTGGTGGCTGGAACGACCGCCATCAGCGGCGTCGTTGGGCTAATTTGCGCCCCAGGCTGTACCGCGCGGCGGGAGACATAACCGGTCATCGGACTGATAATACGAGTACGCTCCAGCGCCAGCCAGGCGTTACGTACTTCGGTGGCAGCCTGTTGCACGGCTGGCTGATCTTCCAGTTTAGTCCCCAGAATCATCGCCTGATTGGCATTGTATTGTTGAATCGCGACGTCCAGTTGCGCCTGGGCACTGGTGACGGCGTCGCGGGCGTGTTGCAGCTCTTCGCGACCAATCAGGTTGGCATTGCCCAGCGGCACACGGCGGTTGTAGTCGCTTTGTGCTTTCGCGAGGGCGATTTTCTGCACCTCAATATTCGCCTGCAACTGCTTGCTGTTAATCATCAGCTGGTGGGTTTGGCGAACGCTGGAAGCCAGTGCAGTTTTGGCTTTTTCAAACGCCTGGCGAGCATCTGTCGGGTCGAGAGTGACCAGCACGTCGCCTTCTTTTACAAAATCGGTGTTATCGGCCCAGACTTTCGTCACGCTGCCAGACACCTGAGACATAATTTGAATTTGATTCCCTGCCACGTATGCGTCATCGGTTTCTTCGAAGTGACGCAGTACCAAAAACCAATAAATCCCTATCGCTACGGCAATAATTATAAAGAGCAAGGTGAGAAGGAGGAGCAGACGCTTACGTTTGCCGCTCTTCTTTACCGGTTGCTGCGGGGTTTGAGTCTCCGCATTTGCGCTCATATTGTTCTCCACGATCTTCTTAACTCATCGGCTGAGCCGACCTGCTTGCCAAAAAGGCCAGCATGTTGCGATGCTGGCCAGTCATTTTTTCTTTTATAAATCTGGATTTTTGAGCGAGATGACGCGTTAGCTCATCGCTTCGAGAACCACACCGTCTTGTTCCATCTGGTCGAGACGGGAGAGCAATTTGCGGGTGATTTGCTCGAGCTGATCTTTTTCTGTTGTGCTGAGCGCGGACCAGAGTTGATGCAGGCAGTTATGCTGCGGTGGTAAAACCTCGCGCAAAAACTCGTGACCTTTTTCCGTTAATTGCAGATGCAGGCAGCGGCGATCGTTATCGCTTTCACGACGTTCGATCCAACCGCGTTTTTCCAGTTCATCGGCAATACGCGTCGCGTTGGTACGGGATGATCCAAGAGCACAACTTAATTCAGAAGGCTGAATACTGTGGTTTTCCTGAGACTCCAGCGTAATCAACGCCATAAACAACGTCTCGTTAATCCCCTGAGCCTTCAGCATTTTATTGCGGTTCTCCAGCAGCTTGCTTTGCATGTGCATGCAAAGACGAGTCAGAAGGATCTCCTGATAAGGAAAATCTTCGTGGCGGCTGGCGCGAAATTTTAGCATTTGTTCAATGGGCGTAAACGAACTATCCATTTGGGTATGACCTCATTAATTTCAGCCGATATAGTAACGACAGTGACAAATAAAGTAAATGTATTGTTTTAGAAAAATGATTCTTGTGGGTTATATAATCGCCATCACTTTCCAGGCGAGCCCATAGGCCAGCGCACTAAGCAGTGTTGGGATGATAATGCTGCGTGTTTTATAGAAACTGGCACCCAGTACCGCGAAGCCGACCAGCGTGGGCACGAAACGGCGTGTATCGTGCATCACTTCTGGTGCGGTAGAGACAACCAGCAGAGCGCATATCGAGGCGATGCCAATGGTGTCGAGCAAAATACCTACCGCGCCACGTTTGGTTGGGCGGGCATTACCCACACGCAGGCGCAGCGGCAAATAGCGGAAGCAATAATTCGCCACGCCAACTAGTAACCCAAGCAGCAGAACCTCATAGCTCATCGGGCGCTCCTTGCCAGAATGCCTGGATTAACGCAGTGAGGCAGCCACAGACAATGCCTGCCAGAATGGCGACGGGAATAGAAAATAGCGTTACGCCTGCAAGGGCACCAACTAACGCTGCGGTAACGCAAAGAGATTGTTTGCGCTGGAAAGAGGCGAGCAGGAAACTCATAAAGAGTGCCGGAAGCATAAAACCTAATGCAGCTTCAACGGCGGGATAACCTTGCAGCAAGCCGCTGCCGGAGAATGCCCCTATTACCGTACCAAATACCCACGATGACCATGAACTGAAGGCAATGCCGATCATCCAGTTCTCGCTCCAGCGGCGATTATTGCGTACCAGTTTTGCGGTTGCGGCGGCAAAAACCTCATCCGTCAGGCCAAACGCCCACAGGGCGGTTTTCGATTTTTGCAGACGCTGAATAATACGGCTACGCAGTGACGGGCCATACAACACATGGCGAACATCCATTGCCATGACGGTCAGTGCAGCAATCCACAAACTACTCCCGGCTGCCAGCATCGCGGTAATGACGAACTGGCTCGCGCCTGCATAAATGATGCAGGAGAAAAAAACGCTTTCGAGAGGAGAGAATCCCAGACGGGTCGCATTCAGACCGAACGCAAAGGCCACCGGAATATAACTAATAACAATCGGTAAACTGTCTTTGCATCCTTCCATGAAGGTCGCCGAACCAGGAGCAGGCTGTGGAGTAGGGCTTTCCATAGAGTGTACGCTTAACGATTGTTAATATTATAAATAGACTGAATGAATATCTTAACCTTATCAGACTGATGGGCTTCTTAACACCCTTATAAGTGTAAAGCCACGAAAACGGTTGCTGATTGCTTAATTTGCGGCTTCCTGACGATGAAAACCTCGCCACCAGACCAGTAAGTTAACCAGGGCAATCGTCGCGCCAGCCAGACAAACGCCAGCCCAACCGCCATGTTGCCAGGCTGAGGCTGAAATTAGCGAACCGGCGGCACCGCCAATAAAGTAGCTAGTCATGTAACCTGCGGTCAGGCGATTGCGCGCATCAGGATGTATCCGATAAATTACCGTCTGGTTAGTGATATGCACGCCCTGCACGGTGAGATCCAGCACCAGGATTCCGATAATCAACGCCAGTACGGAAGTGTGACCAAACCAGATCGCCAGCCATGAAAGTAATAGCAGCAGCAGACCGAAAGTTGTGGTGTGGTGCGATTTGCCCTTATCGGCAAAACCGCCCGCCGGACGAGCGCCCAACGCTCCGGCAGCTCCCGCAAGTCCAAACAGACCAATGACACCATCGCTGTAGTTAAAAGGTGGAGCGGCAAGCAAAAAGGCCATTGAGGTCCAGAGAATGCTGAAATTGGCAAAGGTCAGGCAGCCCAGCAACGCGCGGGTACGCAGAATTTTATCGCTGATAAACATACTGAAAACGGAACCCAACAACTGTGGGTAGTTGAGGTGGGTTTCTGATTTCATTTGTGGCAGACCACGCCATAATGCCAGCGCCATCAGTGCCATTAACACCGAAGCAACCCAAAAGACGGTGCGCCAGCCGCCGAGATTCGCCAGCAATCCGGCAACTGTCCGTGCCAGCAAGATCCCCAACAGCAGACCGCTCATAATAGTGCCAACCACTTTGCCGCGTTTATCCGGTGAAGCCAGCGTCGCTGCCAGCGGAACCAGAATTTGTGCCACGACTGAGAATAAACCGGTTAATGCCGTACCGAGGATCATCATCGCCAGCGACTGACTGCTGGCGGTAATCAACATGCCGCCAGTAAGGTCATCGAGACAATCAGGCGGCGGCGTTCAAACATATCACCGAGGGGAACAAGAAACAGTAGACCTGCGGCATAGCCCAACTGCGCGGCGGTAACAATAAAGCCTGCCGAACTGGCGGAAAGGGAAAAGTTACGCGCGATGGTGTCGAGCAATGGCTGGGCGTAATAGTTACTGGCTACCGCCAGACCGGTGGCGATAGACATCAGCACGATCAGCGCCGGGCTAAGCTCATGATTAGGTTTAGTCATTATTTTTGTTCATCAGGTGATGATTAAGCTGGAAATCAATAATAGCGGATGTTGATGAATATGGGATGAAAGATAGATTGTTGAAATGTGCGATGTGGTTTGTAGGCATGATAAGACGCGCCAGCGTCGCATCAGGCATTGTGCACAGAACGGCGGATGCGGCAAAAACGCCTTATCCGCCCGAATAAAAATTACTTCTGCGCTGCCAGCGCCTCATTCACCCAGCCATCGAACTGCTGCTGGTGGGCTTTGATCCAACCATCAACGTGTCCCTGAATATCGCCTTCTGAGGCTTTGCCGTCATGCATAATGGCGTTCTGGGCGTTAATATCTGCCACTGGCAACTGCATAATGGCAAACAGTTTCGCTGCTGCCGGGTTTTTCTCGGCCCAGGCTTTGTTGGCAACGATATGCATGGTGCTGACCGGGAAGCCATAATTCGCACCATTCGGCAGTTTGGTATCGGCGTTTTTATCGCCCGGCAGTGCGGAGAACGGCACCTGCAACCAGACGACATCTTTGCCCGGCTTCAGTTCGTTACTCACCCAGTACGGCGTCCAGGTGTAATAAAACACCGGTTTGCCCTCTTTGTAGCGACTGATGGTGTCGGCCATCATCGCTGCGTAGTTCCCCTGATTATGCGTCACGGTGTTGGTCAGTTCATACGCGGCAAGCTGGTGGTTGATCGCACCTTCGCAGCCCCAGCCAGGGTTACAACCGGTTAAATCCGCTTTTCCGTCGCCGTTGGTATCGAACAGTTTGGCGATCTTCGGATCTTTCAGTTGTGCGATGTTGGTGATTTTGTACTGGTCGGCGGTTTTCTTATCGATCAGGTAACCCTGTGCCGCGCCGTTAACAAATACCCCTTCACGATAAAATTTCTTATCGCCACCGGCAGCTTCGTACATGTTGTCATGCAGTGGCGTCCAGTTCACGGCGGTGAAGGTTGCATCGCCGGAAGCAAGCGAGGTGTAGCCAACGTTGTAATCTACTTCGCTGGGTTTGTTGACGGTATAACCTAATTTCTCCAGCGCACGACTGACCAGCAGCGTCTGGAAGGTTTCTTCAGTGATGGTGCTCTGAACTGGATTAACAGTAATGCCTTTGCCCGGCAGATCGGCAGCAAAAGTTTGTGTAGAGATAAGCGTGGCAAACGCTGTCGCAAAAAGTACGCTATGTCGCATTGTTATTCCTTTTTTTGGCAGGGTGATAATGCCCGGCGTCACCGGGCAAGTGCAGAGTTACTTAATGAATGGGCGGGTCAGCAGACCAACAGGGCCAGTGGTGTACCAGCGACGGTTGCCGCGACTGCGTGAGTCGCGCCCAACGGCCTGCGTCAGACGATCGAGGATAATGGCGAGGATCACAATCCCGACGCCGCCAACGGTGGCAAGCCCCATATCCAGACGACCGATACCGCGAAGTACCATCTGACCCAACCCGCCGACGGCAATCATCGAGGCGATGACCACCATAGAAAGGGCCAGCATCAGCGTCTGGTTAACGCCCGCCATAATGGTCGGCATCGCCAGCGGTAACTGAACTTTGAACAGCATCTGGCGCGGGCTGGCACCGAATGAGCGCGAGGCTTCAATCAGATCCGCCGGAACCTGGTTAATCCCCAGAATGGTCAGACGGATAATCGGCGGCAGAGCAAAGATGATCGTCACCACCACGCCCGGCACGTTACCGATACCAAATAGCATGACGATTGGCACCAGATAAACAAACGCTGGCGTGGTCTGCATGGCATCAAGCAGTGGACGAATAATTTTCGCCGCTCGCGGACTTCTCGCCAGCCATATCCCCAACGGCAAACCGATGACGATACAGAACAGCAGGGCGGTTAACACCAGCGCCAGAGTCACCATTGCCTGCGACCAGGCACCGATTGCGCCGATGGCAATCAGCGAAACCAGCGTCGCCACACCCATTCCGACCCCGGAAATCTGCCAGGCGATGAGAGCGAAAACGATAATCGCCACCGGTGCGGGCATACCCAGCAGCAATTGCTGGAAACCGTTGAGGATATAATCAACCGGAACGCGCACGCCCTGGAAGACGGGACGGAAATGGGTAACGACCCAGTCGATCCCTTCAGTGACCCAACTGTCGAGCGGGATCAGCGTTTTATGGAACGGATCGAGAATATTAAAATGCTCGACGTTTGGCGCAGGCGTACTGGTCAGCCAGTCAGCACCACCGCCGTCAGTCGGTGCAGTCGTCGGTGTACCCCAGGCGTCTGCGGATTGCGCGGCACTGTCCGCCGCTGGCGTGGTATCCCACGGATTATTTTGATCAGCCATTATTTACCCCCTCACGATCTAAAGCGCGCAGCAGCATTCCTTTCGAAATGATGCCGACATACTGTTGGTCCTCGTCGACCACGGGCACCGCACAGGGTGCCTGTCCGACATGAGAGAGCAACTCGCTAAGAGGCGTTTGTGCATCGACTGCTAACGGCGCATCAATCAGCGCCGCATCAAGACCTTGCTGCTGCGTTAACGCGGTTTTAAGCGAATCGATGGAGACTGCGCCGACAAACTTATTACCGCGTTCGATAACGTAGCCATATTCGCGATCTTCATCCTGCAATAATTTCAGTGCCGAACGTGGGCCGAAGCCAGGGGTTTTACGAATTAAGCCATTCGGTGTCCGGCGGGCAATATCTTTCGCACTGAATACCTGACTAATATCAACGCCACGGAAGAAGGTACGGACATAATCATTCGCCGGATTATTGAGAATTTCATCCGGTGTGCCGACCTGTACCACTTCACCATTTTGCATAATGGCAATTCGGTCGCCAATACGCATGGCTTCATCAAGATCGTGGGAAATAAAGACAATGGTGCGCTGATGTTTCGCCTGTAATTTTACCAGCTCATCCTGCATCTCGGTGCGAATTAATGGATCGAGCGCCGAGAAGGCTTCGTCCATTAATAATATATCCGGATTAATCGCTAACGCGCGGGCTAATCCCACACGTTGACGCATCCCGCCAGAGAGTTCATCCGGGTAGCTGTGGGCATAATTTTCCAGCCCGACCTGACGCAGTGCATCAAGGGCTTTTTCCCGGCGTTCTTCGGCATTAATTCCGGCCAATTCCATACCGAACGCAGTATTGTCCAGCACGGTCATATGCGGCATTAAGGCAAAGGACTGGAAGACCATCGCAATCTTTTTTCTGCGCACCTCACGGAGTTCGGCGTCGGATATTTTGGCAATATCCACACCATCAATCAGCACTTGCCCGCGGGTGGGTTCAATCAGGCGATTGAGAAGGCGTACCATTGTGGATTTACCCGAGCCGGATAATCCCATGATGACAAATATCTCGCCTTCTTCAATGGCCAGACTGGCGTCTTTTACGCCAAGCGATAGCCCAGTTTTTTCCAGAATTTGTTCTTTTGAAAGTCCTTGTTCGATATATTTGAACGCTCGCTGTGGATGCTCGCCAAATATTTTATAAAGATTTTTAATTTCTAATTTAATTGCCATGCAATAGAAAGATTCCTTTATTTGTCTATGTCGATATATTACCCAATGGAAATAGTCACTTTTTTCTACCCTAACATACTGAGAATCTGAGGCAACCCCTGATGGCAAATGTGGCATGAATATTGATGCGAGCAAATCGCCGGAATTTCCCGTGATATAAGGGCTGAGAGCAAATCGAGAAAGTTGATATTTTTTGTCAAAGATAGCGAAAAAACGCCTGAATATTGTGGTTTCAGGCGAATAATGCAACAGAGTATCAGTGTAGATCACCACAAATTATTTGCGTGATAAAAAGCTATTTGGCGGGAATTATTTCCCTGCTGCGGGTAGTGATATTTTTGAAAATAACACCCTCAGAAATTCCAGTCTTCATCTTCTGTTTCAACCGCTTTCCCCATCACATAAGAGGAGCCTGAACCGGAAAAGAAATCGTGATTTTCATCGGCATTCGGCGAAAGCGCGGCGAGGATTGCCGGATTCACTTCCGCCATTTCTGCGGGAAATAACGGTTCGTAGCCCAGATTCATCAAAGCCTTATTGGCGTTGTAACAGAGAAACGCTTTCACATCGTCAGCCCACGGGGTTTCGGCGTACAGCTCATCGGTGTATTGCAACTCGTTGTCGTAGAGTTCCAGCAACAAATCGAAGGCGAAACTCTTCAACTCTTCACGTTGTCCCAGAAATATCTTTTCCATGTTTTTCTGATATTTATAGCCTATGTAGTAACCGTGGACTGCTTCATCGCGGATAATCAGACGGATCAGGTCCGCGGTATTGGTCAGCTTTCCGCGGCTGGAAAAATACATCGGCAGCCAGAAACCGGAATAGAACAAAAAAGATTCAAGAAACACACTGGCGATTTTCTTTTTCAGCGGATCATCACCGCGATAATGTTGCTGAATAATCTGAGCTTTTCGCTGCAACGGTGCGTTTTCTTCACTCCAGGCGTAGGCGGCATCGACATCTTTGGTCTGGCATAGCGTCGAGAAAATCGAACTGTAAGAGCGGGCATGAACCGCTTCCATAAAGCTGATATTCGATAATACCGCTTCTTCATGAGGCGTGAGTGCATCGGGCATCAGAGAAGGCGCGCCGATAACATTTTGCAGCGTGTCGAGCAGCGTCAGGCCAGTAAAAACGCGCATCGTCAGTTGTTGTTCTACGACAGTTAATGTCTGCCAGGCAGGAATATCGTTCGACAGCGGCACCTTTTCTGGTAGCCAGAAATTGCTGGTCAGGCGATTCCACACCTCCAGATCTTTATCGTCAGATATCTTGTTCCAGTTGATGGCGCTGATACGTGAGAGTTTCATAGATATTCCTTAAAGTGCACAGGAGACGCAGCCTTCAATTTCAGTGCCTTCCAGCGCCATCTGACGCAGGCGGATGTAATAGAGCGTTTTGATACCCTTGCGCCAGGCGTAAATCTGCGCTTTGTTGATATCGCGAGTGGTGGCGGTATCGGGGAAAAAAAGCGTCAGCGACAGCCCCTGATCGACATGGCGAGTCGCTTCCGCGTAGGTGTCGATGATCTTTTCTGCGCCAATTTCGTAAGCGTCCTGATACAGCGCCAGATTCTCGTTAGTCATAAACGGGGCAGGGTAGTAAACGCGTCCTGTTTTGCCCTCTTTGCGTATCTCTACTTTCGCCACAATCGGATGAATACTCGACGTAGCATGGTTGATATAAGAGATAGAACCGGTTGGCGGCACCGCCTGAAGATTCTGGTTGTATATGCCGTAGCGCATCACGTCGTCGCGCAGCTGCGCCCACATCTCACGGGTAGGTAACGTAATACCGCTACGGGTAAACAGTTCGCCAACTTTCGCCGTTTTCGGCTGCCAGTTCCCTTGCAGATATTGGCTAAAATATTCACCACTGGCATAGCGTGACTGTTTGAACCCGGCGAAGGTTTCACCGCGTTC
>FYBJ01001319.1_pt1 | contig 14957 bp, 16 predicted proteins | sample 1134611 | NCBI WGS metagenome assembly FYBJ01 (sample SAMEA104116008, study PRJEB20421) | marine metagenome | isolation source: marine | reverse complement strand
GCAGAGCGAAGATTCGCCTCCCGAGAGCGCCATGAACGAGACTTTGGTCGAGGATTAGGCCCTGAATTCGCGCGATTTTTTGCCGTTCTGCGGCGGGAATCCTCGCGAAGCGCCTATCAACCGCAAATTGCATGTTGCAGGTGCAGCATAAGGCTCCTAAGACCCCGACAAGAATGTGACGGCGCTACAGATCAATCGCTTTGCATAACGAGTTCATAGGAGAGCAGAATGTCCCAAGCCCCGCGTTTGACCGGCACACCCATCATGCGGATCCTCTCCAAGACCTCCGGCGAACTGGTCGGCTACCTCTACGAATGGGACAATGGCGACCTCCAGCCCGCCTGGTTCGAGGGCGAGGTGCAGGGCGTGCTCTATGAGCCGATCGCCGCGGCGGCGTAGACTCGCCCAGCTGAGCGGTGGTACGCAGGTTGAAGCCTCCCGAGAAGTCGGTAACGCCAGCTTTCGCATTTGATTTCAGTGGCTTATCAGAACGCCGATAATACGTTTTATGTAACTCTATCGACGGTACAGACTTCTCGAGAAGTTCGGAATTCCTCCATTTCGATAGGGAGCCCGTGCATTCGTCGCACAGTGCCCCGGGTTGCCATTACCCGAGTGGCTAGCAACGCATGCGGCGCAGGCTGCGGCGCACGGCACGGTTTCCCTCGTCCGGTTCATCTTCTCCGGGGTGTTTTCCTCCGCCCTTCCAGTCGTCCGACACGAGCCATTCCTCGAAATAGATCAGCCAAAGGTGGGTCCAGGGGATAATGGTGAGGTCCAGTCGCTTGGTGGCGTCCCATTGTCCAGTCCCGGGCAGATAGAGACAGAGACGATCCGGGTCATGGTAGATATGCGGCAGATCGCGTCCACCGGCGAGCAACCTCAAGTCAGGGTCTACGACCCGAACATCCGGCGTCCCGTCCCTCTCCAGGACAAGGGTGACCTGATACGACCGGGAAAGCGGCGTGGGTTGTGCGGGAAAACGCCATTCCAAACGGCGCGGACGGAGCACCCCCTCGCCTGCGATCGTCTTGGACCTCTGCAGGAACAGGTACTGCTGGGGCAGTGACAGCCGGTTTCTCGTGGTCGATCCCGCCATCGCACCTAATCTCCGAAGAACTCGTTCCTAGGAACAGGAGTCGACGCAGCCAATTTTTGGGTGGTCAGGCCAACACCCGCACCAAGCACGAGTGCCCCCGTCTTTCGCCCCTCGTTCAGCGCATCCATCCGCCGGTTCATGGTCCGGGCAACAAGTTTGTCACCCAGGCTGTCCTTCATGGAGCCTACAATCGCGTCGAGGCCAACGAGGTCACGCAGGGATTCGAAATCCGCAAGCGCCTTGCTGTGCCACTTGTAGAAGGCTTCGACCCGCGCGGGTTCTTCATTCCAACGCTCGGCAAAATTTTCACCTTCGGTGGTCTCGTTCCAGACCGCGTAGATCTGACGGCCATTGACTAGGGGCCGCTCGATGAAGACCGGCATCAAGAAGGACAAGATGGCGGCACCATCCCGAACTTGTTCCCGGTTTGCTGTGCTGTTCCAGGTCGCTCCGCCGTGGACTAGCTGGTTGCGAAGCACATAGAGCCGTTCGAACAGTTTGCCCAAAACCAGAGCGCTGTCTTGTGTCGTCAACGCCTCCGCAAATGCTCTCGAAGAACTTACGAACCGCCGCTCCCAATCTTCGAAACCGGGCTTTCCGTTCTGGTGATGCCAAAACGCGTTGAAGATGAACTTGTTGCTCATCAGGCCACGTATCGGTCCCGAGAACTTCAGCCAGATCGCATCATAAATCCGCTGTTCATCATCCAGCGCGACGAGCTTTGCAAAGAACTCTGTGAAGATGGCACGTTCGCTAGTTGCGTATTCGTTGAAAGCATCTTCTTGAGCGTAGGCAGCGTTGAAGGCGATCCACAGAAAGACAAACCGAGCATCATCATCGTCAGTTACCGCTTCTGCTCGGCCAAGCCAACTCAGAGCTCTGTGCACCCTCAAACCGAGCTCCTCAGGAAACTCTTTGCGAATTTCACGCTGCTTTGACTTCAAAAACGAATGATCAAGATCTAATGCCATGGGTCCTCCAACGAACTTTGGGAGCAAGTCGGAGTGAACCGACTTTGCCCGTTGTAAGGCTGAAATAGAGTTCAAGAACATTTTGTACTTTTGAGTTGGCGTCAGAAGTCTGTTTGAAGTCGCCAAAACTCTTCAGGTTCGCCTCTACTGCACGTCGCTAATGTTCTCCGCGAAATCATGGTGAAATTTTCTTTTTTCAGTTTCTGAATCTGATCTAGAGTTTTGCGATGAGCTTTTGATTTTTCGCCAAGACAAGTGTAAGACTAATGATCAACCTAGTAAGAGGTTTCTTATGGAAATCAATGCATCTCGACTTTTACATTTGGTTGAAACACTTGAACGTTGCGGGGCCGATAGCAAGACCTTGGACGACGTTCTAAAGAGATCTGGGCTGACTAGGAAAGACGTTGCTCCGACAGCAAGACACTTCCCCTACAAGAAGGAAGTACTCTTTGTCCGAGAAGCCAGTGCGGCCTTAGGTGACCTGACTTTTGGCGCTCGCGCTGGCCTGAGTTACAAGGTTTCAGACAGTCTGGCTGGCTACATTAGCAAATTTTCCAGGAACCTAAGGGCGGCAGTCGAAAATACTGCAAGGTTTCACGAGCTCATCGACCCGGCAGTACAGTACGATCTGAGAATCTCCGGAAACTTCGCCGCCTTCGAAATCAGGTGGAAAGATGCGAGTTTTGCAAAATACCATCGGCATACAGAGTTTTTGATGTTCGGGGTGCTGTCGCGATTGCGGACAATTTCGCAAACCAATTTCTACCCGATTGAAATGCGCTTTCAGCACGAAGTCAGACAGTCATCTGGCAATTTTGAGAAACTGGCTGGCTTCCCGGTGATCTTTGGCGCAGAGACTTTGGAAATAATCCTTCCTTTGGCCGTTTTAGACCTTCCCATACCAACCTATGACCTGCGGCTTCGGGAACATCTGACCGAGTATGGTGATCGTTTGCTCGCGGTGCAGGGCAAGGCCAACCAAACACTCCGATCAAGGGTTGAAGGTATTTTAACCACTGCGCTCCCAGCCAGAATGCTGTCAGCTGACGAAGTTGCAGCGAGCGTGGGGATGAGCGCTCGTACGTTCGCCCGCAGGCTAAATGACGAGGGGACCAGCTTTAGAGATGTTGTCGACGAGCTGAGATTTGATCTGAGCAAGACGTTTATGAAGGATGACATGAGCTTGTCGGAGATCGCCTTTGCTTTGGGCTACGCAGACCAAGCTGCCTTTTCCACTGCCTTCAAACGTTGGACTGGTGTCTCGCCTAGTAGTTTTAGGGCGCAAGACTAAGGTGATCGCTCCCTACCTCCCAGTCTCGCTTCAGATTTTGGGCGGTTTCTCAAATACCTTTGGCAGGAAACCAAAAGTCTAGATCCGCGCTCGTCCATAGCTCCAGTCCAGTTACTGGAGAACAATATTGCTCAATTTCAAAGAAAGCACGTTGGCGGTCGTTGATGGCCCTCGATACGTCGTAATCGATACCGAAACCACTGGTTTGAGCAATGATGCCCGAGTGGTTCAACTGAGCGCAGTTGACGTAACAATTCCCCTTCAATCCGCGAAGAAGGGAGAAATGATCTACGACGGGAATGTGCGCGCTATTGACATGCTGCTGAATCCAGAATGCGCCATCACATCAAGGGCCAGCCTCATTCATGGAATTTACGACGAAGACGTAGAAGACAGTCCAACATTCAGCCACCGAGCTCACGAGATCGCTGAGTTCTTCGAAGGAGCCGTTCTGATCGGCCACAATGTCAGCTACGATTTGGCCAGATTGGAGTACGAATTCGAAAGAGCTGGAGTTCAATGGACTCAGCCAGAGTACATCTGCACTCTCGCTTTGGCTCGCCAGTTTTACGACTTCCCCGACAACAAACTAACTACCATTACTGATACTCTTGGTATTCCACACCATCCTCACGAGGCATTGAGCGATGCATTGGCAACATTTCAGTTCTTGCATGTAATTGTCGCCAGCGGGAAAAGCGTTCCTGGAGTAACAGACCGTCCAGATACTTTTGCTTTGGAGCCCCAGCTTCGACCGGGAGAGGAATACTATAAGCCTGACTTCATGACCGGACATCCATTGGGCCAATTGACCAGAATGGGCGATGATCTATCCGGTGCGCATCTGGAAGAAGGCCGGCAGCAATCAGAAGGGTGGCGGGAGGAGATTCAAGGCAGTAGTCCACACTCACGTCATAAGCTTGATCCTGAGCAACCCACTGCCAGAACAATCATTATTTTGAAGGAGCCTCAGGGCAATGCCGCTTCATGGTTCTGGATGATTTTGGTCTCGTTTCTGATCGGTTTTGTCACCGTGTACGTTTTCACCACCTAAGGATTTGGGCGTTTGCCAGGCTCGTATCCAAAAAACTCTGTGGGTTTGGCAAAAAAACAAAAACCATTGGCATGCGTTCGTAACACATCCAGCTCTGGTGATCATACCTAGCCCATGATGCCCATTGCTAGTTTGAGCGCATCGCAAAATTTTTCTTGGAAGGCTTCATCTATGGTTGACGAAAATGGCCGCCTAACAGCGGAAGAAGCCAAGGGGCTGCGGACAGCAAAAGAACTCGAAGGCCACCTTGCCTGGCTTGATACGTTTACTCCAGCCGCGCTGGGTGTGCTCGCCATCGCATCAGGCATTTACACCTACCTTGGTGTTTCCTCATTGTTGGAAGATAACGGCGCGATTTCGTTCTTTGCAGCTGTGGCCTACTCCATTGCGGTTTCGGTCGGCATTTTCGTTTTCTGGAGTTACATGCTGCGACTGCTGCCCTCCATGCGGTCGGCCGCTGGCTTCATTGGACTCACCGTCTCCACAATGGTTGGGTCCATTGCAATCATAGCAATGTCGAGCTGGCTGAACGCAGCAGCTCTCGCTGGATCAGCCGCTGTAGAACAGCATTTGGAAAACACAGTGCGCGATTACCAATCAGCCTTGGAGCAAGCGCACGACATCGCCTTGAGCGGTCAAGCACTAGGCCGCGAGGTGGAGCGCGCACAACAGAGCTTCGAAGAACTCGCGGAACTGGAACGATCTGGCGAATTGTCTGGTACTGCTGGTCAAGGCGCTGTGTTCCGAGTGCTTACCCAGAAGTCCGAAGAACTCAGAAACCTGGAAGAGTAAATCGCGTCTCAACAGCCATTGATTGAAGAAGCCTTTCAAGATGGTAACGAAATCCTCGCGCGCATGCGCGAACTGACCGTCGCTCCGGGACCAGTTGATCGTAGATCGGTTCAGTTTTCGGAGGAAAGCGTCAAGCTGGCTGGAGTACTCTCCCAGCTGAATCAGTACAGCGTCGCTGCTCTGGTCGTGCGAGCGGCGGAAGACTTACCTGCATCTGTAGTCCTTCCAGAGCTGGACGGACGGAATTCGACAGTTCGAGATGCTCAATCCGCCACAATCAACTCCGTTCTTGATGCGCTTGATCAGCGAAGCCGCACTTTGAAGAACGCCGCCCAGGAAGTCCTGGAAATGGAACCGCCGGTTGAGACCGCCTATAATCCGATTTCAGCAGCGGATGCCGTCATACGTTATGCACACAATTTTGTTCCGTCCTGGGCAGGAGCAATCGCAATTGATCTGTTGCCTGCGGTCTTGGTCTTCGTGCTCGCTATCACTCAGGCCGCAATCAGAAGTGGCCGAGATGGTATGAGCATCGAAGAGACGCTAACACTTGCCGACCTTAAGGCTGCAATGAATGCGATGAAGGATGTCGAGATCACGATGGGTGCCGCAGACGCGGCAATCCACGAACGAACGTCTTCATCCAAAAATGACACAGACCAAAACGCATGATGCGTTGGCTTCCAAAATTCGACCCACGTCGTGGGATGCGAACAGTCTTGATCGTCCAACTTGGATTGGCCGGGCTGTTGATTGCAAACGAATTGGTCCTTGATCTTCCGAACGTGTTTCGGAAGCCAGTAGAGCTGCCTGTTGGTCCAGTGTCGCCTGGCGATCAAAGACGCGAATATCGAACCGACCGACCAAATCCTGGGCTTCTGACCGTGGACGAGCCGTCGGATATCCCGCTGCCAGACGAGTTTTCAGATCGCCTCAACTTCTCTCTATTGTCCGTCGATGACATTGGTGAGGTCGTGTTGCTGTCAGGCGGTATCGAAGTCGGCGACTCTGAAAGATTCCGGGATTACTTAGATACCCTGTCAACCGTTCCCGATGTGATTGCTTTACACAGCCCCGGCGGAATAGTTGCCGAAGCGCAGGGGATTGGTCGCGTAATCAGAGAGCGGGGCCTTCAAACAGGAGTGTTCTCAAACGCTTTCTGCCTATCGAGTTGTCCATACATTTTGGCCGCCGGAACGGAGCGTACGGTTTCTCTTCAATCAGTCGTTGGACTGCACCAGCATTACTACGAACAGCCGAAACTGCTGCCCGTGGTGTTTGCGGTGGAAGATATCCAAGTCAGCCAAGGCGAAACCATGGAATACCTGATCGAGATGGGGGTGGATCCCTCTTTGATGATCTACTCGCTTCGAACCCCGCCGGAGGAGATCTACGCTTTGGTCGAAGACGAATTGATCGCGACAAGCATAGCGACACAGATCATCAAATAGGCTGCACATTAGCGGCCGTAGGCTGAAAACGGCTCCATTTGCCCATGAACGTATGTGTACTGTCCGACAACAGATACGCTTCTATTTGAATTGGTAGGAGGCGCCGGACTCGAACCGGCTCGTGCACTCTAATCTGGAGCTACAGGGATATAAGCCCCGCCCGCATACCCATGCTGCCTCCCCAAAAGGGTGGATGAATATCGACCTCACGATGATATTCGTTGACACATGTGCGTCAGAGTTATCACCGAAGGTGAAAGCGGGCGGTGGCGATAGGTGGTCATGGCGTCTCCGATGCAGACTGCTCCTGCATTTCGTTGGCCCCAAGCTCTTCCGAGAGTTTGACCAGCCGTTCAAGTCCCTCTTCGAGTTCAGCCCGAACGACCGACCTTAAGGCTTTGAAATCATCATCTGGAAGATCGATCAGGACGTCTTCGACCCGCCGGTGCGAAATGCTATCGGGATCAAATCCAGTCATCGGGAAGATGATGCGCATTGCAGCACCGGCTCCCAGAAGCCGTCGGTCTTCCAATTTCAGATCAGAGTAAATCCGCCCGGTACTCAGATCTAACAGGACCGTCTCTCGGAGTTCCCTATTAGCGATACGGGCTTTGATTTCTTCAACGAGAACGCCGTTCTCAAACTCTCTTAGTGGACGTAAAGGAGTAGTCTTAGTTGCGATTGGATCTGGCATTCTTATCTCCTTGGCAAAGTAGGAGGCGCAGAGCCGGAACAGCTCTTTCGACTATTCCTGGAGTGAGGTGACTTTGACCCGTTCACTTACCAGTGTTGCCTCCCACAATTGGTTTCGTGGGTTATCGAACTCAGATCGATATTCGTTGGCAGTGGTTCGTTGCGTAGGTCATAGATTGAGGCTGCTAGATCGCTGCCGCATGCGTCAACAAAAGAATTCAGAAATCGCACATACACCGCGTAGTTCCGGGAACCTTCCCGTTTAGGGTGTGCGAAACTCAGTAGAGCCCGCGCTTCTGACACCGCTCAGACTCTGTTCCTGACGAATCATGTGCGACGATCTTTTCCATACGCCTAGGGTGTCGGGCGATCCTTCGCCACCAACAGCTCATGGTGAATTGCGACCATCGCCCATGTGTCACGAGTGCAATAGGCGACCAGATCCTCGTAGACCTTCTCGCGTGCTGGATCGTTTGGATTCGTCAACGTCACCTCCTTCCAAAGACGAGATGCGCTGGCCCCTTCTTTGATGCCTAGGTCATCATATGAGAGATCAGGTAAAAGAGCAGGCAGAACGGATTTTATCGAGGCGCTGCCTTTGAACGCTGGATCATTGATCACTTCATCCGCAAACGGCTTCATCAGGTCGACGACGCGCGCATTCAACGCTTCCAGAAACTCTGCATGTTCTGGGTAGGCGGCGGCCATTTCGTTGTTGCGCGATTTCTCGAACGGAGCGTACCAAACCAACACGGAGCCGTTGTCTCCGATGTCGTCACGGAGTTTTTCGAGCAAAACTGGTATCGGGTTGCCAGCGCCGCGATGCAAGTATTCGCGGTGTTCTATGTCGCCATCAGGCTCATGCTGGATGTGCAACGAATATTGGAAAGGCACTTGCTGGTAAGGGCGTGTCCCGTCCCATGGCGGAAGCAAGCTTTGAGATGTCTCGTAGTCAAAATAGTAAACTGGAAACGCAGTCTCGCCCAGAAACCTGTCCAGTTCCGCATGATCGATAGTGCGTATACCTTTCGCTCGAGCTCTGAGATAGCGCTGCGTTGACTTGCCCAGCCCTGACGGATCGGCGATCTCATCAATCCTGGTTATGCCTTCTGCGATCAGCTCTGAGGCCTTCTCCGCATTCATGAACGGCAGGCGATGGATACTGTCCCGCTCTAGAGGCGGGTCTAAATGCTCGCGGATGTCCAACCATTCATCATAAGACCTCAGGCGCGCCAGTTCGGGAGCCGGATTAGGCATTGCGCCACTACTAACAACGCTCAAAGCTTGATCGATAAGTCTTCGAGTTTTGTCGAACTGCTCAGCAACGGCATCCGTAATGTCGGAGACAGCAACAAGTTCTTGCGGATTGATTGGGCCGTTCCGGACGTAGTCACGATTCACATGTGCTACTTCACAGCGTGTTATAGGAAACCCCGCCGACTCAAGCACAACACGTTGGAAAGCGAGATCAAAAATGTGTTCGGGCTTGGCCGAGGTGCCACTCTTGATCTCCGTGAGGACGTAGCCATCGTCCTTGCGGCTAACGATGTCCGATATGCACGTGATGTTTCCATCTTCATAGCGTCCCTGAGCAACGACACTCGCACCGTTTCTCCAAGCGTCTAGCGTGCGCTCGGGTAGAGACAGGTAGCTGGAAAAGTCGGAGAATCCGAGGCGCAGTAGACCAGGGAACAGCTCTTCTGCATAAGGCTCAAATGCGTGACCCTCGTCGAAGCGAGCCTGAAGTGAGGGATCAATTGGAGGCAGGACATGCTTGGCGTGCTTTTTGAGCCAAAGCCAAGCCGGGTGCCTCAGAAATAGCATGTAGTCTGATTTGGACAGCATCATGCAGTATCCATTCCAGAATAGGCGCGATCAGTAAACATATTGGGACGCCGATGTAGGGAATGAACTTTTAGTGCGTTGCCTATGATCGCACTGACCTCCCAGGCTCATCCTGCATTGAGTGTAGTCGCGGAACAGAAAGCTTCGGCGGCACTGAAACTCTAGAGCCCCGACAACATGCTGAAGCCAAAATCGTGTCGCCAAGGCCAGTTTTGGCGGCAGAAGCAGCTATTGATCACCGCGTTTGCGGATACTAAGCATCATGCTTTGAAGGCCTCTGTCTTTTTGTTTTGGAACCCAATCCGCTTCGCCGACAAGCGACATCTCCTCCAGGCGAGCGATTAGGACCTGTAGAGCTATCGACATCTCCATTCGGGCCAGCTGCGCCCCCGGGCATGCATGCATTCCTGACCCAAAGCTGAAGTTTCGCACTCGGTCGCGGGTAATGTTAAACGTGTTGGGATCCTTTACTTTGGCTGGATCGCGATTTGCAGCGGGGACAAGACAATACGCAAGGTCTCCGGCTTTGAATTCAATCCCCTTGTAAGTAATATCATGAAGCGCTGCGTGAGGTATCGCCCATGGAAGGGGTGCAAATCGCATCACTTCGTCAACGGCGCGCAAGGCCAGACCGGGTTCTGCCCGCAGCTTAGCCATTTCGCCCGGGTGCAGCAATAACGCCCTCAGGATCAGCGGCAGCTGCGTACGAGTTGTGTCGACGCCCGCGGCAGCCATCTCACTGGTCAGGTAGACGAGTTCGTCTTCTGTCATTCGATCACTGTCGATTTCGGCCAGTATCAACTCACTGAACAAATCTTCGCCCGGCTTCTTGCGTCGCTCGGTCAGCAGATCGCGCAGATAATTGTGCATATTCTTGTTGGCATCTTCGACAAGGTCGATGCCCACACCTGTCTGTAACGCATCAAGCTTGCGCCCTCCGACCTTGATCCATTCATTGAATTCTGCGGCTTCCTGGTAAGGAACCCCAAACATCGGCCCAAGTATCCGACCCGGCAGCGGATCAGCGAATTGGGTACAGAAGTCGATTTCACCGTCCGTTGGAAGTTCGTCGACCAGATCTTCGCAGATCTTTGCGATCTGTTCACGCATGCCCTCGACGATCCGATCCCTTAGCGCTTGCTTGACGAGACGGGACAGTCGTTGGTGGCGGTCACCATGCATATTCAAAAGTTCATGATTAATCGCCTTGGCCAAGTATGGGCTGCGCTCTTCATCGATCTGATCGAAAGCAAAGTTGAAGTCGGTGCAACGGAAGATTTCAATGACGTCATCTTGATTGAAAAACATCACACCGCCCTCTGGTATCCGGGCATAGAAGTCGCGTGCCCTCAGTTCTTCGATGTATCCATATCTGTCTATTTCAAACTCCGGAGCTCGTAGCGAAACGGTCAAGACATTGGGCATCGCATCGGGTCCACGGGTTGTTTCGGCAAAGGTTCGAATGAGAATTGGCATCCAGCTTGGCACGGCGGTGCTTCGGTTGCCACAGGTTTGGGAACAACGCCCTCTTTGTTCATGGCGTAAGCTGGCGGAGAGTTACTACTTTGTCCGATTTTGCGGCCATGGATGTACGAAGCAGCGAACATCAGGTTTCCTCCCACAGTGGCGAAGGCGGGTTCCGGCCCATTGCGGATTTTGTCTATACCATAATATGCTGCGTAGCAGCTTTCCAAAAGCAGACGTCCGCTAGAACCGCTCTAGCTGGGCAGTATTGCATCTCCAACCACACAGCTCGTGCAGCATCAGGAGCATTACCTTTTGATCACACCGTGTTCCTCATAGGCCTTCAGCAGCGTTGCGGTGAACTCTTCGGTCTTTGAAGTCACGCTGCCCAAGTACGGCCAAGCAAAAGGTTCTGTGAACAAAGAAAGCTCTTGCTCAACTTCCAGTCCAAGCTTTGCCGCGACTGCCAGCGCTGACGTCGGTTCTTTGTCTTCCGGCCATAGCAACTCATCAAATGTGATCCAGACTTCTTCTCGATCTATGAGACTGATTTCCGCGCGCATTGCGCCTAAGCGTTCGTTGACTGACGTTGCATCCTCAAGGAGAGCACACCGTATGAGCATTGAGACAGTCTCCTCATTCAAGTGAAGTGTGAGCCTAGGCTCCACCATGCGCACTTCTGGGGTTTCTCTTTGAGCAGCATTCGGCGTCTCCGCCGGCGTCCCAAGAGACCTACTGTCAAATGGCTCCATGTGAATATTGAGAGGATGTGTGCCACAGTTTGGACAGTGCCAATAGTTCTTCGCCAATTGTGTTCCTGTAATCTGCGCATCGCAGCTATGGCAGTACCAGACAGACGCTTCCCCGCCTCCAATTGGGTGGCGTGCTACGCCATCAAGATCGGCTTTTGTTGAACGTCGAGGCCAATCCGCTGCCATTTGCGCCCGAGTTCGTGTGCTGCGCTCTTTGGCAATATCGAGAAGTTTGCTCAGAAAGTCGGGTTCCCTGACCGGGCTAGTTTCTGCGTAGCGTTCATCAACTTCGACGATAGGTGCTTTAAACGGGGCTTCCGGAATGCGTAAGTCCCAACCCACCCCTGAGACGACAACGTCCCCAAGATAGTCCCCAATCCGGATTGGTGGCCGCAAAGCTCACCTTCTTCTGATATTGGCTCGTTGTTACGCTGGAAGTCCTTGGTGGATGCGGTTGCATCGGTTTTAGCTCCTACTTGGCGCACAAATTCGCTCGCCTTCGCCAAATCCTCGTCACTCGGAAGCCAGCCCTCCTTAGTTGCATCGGTCAGCGCCTTCCAGTGTGCGAACCCCATCTCGGTGGCCAAAACATTCAACGCTTCAGTGTGTGCAATGGCGGTCGCACGCGCATACCGTTTGCCAAGCGTTTTTAGTCTTTTCATCTGATGGTCATTCATGTGTCATCTCCATTCGGATATGACTAGGTGCCCGCTGCTAGCCGTACTGCGCTAAGTGCACAGAATGTATGTTCATGGCTGAAAACGCTGCGTTGCTTCGCGTGGCGGGCACACCGGCCTGCGTAGAGGCCAATTAATACGTATGATCTTCATCCGATTTCGTCAACCGGCCCGTTGCTGCCGTTTGTCCTATCTTCAAGATGCTGCAATTGCAGCTCACATTGCGGACATTCAACGCAAGCATTGAGCCACAGGTTGCGCCCCTCAATATTCCGTCGTACCTCCCAACGCAAAGTACTTTCGGTCCGATAGAGAGGAGAGCGGTGTCTTGATTACTCAGGCAGTACTAGACCAAGCGCGCAATGACCTCGAGCATCGAGCTGCTGCTCTAAATGATGTGCAGTTTGAAGATGTAGTTCAGCTAAATTTCTCTTTCGAGGAAATTAGAGCAGGATTTGGACGTGGTGCTATCAGTGCTCGGATCAGACCATTACTCGGTGAAGGGATTAACTCTGCTGCCATTTACCGGCTCACCGTGAACGACCAAGACGGTGCAAGCAGGTTACGAGACGCTTTTGTGGGCTATGAACCACAAGACGGGTACGTTCTTACGCGAAACAACAATGTCGCCAATAGTACAGCTGTCTATGTTGGCAGTTCTCAGAAAATTGGGCAGAGGCTTCAGCAACACTTGCACACCTGTGCCAAAGGCACCTACGCTCTAAAAATGCATCTATGGTGTCCAGATGCAGATAATCACGTAAGCGTGGAAGTCTCCGCCTTTAGTGGAGCAGTCGAAGCATCACTAATCCAAGATATTGAGGATGCCCTTTGGAGAAGTTCGCGGCCAATGTTTGGGAGATTGGGTCCTAAGTAGCAACGGCCCAAAGCCGCCCTTTACCTGGCACGCCAATGCCGCGCCGCGGCTTCACCAGACCGACTACTAGCGAATAGCGCAGCTCTTTCGAATAATGGAGGACCGAGGTGCCGGACAGAGCGGGCTTTCGCCAACGTGCAGCACTTTCGTTGACCAATGTCAGTTATGCGCAGATAGCGGAGCTTTCGCTTCATCTGAGAGACGCTACCGCCATTTGACGCTTGCGTTCCATCTTATTGATTGCGGCTTCGAGATCCGGCGATATGGGATTCTCTGGTCCCGGTAGCGGGAGGTCGGCCAGGAACCGCCAGCGGTGATCGAGAGCTGCAAGAGATACCTCATCGGTATGACCGCGCCGTGTTTGCCGACGGAATAAGCTTCGCAGCTCGTCTGACACAGGCTTTCCCTCGCGCATTCTCTTCGCGGTCCAAAGCGTAACATCGACAAGCTCGAGCCCGGCACTCTCATCCCCAGGTTTGTATACAGGTCAAATTTCCGGGAGCGTCGAATAATCAAACTCGGGCATGCCAGGGCCAAGACTAGTTTTATGGCCGCGGAGCTTCTGGTAGATTTCAGCCAACTCGGCTTGTGCTTTATTAAATTCAGTCTGACGGTCGACTGTAATCTTATGCACCTTCTGCCTCATGGCAGTTGACTCCGTGCCGATTCCGTAGAGGACCGATTGGAAGCCGACCAGATTTGGGGAGATCTGTAGCGAGGTATCGTAGTTGCCCACTCCGTAGCTTATTTCGTCGGGATTTGCATCTGCCCAGCGGATGGCACCATCAATGAGTTCCCGAGAACGAGCATCAGGCAGCCTTTTGATGTTGGCGAGTAGCCGTCCGTGGACATCCTGAAGCATCTTAGCGCAGCGTGCTGAGTTTTTTTCCAACCTCGCCTTCCACGCAGCTTTGGCGATGTCCTCATCGAAGAGGTGCGCAACCTTGATCAGCAAAGGGTAACGGAGAGGCGTCCAATAATGATTCCACGCGACTGCGTCATTCAAACCGGCATCAAAGACTTGGTCGAAATAGCTAATGATTGCATGATCTTTTTTATCGACCGTGAAAATAGAAAATCGTAGGTCGTTTTTCTTGCTAAATTTCTCGAGCCGTTCAGCAATTGTCGTCAGCTTTGCAACCCCAAGCTCATTGGCGTGAATTCGCTTGACGCCAAGCTCCTTTCGAAGCGACCGCAATAAAGGGGCAGAAATCACATCTAAATTGGCGCGGGCTCCGAGAACCCCATAGTAGAGCAGCGGCTGGGCAGGATCGAATAGATGCAGCCCTGTGTTTCCGCTTTCATCGACATAATAATACATAATTTTCCTCGGAGAAGTGGGCGCACTATGTGCCGCAGAATCTCTTGCGGTCAATGCCGCGACAGCTGAGACCGCATTTCGCTCTCTGTGTAGATCACATGCCTCCCAGCGGAATGTCTGCTTCGCTCGTGAGGCACGGCTGCGTTCGCATGCGCCGCGAAAGGCCGCTTCCCACCCCATTTTGTCAGAAGCTGAGCCCCAACTCCTTCCATTTAAGGCGCTGAAAGCAAGACCCACAAAGCGAGGGCCTACCTCACCTAAACCTTGCAACTTGCAACAGCAAATGCACTTATTAGCAGAGAGATGTGCTTCAAAGTTGATTCCCGTGATGTCACTCGCCCAAAGAGGTCGCATCTACAGATGACAATGCAAACTTATGGGCAAATCGTGCAAAGTTATGCGCAAAAGCCGTGCCAACTTATGGGTGAACCCCCGCGAATTTCTTCAATGAAATCAATGGAGGGTGTGCAGCGTTATGATCACACCTACAAACTTGTAGGGTTCCCCATAGCACTGCGGATACCCCATAGTTTTGCGGAATCCGCCCATAGTTCTGCGGTTCATGTTTTGAGCCCTGGTGCGCGCTACTTTGAAGTGCGACTCCTATTAGAAAACAATGAGTTATCTAATGGGAGGAATATCGCATGGGAACGGTTTACACGCAACT
>FYBJ01001174.1_pt1 | contig 14966 bp, 17 predicted proteins | sample 1134611 | NCBI WGS metagenome assembly FYBJ01 (sample SAMEA104116008, study PRJEB20421) | marine metagenome | isolation source: marine | reverse complement strand
TCACCCTTCGGGATCGAAAACCTGCGAGAGCTCATTGAAATGGACTGTGAACGCGCGCGCTGACCACGCGCGGCCCACGCCGGATGCTTACGTTTCATCGTAATCGCTTGGATGTTGAGCTTGGCGCGCAGGATGCTTACGACATCTTGATCAAAGATCAGGAAGCAACGATCGAGAAGGCGCGCGAGCGGTTGAGGCAACTTCGCGCTCATCCCACCATAAGCGTGCCTAAGGAATTGGCCGCCTTGGATATGTTCTCGGCCGATTTTCGCGCGCGAATGGCAGCCTCGCAAGCTTCACATCCGACCGTGGACATCGCGGCCGCTGTCACTCGCCTGACGCAACTCTTGGATGGTCGAATTGGTGATAAGTGGAAGCCCGAGCAGCTCGCCGCACTTAAGAAAGAGGGGGATGATCGCTATGCGAAGAAGATCCCGCCTGGATACAAGGACGCGAAAAAAGATGTTGGCGAGTTCGATAAGTACGGTGATCTGATTATTTGGAAGGACATGATCGGCAAGGCAAAGGCGGACAAGCGGCCGATCATTTTCATTTCAGACGACGCCAAGGAGGATTGGTGGTGGATTCATAAGGGTCGAAAGCTGGGTCCTCGCCCTGAGCTGATCGAGGAATTTCAAGCCGGTTCGGATCAGGACTTCCACATCTACGAGTTCGCCCAATTCCTAAGGTTTGCGGCGGAGCGCTTCCCAGAGATCCAGGCGGGTGTCGGTCAGGTGGAGAGGAGCTTGCAGGACGACGAACGTGCTCGCAGGAAGCAGAATGAGGTGGCGGAGGCGATCGAGTCGCAGGCGAAAGTCAGAGAGCTTGAGGATGAACGAGATCAAATCGTGGCTGTGTTGTCCGGCGCGCCGGGCGCCTCGATGCCAATCGCTCCTGTTGATAGGTCCGCCCTCAGGGCACGCCTGAATGAGCTGAGTGTGGAATTGGAATCCCACCATCGAGGGCAGGAGGAGGCCCCATCTTCCCCGGTGGATCGAGCCGAAGTCTCGACAAGCACGGAAGGCTCACCATGAACTGCGTCTTGCTCGTGCCGGCTGGCCCGGATAGTCGTCGATAGGAGCGGTCATGGAGAAGATCGAGGAATTCGTCGACCAGCGGCAGAAGTCGTGGTGCATCCATTGCGTGCGACCCCTCATCGGTCTCGAAACCAATGAGGATCACGTCCCATCGAAGGGCCTTCTGGCTAAGCCGCGCCCACATCATTTGCCGGTCGTGATAATTTGCAAGCAATGCAACACCAGCTTCTCATTGGATGAGCAGTACGTGGTTACGTTTCTCAGCTGTGTCCTGGCCGGCTCCACGGAACCAGAGAAGCAGCAAAATGCGAGCGCTACGCGTGCCCTTACCGATAGCCCCGGGTTGCGGGCGCGGATCGAGCGATCGCGAACCGAGTATGAGACACTTGGTGGCGAGACGCGCATCCTTTGGAAACCAGATTCGGGACGCATCGAGCGGGTGGTGCTTAAAAACGCCTGCGGGCATGCGTACTTTGAGTATGGGGAGCCAATGCTGGATGCCCCAGCCCACGTGAGGGCCATCCCGCTGGAGAGCCTGACAGCGACGGAGCGCCAGAACTTCGAGGGGCTGAGCGAAGAGGGAGGCTTCGCCGCTTGGCCAGAGGTTGGAAGTCGCATGCTGACGCGCGTACTTACGGGTGAGGACATGGCAGGTGAATGGGTCGTCGTCCAAGAAGGGGCTTACCGCTATTCAGTTCACCAGGAAGGTGGCCTGAGGGTGCGTTCGGTCTTGTCGGAATACCTCGCCACCGAGGTTCAATGGGAGCATTAGCCATTGAGCAGCACACACGATATCGGGAAACCGCTCAGTCGTTGCCAGCGATAGATGGCGAAACCACGATTTTCGAGATCGAGCCAAAAAACCCAATGTTTTCAGGAGCGCGGTTTTCTGACGGTGTGCTTGACGGTATAGCGTTTCGGCAAAAATATTTTGGCCAGGAAAATCAATGCCTTATAGTTCTAGGAAATAATGGAATGGGAGTGACGCTTTCAGGGTTCCTTGATGTGCCGCCCGAGCGGCTGGAGGACGTGCGCGCCGCGCTGCCCGAACACATCAGGCTGACCCGGGGCGAACCCGGATGCCTCCGCTTCAACGTGGTGGAATCGGCCAGCCACCCGGGCCGTTTCGCCGTCACCGAGGCGTTTCGCGACGAAGCCGCCTTCGAGGCGCATCAGGCCCGCGCGGCCGCGTCGCGTTGGGGGCGGGTCACGGTCGGCCTCCCCCGCGACTACGCGATCACCGGAATGGCGGAATGACCACCGCCGAAGTCGCCGATCCGACCGCCGAACGTCCGGTGCTGCGCGCGGCGCTGTGGATGACGGGGGCTGTGCTGTCATTCATCTCGATGGCGATCGCCGGCCGCGCCCTCGCGGGCGAACTCGATACCTTCGAAATCATGATGTATCGCTCTTTCATCGGCTTTGCGCTGGTGCTTGCCGTAGGCGGGGCGGCGGGACAGCTGTCGCGGGTGTCGTCGCGGCGGCTGGGGCTGCATCTGGGGCGTAACCTGTTCCATTTCACCGGACAGAACCTGTGGTTTTACGCCATCACCCTGATCCCCCTCGCCCAGGTCTTCGCCCTCGAATTCACCACGCCCGTCTGGGTCAGCCTCGCCGCCCCCTTCATCCTGGGGGAAAAGCTGACGCGCGCGCGGCTGGCGACCGTGGCGCTGGGCTTCGGGGGCATCCTGCTGGTCACCCGGCCCGGTTTCGGAACTCTGGGACCCGGCGTCCTGTCGGCGGCGCTGGCGGCGGTGGGTTTCGCAGGCTCCGCCATTCTCACCAAACGGCTGACCCGTTACGAGGCGCTGGTGTCGATCATGTTCTGGCTGACCGGGATGCAGGCGGTCTTCGGCCTCGTGATGGCAGGCTATGACGGCGACCTGGCGGTTCCGTCCCTGGCGCTTGTGCCCTGGGTCGTTCTGGTCGGCGCGGCGGGGCTCTTTGCTCATGTATGCCTCACCAAGGCGCTGGGCTATGCACCGGCAACCACCGTCATGCCGATGGACTTCGTGCGCCTGCCGCTCGCGGCCTTGGCGGCCGCCGCGATCTACGGCGAACGGCTCGACCCCTTTGTTCTCCTCGGGGCCGTGGTGATCTTCGGCGCGAATTACCTCAACCTGCGGGCCGAACGGCGCCGGAGGGACGCGTAGGGCGATAACCTTTCGGTTTGGCTGCAATATGTGGCATTTTAGCACGTGGAAGTTGTGGCCGATTTGGTGACGCATGGTCACGAATTGACCGCTGCACCCGGCGTAAATAGCGTCGAGCGCATGAAGAGGGCTCTTTCGGGGAGGAAAGGCATGAAAAAGGCGCTATTGGCGGGAGTCGCGTTTCTGGGAGGAACCGGAGCGGCCCTGGCCGGAGGGTTGGACCGGTCCGGCCAGCCCATCGGCATTTTGTTTGAAGAAGGCAACTACGCGGAGTTTTCCATCGCGCGGGTCAAGCCCGATCTCACCGGTCAGGACACCACCGTGCCGCAGCCCATCGGCAACGTGGCGTCGGCCTTCACCCAGGCCATGGCCGGGGTGAAATACCAGATCACCGAGCAGCTTTCCTTCGCGCTGATCGCGGATGAGCCCTATGGCTCGGATGTCACCTATCCGGGCAACCCCGCGGGCAGCGCCCTGGGAGGCACGATCGCCAAGGCGGATTCGAAGACGCTCACCGCCCTGGCACGCTATAAGTTCACCGACCGGATCAGCGTCTATGGCGGCGTGCGGTCGCAAAAGGCCCAGGGCAACATCACGCTTTCGGGCCTCGCCTACGGCGGGCTCAACGGCTACAACGTCAATCTGGCGGAGGATCGGTCCACCGGCTACGTGGTCGGTGCGGCATATGAGATCCCCGAGATCGCGCTGCGCGTGGCGCTGACCTACAATTCCGCCATCACCCATGAATTCGCCACCCGCGAGACGCTGCGCGGTGCGGTCGTCAATCCGGGCTCCACCACCGAGGTGGAAACGCCCGAATCCATCAATCTGGATTTCCAGACGGGTATTGCCGCCGATACGCTGCTCTTCGGCTCCATCCGCCACGCCAAATGGTCCGACACGATCATCTCGCCGCAGTTCTTCCGCGGTGCGACGGGCGGCGGCAGCCTGACCGAGATCGACGACGCCACCAGCTACACGCTGGGGATCGGTCGCAAGCTGACGGAGAATTTCTCCGCCTCGGTGTCGCTGGGCTACGAAGGCGGTGGCAAGGATGACCTGGTCTCGCCGCTCGCCCCCTCCAACGGCAACAAATCCATCGCCATCGGCGGCAAATACACGATGGAGCAGATCACCATCTCGGGCGGCGTGCGCTACACCAAGCTGGGCGATGCGCGCCCCGAAACGGGCACGCCCGACACCGCCCGCGCCAGTTTCCGGGACAACAAGGCTGTCTCCGTGGGCCTGCGCGTCGGCTTCAACTTCTGACCGGCGGGCGCGCCCACCCCATTATTCCGACAAAAGGGTCCCGCCTCGGCGGGGCCCTTGCCGTTCTGGGCCGCCGCTTTTCGATTTGAACGCCGCGCGGAAGGCGGCTAGGCAGGTGCAATTACGAAAGGATGCGCCTTCATGCTCTACGCTTCGGCCCGCGACTGGCAACAGGCCTCGCGCAAGCGGGTGCTGCTATTCGGAATGTCGGGGCTGGGCAAAACCCATGCCGCGGCGATGCTGCGCGATGCGGGGAACTGGTTTCACTACTCCATCGATTACCGCATCGGCACGCGTTACATGGGCGAGCATATCGTCGATAATTTCAAGCGCGAGGCGATGAAGACGCCGTTTCTGGCCGAACTGCTGCGCACGGATTCGATCTATATCGCCTCGAACATCACGTTCGGAAACCTCGCGCCGCTGTCGACCTATCTGGGCAAGCCCGGCGATCCGGACCGGGGCGGGCTGCCCTTTGCGGAATATCTCGAACGCCAGGAACAGCATCGCGCCGCAGAGATCGCGGCGCTGCTCGACACGCCGCATTTCATCCAGCGGGCGAAAACCATCTATGGCTACGACAATTTCGTCTGCGATACCGGCGGCTCCATCTGCGAGGTGGTGGACCCGGACGATCCCGCCGATCCGGTGCTGACCACCCTGTCGGACAACCTGCTCATGGTCTGGATCGAAGGCGGAGAGGCCCATCTCGACGAGTTGTGCCGCCGCTTTAACAAAGCGCCAAAACCCATGTATTACGAGCCGGAATTCCTGGTCGGCATGTGGGGGGAATATCTGTCGGAGAAGGGTGTCGACGAAAGCCGCGTCGATCCCGATGATTTCGTGCGCTGGGCCTATAGGCGGGCGCTTGATCATCGACAGCCGCTCTACCGCGCCATGGCGCGCAACTGGGGCGTCACCGTCACCGCCGAGGAGATGACCGCCCTGCGCGGCCCCGAGGATTTCGAAAGCCTCATCGCCCGGGCTCTTGGAAGAGAGCGCACAAACGCATAGATCAACCACCTTCTGTATTTTCGCGGACATTCCAGACGATGCCCATCAAACTGCCAGAGACCCTGCCCGCCTACCGCGTCCTTTCGGACGAGGGCGTCATGGTCATGTCCGAGCAGAATGCGGCGCGTCAGGATATCCGACCGCTGCATATCGGGCTGCTCAACCTGATGCCCAAGAAAATTCAGACCGAAACGCAGTTCGCGCGCCTGATCGGGGCGACACCGCTGCAAATCGAGCTCACGCTGATCCGCATGAGCGAGCACCAGAGCAAGACCACCTCGGCCGAGCATATGGAAGAGTTCTATCGCCCCTTTCAGGAGGTGCGGGACGCCAAGCTTGACGGGTTGATCATCACGGGCGCGCCCATCGAACATCTGCCCTTCGAAGAGGTCACCTACTGGGACGAGCTGCGCGAGGTCTTTGACTGGACACAGACCAACGTGCATTCGACCTTTGGCGTCTGCTGGGGCGGGATGGCGATGATCCATCATTTCCACGGCGTGGATAAGCATCTGCTGAGCGACAATGCGTTCGGCTGTTTCCGCCATGCCAACCTGTCGCCGGCCTCGCCCTATCTGCGGGGCTTTTCCGATGACTGCGTTATACCGGTCAGCCGCTGGACCGAGATGCGCCAAGCGGAGATCGATGCCCGGCCCGGGCTCGTCACCTTGCTGGGGTCCGAGGCCTGCGGTCCGTGTCTGGTGGAGGATCCCGACCACCGGGCGCTCTATATTTTCAATCACTTCGAATACGACAGCGACACGCTGAAAGAAGAGTATCAGCGCGACCTGCTCAACGGCGGAGAGATCAAGCTGCCCGCGAATTACTTTCCCGACGACGATCCGGCCCGCAGACCGCAAAACCGCTGGAGAAGTCACGCGCACCTTCTATATGGCAACTGGATCAACCAGATATATCAGACAACACCCTTCGATCTTGATGAAATCGGCCACTAACATCCTCCTGCTGGTCTTTGCCGCCGCAACGCTTGCAGGCTGCGGCGCGCTGCTCGACACGCGGGTGTCGCGGCGCGAGGCGGCGGCCGAACTGGCCGTGCCCCCGGAGTGGCAGTTTCTCGACGTGGACGGCACGCGGGTTCACGCCCGGGTCACCGGCTCCGGTCCCGACCTGGTGCTGATCCACGGCGCCGGCGGCAACACGCGCGACTTTTCCTTCCGCCTCACCCGCTGGCTGGAGAGGCGCTACCGGGTGATCGCGATCGACCGGCCGGGACTGGGCTATACCGACCGGCTGCCGGGCTATTCGGGTCCCACCAACAATCGGTCCGAGACCCTGATTGAGCAGGCCGATCTGATGCGAAAGACCGCCGCCAAGCTCGGCGCGAAGAAACCCATCGTGCTGGGCCAGAGCTATGGCGGGTCGGTGGCGCTGGCCTGGGCAGTGGCCTTCCCCGAGGACCTTTCGGCGCTGGTGCTGGTCTCGCCTGCCTCCAACCCGTGGGAGGGCGGTCTGTCGTCGGCCTACAACATCCTCGGCAGCAAGCTCGGAGGCGCGCTCGTGGCACCGCTGGCCACGGCCTTCGTGCCGAAATCCGTCACCGACAAGGCGCTGCGCGACATCTTCTATCCGCAGCCGGTGCCAGAGGGCTACGGAGAGTTCATCGGCGTGGGGCTGGCGCTTCGCCGCGAAACCCTGCGCGCCAATGCCCAGCAGGTCAGCGATCTCAACGGACAGCTTCGCGTGCTCTCCCGCTCTTATGGTGAAATCGACGTGCCCACAGAAATCGTGCACGGCACGGAGGATCAGGTCGTGGGGATCCGCATTCACTCCGACCGGCTGGTCAAGATGATCCCCGACGCCAATCTCGTGAGGCTCCGCGGCATCGGGCACATGCCGCATCAGGTGGCCACCGATCAGGTGGTCGCGGCCATCGACCGCGCCGCCCGACGGGCCGGATTGCACCCCGACGGGTAATCGCGCTACCGTCGCCTGCCCAGAACCGGAGACGCCGCCATGTCCCTGCCCTTCGACGGTGCGATCAGCGCCTACTATCGCGAAGACGCCCCGCAAGAGCTGCGCGATGCCATCGGCTCGACCGCAGCCAAGGGCATCGCCACCGCCGACTATCCCTATTCCGAACGGCTGAGCCGCAGGGACTACGAGACACAGATGCAGGCGCTGCAACTGCAACTCGTGCGGCTGCAGGCCGATGTCCGCGACAGCGGCCGGCGGATCATCGTGGTCTTCGAAGGCCGGGACGCCGCAGGCAAGGGCGGCACCATCAAGCGTCTGACCGCAAATCTCAACCCCCGGGTGGTAGAGACGGTGGCTCTGGCCAAACCCACGGAGACCGAGCGCCGTCAGTGGTATTTTCAGCGCTACATCGCCCGCCTGCCCGCCGAGGGGCAGATCACGCTCTTCGACCGGTCCTGGTATAACCGTGCGGTGGTCGAGCAGGTCTTCGGCTTTACCACCCATGCCGACCGCGAACGGTTCTTCGCCCAGCTCCCCGCTTTCGAGGAGATGCTCACCGGCGAGAAGTTCACGCTGATCAAACTATGGCTCAACGTCGGGCGCGCCGAACAGCTCCGCCGGTTCCTCCAGCGTGAATCCTCGCCGCTGAAGCAATGGAAACTGTCCGAGATCGACGTGCGGGGCCTGCGGAAATGGGACGAATATTCCCGCGCCATCGCCGAAACCTTCGAACGCAGCCACTTCGATTTCGCGCCTTGGACGGTGATCCGCTCCGACGACAAGCGCCGCGCCCGGCTCGAGGCGATCCGCAAGCTGCTCCGCAGTCTCGATTACGAGGGCAAGGATGAGGCGGCCATCGGCGCCCCGGATCCGGCGATCATAGGCGACCCCGACATCTGGAATGACTAAACGCGGCTATCACCACGGCAATCTCCGCCAGGCGCTGGTCGAGGCGGCGCTGAGTCTCATCGAGGAAAAGGGGCCCACAGGTTTTGCCCTGGCCGAGGCGGCCAAGAAGGCGGGCGTCACCCCGGCCGCGGTCTATCGCCATTTCGCGGGGCGCGAGGAGCTGATCGCCGAAGCCGCCCGCCAGGGCTACGAGATTTTCGCCGATCTCATGGACGCCGCCTATGAGGGGGGCGGCCCGGATGCGCTGTCGGCATTCGAGGCGACGGCACGCGCATATCTCGACTTTTCCCGCAGCCATCCCGGCCATTACATGGCGATGTTCGAATCCGGCATTTCGCTCAACGCCTCGCCCGAGCTCAGCCGCGCCGCGGCCCGGGGTCAGGCGGCGCTTAGCCGCGCGGCGCAGGATCTCTCGGCCCATATCCCGCCGGAAAAACGCCCGCCCGCGGCGATGTTCAGCGCCCATATCTGGGCGATGAGCCACGGGGTGGTCGAACTCTTTTCGCGGGGCTCGCCGGGGGCCAAGGCGCCCTTTCCGCCCGAGGATCTTCTGGAGACGGGAATTGGTATCTACCTCCGCGGCCTGGGGCTGATCCCGCCGGACGAATGATCGGGCGGCCGCCGGTCGCGCCAGGCAGGCGGGGCAACCCGACGAAAAAGGGCCCGCAGCGCGGACCCTTTTCTTGACGTTCGCAGCGGTGATTCGGGATCAGCGCTTGGAGAACTGGAAGCTCTTGCGGGCCTTCGCGCGGCCATATTTCTTCCGCTCGACCACACGGCTGTCGCGGGTCAGGAAGCCCGCGGCCTTCAGCGCACCGCGCAGCGAGGGTTCGTAAAGCTGCAGCGCCTTCGAGATGCCGTGCTTGACCGCACCCGCCTGGCCGGAAAGACCGCCGCCCTTGACGGTGGCGTTCACGTCGAACTGGCCCTCGACGCCGGCCACCTGGAAAGGCTGGCGCAGAATCATCTGCAGCACCGGACGTGCGAAATACTTGTTCAGTTCCTTGCCGTTGACGGTGACCTTGCCCGAGCCGGGCTTCAGCCAGACGCGGGCGACCGCGTCCTTGCGCTTGCCGGTGGCATAGGCGCGGCCCAGCTCGTCGCGCTGGGGTTCGCGGGCGGCGCCCTGCACGCCACCGATATCTTCGGTCACGGCGGCCTGGAGCCCGTCGAGCGATTTGATTTCTTCAGCCATCGTCATGCGCTCCGCGTGTTCTTGGAATTCATCGAAACCACATCCAGCACCTCGGGCGACTGGGCCTCATGCGGATGTTCGGCGCCCGCGTAAACGCGCAGGTGCGTCATCTGCTGGCGGCTCAGCTTGCCGCCCGGCAGCATGCGCTCCACCGCCTTCATCAGGACGCGCTCGGGGTGCTCGCCCTCCAGGATCTTGTCGGCCGTGGTGGACTTGATGCCGCCCGGATGGCCGGTGTGGCGCCAATAGGTCTTTTCGGTGCGCTTTTTGCCCGTCAGCTGCACCTTGTCGGCATTGATGACGATGACGTTGTCGCCCATGTCCATATGCGGCGTGAAGCTGGCCTTGTGCTTGCCACGCAGGCGCATCGCGATAATCGAGGCGAGACGGCCCAGAACCACGCCCTCGGCGTCGATCAGGATCCATTTCTTGTCGATATCCGCGGGGGTCGCGGTGTAGGTTTTCATCGGGATAACCCTATTGCTGTGGTCTGGGGGCACCATCGCAGCGCCCCGGAAACTCTGGATTGCGCCGTTCTACGGATTTCCGGGCCATAGTCAAGCCGGGCAAGCGCGTAAAAACCTCACGAATACATATACTTGCAAATTAGGTATTATTATACCCCAACACGCAGACGTTGTTATACTTGCCGTGCCCGAGCGAGCGGAGGTAGGGTATGAGTAAATTGTCACACTGTTGCCTTATGCGCATCTATGTCGGTCACCGAAAGAGCGCTGTATCAATTTGCGATCTTGTTATGATTCAGGCTTTCATAGACGATTCAAAGAGGGACCTCGGTCGCAAGACGCTTTTCATGGCGGGCTACATCAACTCTCCGGAACGGTGGGGCGATTTTTCTTCTGGCTGGGAGGCGGCTTTGAGGGAAGACCCTCCCATTGAATATTTTAAGGCCGCGGAAGCAAATGGAGTGAGGGGCCAGTTTAGGGGGTGGCGTAGGCTAGATAGAGAATTGAAGGTAAAAAAGCTTGCGGAAGTTATTCGGCGGACCGACCCGATTTCCTTCCACGTATCCGTCGACCTCAAGTCATTCGATAAAGCTTTCAAAAAAAACGGTGTGCCCTGGGGGTTCCGCGAGCCATACTGGCTAGCCTTCGAAACAGTAATCGGAAAGGTTCCTGAAATAGCTAAGGCTCGGGCTCTTCAAGGGCCTGTTGATTTCGTATTTGATAAACAAAACCAAATTCATAGGGCTGTAAACTCGCTTTGGCCCGCTGTTAAGGAAAGCCAACCGGAAGAAACAAAGAGCTTTCTAGCTGATATCCCTATTTTTCAAGATGACAAGGACATTTTGCCATTACAGGCCGCAGACATGCTTGCATGGCACGCCCAAAGAGAGTTTCGGTCTGGCGTACTTGACCCAAAAATGCACGTTACTGAGAAGATTATCCGTTCCGGTCACCATTTCGCAGTAGATTTTGATCGACCCACACTTCAAAAGTTGGGAAAGACCCTACACGCCATCGACAAGTTTGCAGAAATCGACAGTAAAAATAAATGGCGGCAAGTCATGGATGTGCTCGACGCAGAATGGGGCAAAATATAAAGCAGATCAATGACCCTCATTTGGAAAAACGATTTCCTCAAACGCTTACTCAAATCTATCCTCGGCCTCGGTGGGCTCCTTGCCCAATTATACAACAATCCGATATGGGTAAGGCCCCAAAAAAAGCCCCCTAGATGTCGATCTCATGGGGCGGCGCGGCCAGGAGTTCCCGCAGGGTCTGCGCGCCCCTGACAAAGGCCTCGCGGCTGACCTGACCGTTGATGGCCAGGCGGACGGCGTTCGGCGCCCGTCCGCCCACCAGGACATATTCGTCGGCCGGACGCAGCAGAACACCCTGCGCCTCGGCCGCGCGCAGGAAGCTGGATGCGCGCCAGCCCGGCGGCAAATGCAGAAAGGCGAATGCCACCCCATCGCGCCAGCGCAGGTCGAAGGCGCTCAGTGCCTCGGCCAGCGCCCGGCAGCGCCAGGTGATCTCGTCGTATATGCCGGTTCGGAACCCGCCCAGTTCGGAAGAGCTGCAAAGCTGTTGGGCCAGATCGGTGATGGGCCAGGAGAGACCGAAGAACCCATGACGTCCGACGAGCTGCGCATGGGCCGCCCGCTCGGCGGGGGCCACGAAATATCCCATCCGCAGCGCCGGCGACAGCGACTTCGACAGCGACGACACATACCAGGACCGTTCCGGGGCGATCATCCGATAGGCCGGCAGCTCGGAAATCGCCAGCGTATAGCATTCGTCCTGCACGATCTGGAAATCGAACCGCCGCGCCAGCTCCGCGATCTCGCGGCGCCGCGCTTCGGAGGTCCGCTGCGTCGTCGGGTTGAGCGCCTCGGCGGAGGTGACGAAAAGCCGGACGTCATGCTTGCGGCAGGCCGCGGCGATGGAGGCAGGCAGCGCACCTTCTTCGTCGGAGTCTATGCCCACCACCTCTGCGCGCATCAGCCCCGCGGCATGGCGGAAACCGGCATAGGACAGCTCTTCGGTCAGGATCACCGGCCTCGCACCTGCCAGAACCGCCTGAAAGATCATGGTCAGCGCGTGTTGTCCGCCGTGGGAAAGCACCACATGCTCCGCCTCGACCGCGCCGATGTTGAACGCCGACAGCTTGCGCGCCACGGCCGCGCGCGCTGCAACGTCGGTGACGCGGCTGGGATAGTCCAGAAACCGCTCTCCGGCCTGATCGGCCAGCCTGCGAAGCGCGGTGCGGATGGCCGCCACCTGGCCTACGTCGGGCAACACCGGCGAGCGCAGATCGACGACACCGGGCACGGTGCGGTCGGGCAGCGGCCGGATCACCGGCACTGCGCTGTGATCGGCGGTATTTTCCCCAGGCAGCTCGGCGGGTCCGCGGGTGTCGGCAATGAACGTGCCCCGCCCCACCCGGGCCGAGAGAAACCCGGCATCGATCAACAGCTGATAAGCGCGCGAGACGGTACCGGGCGTCACCCCCACCGCCCAGGCCAGATTGCGCACGGGCGGCAGCCGCATTCCCGCCTCCAGCCGGCCGCCGCGTATCTCCCGCCGGATAACATCGGCCAGCACCCGGTATTTGGGCCCCGCCTCGGCGGGGAGGTCTGCGCCCTTGATTGTATCGATTACAATATTCTTCTCGTCAGACATCGGCCACCGATTGTATCTATTGCTTACACTGATCTACAAAATTGTATCGATACACCACAAGGAAAAACGCCAATGCCGTCCCTCTTCGCCAGACAGGCCCCGCTGTTCAGCCCCGACGGAGGATTCGCCCCCGAATTCCTGCGCGCGCGCCGCTCGAACCCGCTGGTGGGCCTGCTGCTGAAATGGGACGCGCGATACCGCATGCGCTGCGCGCTCGCGACGCTTTCACGCGACGCCCGGCGCGACCTGGGGCTGGAGGGTGCAGCGCTCGAAGCCGAGATAAACGCCGAACTGGCAAAGCCGTTCTGGCGCGAATGACGCCTCTGCGGCGCCGCGCGGCGGCATGTTCCTGCCGTTCCCGGACCCTGCGGCGCCGCAAACAGACTTCGACCGCCAGATTCTGCACGGAAATCGGAAAAACGGGTTGATCGAATCCACCATCAGCCTTAGGTGGCCCCCTACGAGCGGGCCGATCCCAACTTCAGCAAATGCTGGGGGGGCGCTAAGGACCCACGGATTCAATCTACTGGAACGAAGGGGAGTGCCATGATGGACGGCGCCAACCTCTTCCAACTGGGGATCGGTCTGGAGACAGGCGCCCAAGCGGAAGACAATCGCAGCATCAACCCTGCGAAGGAGGCTCAGGACCGCGATCTTTTCGATCAGGATCGCGACGATCATTTCATCCGCCGCGACGGCAAGGTTTTTGCCGGCACCCATCTCATCATCGAGGTGGTGGATGGCTACGGTCTGGATGACGAGGCGCGAATCCAGCAGGCGTTCCGCGATTGCGTCGATGAATGCGGCGCCACGCTGCTGCATATCCATACGCATAAGTTCAGCCCCCAGGGCGTGTCGGGCGTGGCGGTTCTGGCCGAAAGCCACATCTCCGTGCACACTTGGCCGGAAATCGGCTATGGCGCCTTCGACGTGTTCATGTGCGGCGACGCGGAGCCCTGGCGCGCGGTCGACGTGCTGCGCCGCGCCTTCGCCACATCCGATGTCCGTGTAAAAGAGCTGTTGCGCGGCGATGGCCTGGTAGAAAGCGAGGCGGCCGCGTAACGCGCCGCCCCCCTGGGCCCGGGATCACACCCTCCCCGGGTTTGGCAAAGTCAAAAGGCGCCCCGCGGGCGCCTTTTTCGTGTCTGTTTTCGTGTCTGCCGCAATTTCCGCCGCGATCGCCGCCCGCCGGGCTCAGTCCGCCAGCCGGCGCAGCCTGCGGATCAGGCTGGAGGTATCCCAGCGTCCGCCGCCCATGTTCTGCACATCCTTGTAGAACTGATCGACCTGGGCGGTAACGGGAAGACTTGCGCCGTTGTTGTCGGCCTCGGCCAGACAGATCCCCAGATCCTTGCGCATCCAGTCGACGGCAAAGCCGTGATCGAATTCATCCTCCATCATCGTGAGGTGCCGGTTGGCCATCTGCCAGGACCCCGCGGCCCCGCCCGAGATCACCTCAACCACCGCGCCCGTGTCGAGGCCGGCGCGGCCGGCGAAGTTCAGACCTTCGCTCAGCGCCTGAAGAAGCCCGGCTATACATATTTGATTAACCATTTTTGTGAGCTGACCGGCGCCGCTCTCGCCCATGCGGCCGCAGAGCGCGGCATAGGCGGCCATCACCGGCTCTACCCGGGCAAAGGCACCCTCGTCGCCGCCGGCCATGATCACGAGCTTGCCGTTCTCGGCCCCCGCCTGGCCACCGGAAACGGGGGCATCCACGAAAGAGACCTGGGCGTCGTTGGCCCGGGCGTAGAGTTCGCGCGTCACATCGGCCGACACCGTGGTGTGATCCACGAAGACCGCGCCGCGCTTCATGCCCGCAAAGGCCCCGTCCGGGCCCAGCGTCACCGCACGCAGGTCGTCGTCGTTGCCCACGCAGCAGAAGACGTAATCGCAGCCCGCGGCCGCCTCTTTCGGCGTCGGGGCGGCGCGCCCGCCGTGGCGTTCCACCCAGTCCGACGCCTTTCGCGCAGTGCGGTTGTAGACGGTCACCTCGTGCCCGGCGGCAGCGAGATGGCCAGCCATCGGGAATCCCATCACCCCCAGCCCAATGAATGCCAGTTTCGTCACGACGGACCTCTTCATTTGCACTCGAATTGCTTTGCATCTAACTAACGAAGCCAGGCGGGCGGTCAACCGATAGGAAAACGATGGCGCGGGCTTTCATCTGGCTGTTGCGGATATTCACGGGCATGGTCGTGCTTCTGGCAGTGGGCCTCGCTCTCGTCTACTGGTTCGCCTCGCGCTCGCTTCCCGATTATGACCGCGATTACCGGTTGAGCGGCATCGCCGGCCCGGTCGAGATCGT
>FYBJ01000829.1_pt1 | contig 14991 bp, 13 predicted proteins | sample 1134611 | NCBI WGS metagenome assembly FYBJ01 (sample SAMEA104116008, study PRJEB20421) | marine metagenome | isolation source: marine | reverse complement strand
CCCTGACCTTCGACCTCGACATCACGGTCGAACCCGTCGCGAGCACGAACCCGATGGCCCCCACGCACCGCGTCCTCGGCCGCTCCCCGCGTGGCAAGCTGGTCGAGTGCGGCGGCATCTGGAAGAAGCAGAACAAGGAGACCGGCGCCGACTACTACACGCTGACCATCCGCGATCACGGCTTCAACGCGAACCTCGGCAAGGCGGCGAACCAGGACGATCTGTCCCTGCAGGCCGTCATCCCCTGGGGGCCAAAGGACGCCGCGTGACGCAAAGAATCGGCTGGGGCAACCCAGCCGATTTCCGCTGCCTTCTAGGCCCCCGAAGCGACTTGGTTATATGTTGGTCTGCCGTGATTGAAGAGCGGAACGGCAGCAAATGATCATAGTCCGTTTGTAAGGCCCGGCCGATACTGTTCGTTTTGGCACCCTAGGTTTCGAGGCGCTGTCGGGCGTTTCGAGTCCTAGATCTGCATGTGTTTTGACAGCCGTGCAGTCGCATAAATTCAAAATAAAACAGATGGTTACAGAGGCATCGCCGCGAGACATGACCCAATATCTGCGTCGAAGATGTCGCTATTGTCCCTATATATTGAGCCGCGGTGTTCCGTGATCGCTACAGGTTGTCGCCGCATCTAAACCGCCTGGTGCATCGAGTGGGTTCGAACCTCTGGGTGAAAATCGTTGTTAAGACTCATTTTTCCGTGTAGATGACACTTTAAAGAGCGAAATCGCTGAAAAAGCGATATTTAGAGGGCAGGCGGATGCGTGATAGGTCATTCAAGGCTGATACGAAGGATCAACCCTTCGACGAGATCATCCTTCAGCAGGGAGAGTTGATTTCTGACCGTCTCAATATGTTGCGGCAGGAACAGTATCCTCCAGATGCCCAGAAAGGTCTACGTCAGTTTTCGCTGGCGGAGGTTGCCTACTATCTTGGCGTAACCCAGTCGACCATCAAGAAGCTTCACCTCGAGGGCAAAGGCCCCGAGCCTGAAACGTCGTCATCCGGAAGGCGTAGCTACTCTGCGGAGCAGATGCTCGAGCTGAGAGCTTATCTGGACAAACATGGTCGCCCCGGCAAGCGTCGATATGTGCCCTACCGACAGCCAGGCGAAGAGTTGCACGTTGTGTCTGTCGTGAACTTCAAAGGGGGCAGCGGAAAGACCACCACCGCAGCTCATCTCGCTCAGCATTTGGCGTTGAAGGGGCATCGCGTTCTTGCGATCGACTTGGATCCTCAAGCTTCGCTGACAGCTTTGCACGGTATTCAGCCTGAACTCGACAACGTGCCATCGCTTTATGAGACACTCCGGTATGATGACGAGCGCAAGCCCATCTCCGAAGTAATCCGACCGACGAACTTTCCAAATCTGGATATCGTTCCGGCAAGCCTCGAACTGCAAGAGTACGAATATGATACCCCGGTTGCGCTGACGAGCAACGACCCCCATGAGGGCCGAACCTTCTTCACTCGGATATCCAAAGCGCTCGGCGAGGTCGATGAGCGCTATGATGTGGTCGTAATCGACTGCCCCCCTCAGTTGGGCTACCTGACGCTCACCGCTCTGACGGCCTCATCTTCGGTGATTGTGACCGTCCATCCTCAGATGCTGGACGTCATGTCGATGAGCCAGTTTCTTCTGATGTTGGGCGGGATCATGAAGACGATCCGAGACGCTGGAGCAAACATGCGCCTGAAGTGGTTCCGTTACCTGGTAACGCGATTTGAACCGACGGACGGCCCCCAAAAGCAGATGGTCGGGTTCCTCCAGGCAATGTTTCCAAATCAGATGCTGTCGGCTCCGGTGTTGAAATCAACCGCGATATCCGACGCAGGGATCACGAAGCAGACGCTCTATGAAGTTGAGCGGTCGCAGTTCGTCCGGACCACCTATGATCGCGCTGTCACTTCTTTGAACGACGTGAACGACGAGATCGCAGAGCTGATCCACAAGGCTTGGGGGCGAGAATGACTGTGGTTTTGACAGCCGTGCAGAGCGCCAGTTTTGACAGCCGTGCAACTGTCGAAATGTTTGGCGCGCGTCGGTTGGATTCTGACGAAAAGGAGATGGCTTGATGGCTCGGAAAGACCTCCTGAAAAGCGTCATGAGCGGTTCCCCGGAGCAACCCAAGGATTCTGGCCGCTCTGGATACGCAATGCGCGGTGCTTCGAAGTCGATGAAAGTTTCAATCGACAGCCTCGCGGAGAACTCGAAGCGTCTCCTCGAAGGGGAAACGATTGTGGAGATCGATCCACAATTGATCGACGTGTCCTTTGTCTCGGATCGCCTCAGCGATGACGACCAGGCGTTCGATGAACTGAAGGCTTCGATCGCAGCCGGACGCCAGGACACACCAGTATTGCTTCGCCCGCACCCGAAATTAGACGGTCGCTATATGATTGTCTTCGGGCATCGCCGTGTGCGAGTTGCGTCGGCGCTCGACCGTAAGGTTCGCGCTGTCGTCAAACCAATGGACGATGTAGCGCACATTCTTGCTCAAGGGCAGGAAAATACGGCGCGCGCAGATCTCTCGTTCATCGAGAAGGCGCTGTTTGCGAAGAGTCTCTTGGATATGGGGCAGGCAAAGGATGTGATCCAGGCTGCGTTGACCATTGATGGGACACTGCTTTCGCGCATGCTGTCGGTGACTCAGAACGTTCCACGGGATGTTATCGAGCAGATTGGCCCAGCCAAGCAGATCGGGCGTGATCGCTGGGAGGATTTCAAAAAGCTGGCTTTGGAGCCCGCGAATGACAAGATCCTTAAAGAAGCCTTGGAGTTTGACGGGTTTCAGCATCTCGATAGTGATGCTCGCTTCGAGTTCTTGCACAGCAAACTGGGAGAAGCCGGCAGGGCGCCGAAGCGCCGGAAAGCACGCGCTGCGCCCAAGAAACGCACCTGGACCGCCGGCAAAGGCCGAATCAAAGGCGTCATCGGTCGGTCCGGTAAGGCGTTCAGTATTTCGCTAACGGCGCAAGATTCAACCGAGTTCGGGGACTTTCTCTCCGGTCGACTGGATCAGCTCTACAGCGAATTCCTCGCTACAAAAGAGGAGCAGTCGGAACAATGATCTAGGCAAAAGAAAAGCCCCCAAGCAGCGTGGCCTGAGAGCTAATCTGAAAAGTTTGGTCGCTTAGAAGATACCTCTCCCACGAATCACTGTCAACGACGAACGCTTTTGAGCGAACGGCTTTCTTTTGCCTCCAACTAACCGGAGGTGAGATACAGGCATGAAACATACAGGTTGGCGCAAGCCGACACCGGGTCTTGGGGTTGCTGAGCAACTTGCCCAAGCCGGTGAACGGGTAGCAGTACCCAAAACACGAGCATTTGTCGCGCTCAAACGCGTTGGGGCACATATCGGCCTGAAGGCTGGCGACATGATGCTCCTCGATACACTGGGGGCGTTTACCCAGGCCCAGGACTGGGAGGAGGGGCAGCGCCCGATCGTCTGGGCGTCGAACGCCTATCTGATGGAGCAGACGGGGTTCTCGCTCTCCGCGCTCAAGCGCCACGCGCGGCGTCTTGCTGAGATCGGCGTGATCTCCTTCCAAGACAGCCCCAATGGCAAGCGGTGGGGCCGCAGGGACACTGAGGGGCGTATCGTCGAGGCCTATGGCTTCGATCTGTCACCGCTTTCCGCCCGTGTCGAGGAGTTCGAGGGACTTCATACCGAGTTGCAGGCCGAGCGCGAACTCTGCCAGCGCCTGAAGCGCCAGATCACTGTGGCGCGCCGGATGATCCGAGCCCGGATCGAGGCAGCTCTCAGCAGCGCGCTGCGTGGGCCTTGGAGGCAATTCACGGGGCTCTTTGAGGAGCTTTTGGACCGTCTTCCGCGCCGTCAGGAAGCCTCCGAGCAGCTTGTACGTTTACTCACCTGGTTCAAGGAACTCCAGGAACGGGTGGAGGCGGCCTATCTCAAAGCGACTGGCGCGGCGAAGCTTGTGGAAAACACCGATGATAAACACGCCCAAGCCATAGAGAAGACTCAAGAAATGAACCCCAGGGAGGTCATTTGTGAACCTCATATACTAATTACAAATCAACTTGATCCTGTAACTAGTAATTCCTCTGAAAAAGAGGAAGCGGCGGGTGTGGTGCCCAATGCGCCACCGGAAGAGCGGGTTGACAGGGAGCTGGAAGACTGGGTTGCCGAGGTGCGCAAGAAGCGCACAGCTCTCGATCTGCCGACAATCATGCAGGCCTGTCCGGAATTTGCATCTTGGGCGCGCAATTTGGGTGGATTCCTCAAGGATTGGGGCGATTTGCACCGGGTTGCCGGTCAACTCAGGCCGATGATCGGTATCTCGGAGCATGCCTGGAACGTGGCGCAGGACCGAATGGGCACCCAGGTGGCCACGGCCGCGTTTGCCCTCGTCTTCGAGAAGCACAGTGCGGGCGAGGTTGCCTCGCCGGGCGGCTATCTGCGGGGCATGGTAGAGAAAGCCGGGGCAGGGGAGCTGCATCTCGAGCGCAGCTTCTATGGTAGGCTCAGTGGGCAGGCGGCGTGATAGGGCAGGGGCTCAGAGACCGGCGGCTTTGGTCAGGTTTACCCGGAACCTGTCGCGGCGCCGCTGATAGCGGCGGGTCATTTCGGCGCTTGCGTGACCAAGCTGCTTCTGGACATAGCGCTCGTCGACTTCTGCCGAGCTGGCGAGACCGGCGCGCAACGAATGGCCGGAGAACAGCGCCAGGCGGTCTTTCTCAGGCAGGTCCGACCGGATGCCCGCGTCCAGGACCGTGCGCTTGATCAGGCGCGCGACATGCTTGTCGTTCAACCTGGTTTCAGATGCCCGCTTGCCATCGCGCGAGGTGCCGGTGAAAATTGGGCCGAAGTCGATCTTGGCGAAGTGCAACCATTGCTCGAGCGCATGGACAGGGCAGGTCTGGTCCTTGGAGCCGCGTCCGATCTCGACCTCACGCCAGCCGGTCTTGGCATTGAGGGTGAGCAGGGCGCCCTTGTCGAAGATCTCGATCCAGCCGCCCGAGTCCGGCGTGTCGTCCTTGTGCACGTCGAGGCTGACAATTTCTGAGCGTCGGAGGCCCCCAGCATAGCCGAGGAGCAGGATGGCCCGGTCTCGCAGACCGCGCAGGTCGTAAGGCAAGGTGGCGACCATCGCGAGGATGTCCTCGGCCAGGATCGCTTCCTTTTGCACCGGCGGACGGGCGTGTTTGCGTTTGATCCCGGCCAGNNCGGTGGCGATGTGGCGGTTCTTGCGGTCGAGGGTGAAGCCGCGTTGTGCGTAGTTCCAGCCGAGGCCCGACAGGCGGCGGTCGATTGTACTGACCGACAGGGCAGGGGAGACGCCTGATCCGGACGCCAGATCGGCTAGGTAGAGGCCGAGCATTTCGGGCGACGGGGGCAGAGGCTCCGCGCCCTTCATCCGGCACCAGCGCGCGAAATGCGCCCAATCTTTCGCATAGGCCTTCAGCGTATTGTCCGAGGCCGCGGCGCGGGCATAGTCGCGCGCGGTATCCACCAGCCGATCGAGCGTGCCTGAACCAGCCACAAAGGAAGGAAGGCTCAAAGCCTCGCTGCTGGGTTGATCTCTCTCGTTGTCCTCGCTGACCGAAGGCCCATTTGGCGGCTTTGAGATCGATTTCTCGTGGTTTTTGTCGTTCTTGTTCCATGAGTGGACACTAACGTATTGATTTTATTGTGTTCATGTTCTTGTTTCATTCCCGGATCATAGTTTCTTTATCGGACATAAGACACCTATTATCCGGGTTTGGCCATGGTGGATCGATCAGACATCAACGCCGTCGACGATGCTGCGTGGGAACAGGCGGTCGCGCGAGAAGCTGTGATCCGTCGGCTTGCAAGCAAGACACCGCCGAACCGAGCAGAATTCCTTAAGGCATGCCGTGATCTTGGTCTCAAGCGTTCTCGCCTCTACGAGTTGATCTCAGCGTACAAGGCGCGCCCGGTCGCCAGCTCATTACTGGCGGCTCAGGTTGGGACACCGACGGGCAGCCGTCGGCTGCCTGACGAGATCGAAGCGGTGATTTCGGGGGCGATCGAGGAGTTCTACAAGTCCCTCCAGAAGCCAAGCATCAACGCCCTGCAAAAGGAGGTACGCAGGCGGTGCAGTCAGAGGGGTCTACGTCCCCCGTGCTGGACCACGCTGCGGGACCGTGTGGCGGCGATAGATCCGGCCGAACTCACGGCGGCGCGTGAGGGCGCTAAGGCTTCTCGCCAGCGCCATCACCCAGTGCCAGGCAGCTATCAGGTCGAACGGGCCTATGAGGTGGTTCAGATCGACCACACGCTGGTGGATGTCATTGTCGTGGATCGGGTTCATCGGAAGCCTTTGCAACGGCCCTGGCTGACGCTCGCCATCGACGTCGCCAGCCGTATGGTGGCAGGGTTCTATCTGACGCTGGAGCCTCCGTCGGTGTTGTCGGTGGCACTGGCCATTCAGCATCTGGTGCAGCCCAAACTCGACTGGCTGGAGGGCTTGGGTATTGATGCGGACTGGCCCGCAGAGGGATTGCCGGAGACCATTCACGTCGACAATGCCAAGGAGTTCCGCTCAAAGGCGATGAAGCGGGGCGCCGAGGAGCACGGGATTTCGCTGCAGTACCGGCCGATAGGGGCGCCGCATTACGGCGGTCACATCGAGCGGCTGATCGGCACGATGATGGGGGCGGTCCATCTGCTGCCGGGCTCGACCTTCAGCAGCATCAAGGACCGTGGCGACTACGATTCCGTGAGCAAGTCGGCGATGACTCTCGACGAGCTGGAGCACTGGCTGGCGCTGGAAATCACCCGTTATCATGCTGAACGGCACCGTGCGCTCGGGATTCCGCCGGTTGCGGCTTGGAACGAAGCCTATGAGCGACGCGAGGCACCTTTGCGTCGGCCTTACGATCCGGAGGGGTTCCGGGTCGACTTCCTGCCGAGCACGGAACGCATGGTGCGCCGTGATGGCATCCATCTCTTTGGCCTGCGGTATTGGGACGATGTCTTGAGCCTCTGGGCGGGTCGGCAAGACCGCCAATTGCGCGTGTCTTATGATCCGCGCGATCTCTCGACGATCTTTGTGCTTGGCCCGGAAGGCCAACGCTATCCTGTGCGGTTTTCGGACCTGCGCCATCCGTCCATCACCCTTGCGGAACATCGCCGTGCGCAGGCGATTTTGCGCGAACGCGGGCGCGCGCTCGAGGACGAAGACCTTATATTCGCGGTGATCGAGGAACAACGCGCCCTGGTTGATGCTGCCAGCAGCAGGACACGGGAGGCCAGGCGATTTTCTGAAAGACGGGACCGAGCGCTTGATGGGGTAGGGGCCTACGAGGCTCTGGACGCCGGTCCGGAGCCCAGGGAAAGCGAGAGCGTGCTCAGGGATCACCCGGGGTTCGAAGTTGAGGAATGGTCGTGAACGAAGGCACCGCATTTGCACATCTCGATCCGACCTACCGCCGGTTTGCGGCGCTGCCGGATGATGAGCGCATTGCCTGGATCCGGGCCGACCGCTGGATCGGTTTCGATCAGTCCGGGGCCGCTCTGGCACGTCTGGAGAACCTGTTGACCTATCCACCGCGTGACCGGATGCCATGCCTATTGATCTACGGCGACACCGGTATGGGCAAGACCAAGATCGTGCGCAAGTTTGAACGCGACCACCCGCCGAAGTTCAGCCAAATCACCGGCGTTGACCACCGCCCGGTGGTTGTCGCGCAGGTACCATCCGAACCCATCGAGCGCGATCTTTACCGAGAACTTCTGGCCAGCATGGGCGCGCCGGCGATGACAGGCGGTACTCTCGCCCGCGAGAAGGATATCTGCCGGTCGCTGCTGCGGACCGTAGGGGCGAAAATGATCATTCTCGACGAGGTGAACGGCATGCTGGCCGGCACCTTCCGTCAGCAGCGGATTTTTCTCAATGCGATCCGGTTTCTGGCCAATGACCTGCGGATTCCACTGGTTTGTGCCGGAACGGACCTGGCTCGGCAGGCCCTGCTGACCGATGCACAACTGGCCGAGCGCTTCGAGGCGTTCCATCTCAAGCCCTGGCAGAACGATGCCGCCTTCGCCGGGCTCCTGAAAAGTTTCGAACGCATTCTGCCCTTGCGCGAGGCATCCGATCTGATCAGCGGGGAGGCCAGAGAACGGATTCACAAGCTGACCTCCGGTGTGACGGCGCGCATCTTCCGCCTGATCGAGACGGCGGCGGAAGATGCAGTTCGGTCGGGCAAGGAGCGCCTCGACGCGGATAGTTTTGGGGACAATCTGGTGCTGCCGCTGGTTTCGATGACCCAGACCGCTCGGCGGCGGGGCAAGCCCGTGCAACAACGGGTCGGGGCATGATGGTGTCGGCCCGACTGCCCGTCGCGCCGCGTCCGTTCATGGACGAACTGCTCTCGTCCTGGATGGCGCGGGTTGCCGCGCGCTACGGGTCGGAGGCTCTTGAGCTGGTGGTGTACCTGGCGGGGCAGGGGGGTAGGAACGCAGGCGCGCGGCAGGTTGACGATGTGGCGCCGGATATGGAGTTGCTCAGGCTTTGGGCTAAGGCCTGCAGGGTCGATCCGGAACGGCTTTGTCGCAGGTCACTGGCTTCCCGATATCCTGATCGGCCGCAGGATTGGTTTCTGACCGAGACAGTGCCGGTCTGTCTTGCCTGTTTCGATGCGGATGTCGCTGCCCGTCGAGATGCCTATTTGCGGGGGCATTGGCGATTAGCAGAGCAGGTGGTTTGCCCGCCGCACCGGACCATGCTCCTGGACCGCTGCCCCGCCTGTCTCGGCCGCCTAAGGCTTTCCTTTCGCATGCTGAATGGCCTGCTGCGCCCCTTCTGTCGCAAGTGCGATGCCATTCTGACCGGCGGGGGAGGGGAGACAGAGGACCCTTTGAAGGCAGATTTCGCCGCAGGCGTCCTCGATCTCCAAAGCCAGATCAGCCGGATCGTCAGAGGTAATCCAGGCCGTTTTGATCGTCTCGAGCATGCAATTCGCACTCTTTGGGCGCCACTTGATCGTGACGGTGCGGCCCGGCCCGTCCTCGCGCTTTGGTACGATGAATCGGGGTGGAATTGTCCCTACGAGGCCCGCGCGGCCGTCGGTGGGTCTGCGCCTCTTCAGCACCTATCAGTGAGCTGGCGGGCTCTGACGCTGGTGATCTTGCATGATCTCTTTGGAGCAGATCTGGTGCCCGGCGCTGTCCTGCCGGAGGCCGCCCTCGTCCTGTTCCAGCGTGCCGCACCATTGCCGTGGCTCACGGATGGGCCTGATCTACGGACCGGCAAAGGAAAGCGCACGATTGATGCGGGAGCAGAGCGAGTCCACAGATTGAGCAAGAGGCGTGTCCACCGGTTAAATGGAAATTTCGAGGGCGAGAGGCGATTTCGGCCGAATCCACCCATGAAACTAAAACGACAGAGACTGTGCTGTAGCATATTCCAAATATGTCCGATAATGCAAACTTATTGGACATAATAGTGAGTTGCAGAGTGGGGCGGTTTATACCGTATATTGTGGACGAAAGCGCCGCCGTGGGATAGTCTTGTGGCATGACATACCAGTCGACAGCTATCTCGGACGACCTGACCAAACTACCGCGCCTGCCTCGCTGGGTCACGTCTGAGCGTCCAGAAAGCCTTGAAACTGTGGCCTTTCGGTCCGGGGCGGCGCTCACAGTGCTGGATCAGCTGGTCAGCGATGCTCGGTATGGCGTCCCTGTGAAGCTGCTCGCCAACCGGCTGGCGCTGAGCGCGGCCACTGCCACCTCGAAACTGGAGGGGCGGCTGGCGCGTGAGGCGGATATTCGCGATGCCCACCACCTGGCACCGCCGGGCGAGGCGCGGGGGCCCGATGGCGATCTCCTCACGTTCTGGCGGCATGGAGGACGGCTTCATCCGAATGGAACCGGTGAGATCGCCGATCTGGTTGGTGCCGACTTCGCGGACGACGTCGGCGCCTGGCTCGATGCGGGTTTGGAGAGGGCCCGGACTCACGGACCGCTGGCAGGCTGCCTCTCCATCCTGCGGGCGGTGCTCGAAGCCGACGACCGGGCGGAACGGGTCGCCTGTCTGCTGGCGGATGTCGTCCTGGCGCGGGCCCTGAGCTGGAAGCAGTTACTGTCGGTGACTGCACGGCGGCTGACAAAGGCTACACTCCGAGACCTGATGTCAGAAGGGCAGGGGGCCGAGCTGGCAGTACAGGTACGGATCCTCGAGTCCATCGAAGAGACGATCCGGTTGGTGCGGGATCTGGCTCGCCGGGCCGAAGCCCTTCGCTCCATCGCCCCGAAGCTGCGCGCGAAAGGATCGGACACAGCTGTTGCGCTGTTTCTGACCGAGGATGCGGTAGCACCGGCCTCTATGCTGTCGCCGCACATTCGCGGGACCTCAATCCCGATGACGGACCGCGCCGCGCGGCGGTTCTGCGACCGACTGGTGGAGCTGGGCGTGGCGCGGGAACTGACCGGGCGGCCAACGTTCCGGCTTTATGGGATCGCGCCATGACTGCGCTTCCGAAACCAAAACCCGCGAAGGAGCAGGCGGTCTCGGCACGCGATTGCGTGTTTGACCGGGAGCTCGACGACCTGCCCCAAGAGCTGCGCTGGCGCGAATGGATGNNNCGGATCGAGGCGGTGCTGTTCGCGAGTGCCTCGCCGGTTGGCCGCGACGACCTGGCGCGCGTGGTGGGGCAGGGGGTCTCGGTCGAGATGCTGATCGACGACATCCAGTCCGAGCTGGTTGGCCGTCCCTACGAATTGGCGCAGGTGGCGGGCGGTTGGATGTTCCGAACGAAGACCCAGTTCGCGGACGCGATCAAGGTCGCCGCCGGTCTCGGCGACCAGTCGCTCGCCTTCACCGAGATGGAGATGGGCGTGCTCTGTGCCATCGCCTACCATCAGCCCATCGACCGAGCCGGCCTGGCCGACATCTTCGGCAAAGAGGTCAGCCGCGATCTGCTCGCCCGGCTGCGCTACAAGGACCTGATCTCCAGCGGGCCCCGGTCTCCGCGACCCGGTGCGCCGCATACTTTTGTAACGACGGAGAAGTTCCTCGTGACGTTCGATCTGCAGAGCCTGCGGGACTTGCCGGAGTTAGAACTGGGTGGCCCAAAGTGAAGGCGAGCGCACTCACGATCGAAGCAATCATTGTGTGAACCGGCATGCAAGATTGACCCCTGTATTGGGGTAATCGGCGTCCAAAAGTGACCCCCCTGATATTTCTGTTCAGAAGCTTCCTCAAAGGATTGAGGGAGCGATTTGGGGATGTTGGTTGTGGAGACGATTGCGAAGATCAGGCGGGCGCATTTCATCCAGGGGAAGTCGATCAAGCAGATCTGCCGGGAGCTGCGGGTATCACGGAACACGGTGCGGAAGGTGGTGCGGTCCGGGGCAACCGAGTTCAGCTATGACCGGTCCACGCAGCCCCGCCCCAAGATCGACCCGTGGCGGTCCGATCTGGATGAGATGCTGGCTGAGAATGACCGGCAACCCAAACGCCAGCGGCTGACACTGGTTCGGATTTACGAAGAGCTGCGCAACCGGGGTTATGACGGCAGCTATGATGCGGTGCGGCGCTATGCGGCGAGTTGGTCGAAGGCGACCCGGGAAGCTTCCGCCGCTGCCTACGTGCCGCTGAGCTTCGACCCGGGCGAAGCCTATCAGTTCGACTGGAGCCATGAGGTTGTCCTGATTGACGGCGTGACCACGACGGTGAAGGTTGCGCATGTGCGCCTGAGCCACAGCCGGATGCCGTTTGTGCGGGCCTATCCCAGAGAGACACAGGAGATGGTGTTCGACGCCCACGACAAGGCGTTTGCCTTCTTCGGTGGGGCCTGTGCGCGGGGCATCTACGACAATATGAAGACCGCCGTTGACGCGATCTTCATTGGCAAGGATCGGGCCTATAACCGGCGGTTCCAGCAGATGTGCGGCCATTACCTGGTCGACCCGGTGGCCTGTACCCCGGCCTCGGGCTGGGAGAAAGGCCAAGTCGAGAACCAGGTCGGCGTGATCCGCCGGCGCTTCTTCGTGCCGCGTCCGAAGTTCAAATCCTATGCCGAGTTGAACGCCTGGCTGGAGGATCGCTGCCTGGCCTATGCCAAGGCGAACAAACATCCAGAGTTGCGCGACAAGACGATCTGGGAGGTGTTCGAGGACGAGCGCCCGAGCCTTGTGCCTTACGTCGGCCCTTTCGATGGATTCCATGCAGTTCCCGCATCGGTGTCCAAGACCTGCCTCGTGCGGTTCGACAAGAACCGCTACTCGGTCGATGCCCGGGCGGTCGGGCGGCCGGTGGAGATCAGGGCCTATGCCGCCCGGCTGGAATGCTGGCAGGATGGGCAAATCGTTGGCCAGCATGAGCGGGCCTTCGGGCGGGACAAAACCATCTTCGATCCCCTGCATTACATCCCCGTTCTGGCCCGCAAACCCGGCGCCCTTCGCAACGGGGCGCCCTTCAGGGAATGGGAGCTGCCGGTGCCAATCCGCCGCGTGTGGCGCAAGCTGGAACGCCAGCCGGGCGGTGACCGGCAGATGGTCGACATCCTGAGCGCCGTGCTGACCGACGGGATTGATGCGGTCGAGGCGGCCTGCGCCGAAGCCCTGTCGCACAATGTCCATTCCGCAGGCGTCGTGCTGAACATCCTGGCCCGGCACCGCGAGCCGCCACCACCCCTGACAATCACCACCCCGGATGCGCTGAAGCTGGCCTGCGAGCCCATTGCCGACTGCAACCGATATGACAGCCTGAGGAGAACACAGAATGGAAAGATCCGAGGTAATCGACGCGATGGGAAAGCTGAGGCTCTACGGAATGAGGGCCGCCTATGACGAGGTCCTGACCACCGCCGTCAAACGCCAGCACGAGCCGCAACAGATCATTGGTGACCTGCTGACCGCCGAGATCAGGGAGAAGCAGGCCCGGTCAGTCAAATACCAAATGACCATCGCCAAGTTGCCGCTCGCCAAGGAACTGGAGGAGTTCGACTTCGAGGCCGCCGAGGTTAACGAGACCCTGATCCGCGACCTGGCCAACGGCGACTTCCTCGACCATCAGCGCAACCTCGTCCTGATCGGCGGCACAGGCACCGGCAAAACCCATCTTGCCGTCAGCATCGCCCGGACCTGTATCCGGGCAGGGCGCCGGGGCCGGTTCTTCAACGTGGTCGACCTGGTGAACAAGCTCGATGCCGATGCCCGCGCCGAGCGCCAGGGCCGGACCGCCGACCTGATCTCCCGCCTCGACTTCCTGATCCTGGACGAGCTCGGCTATCTGCCCTTCGCCCAGACCGGCGGCCAATTGCTGTTCCACCTGATCAGCAAACTCTACGAACGCACATCCATCATCGTCACCACCAACCTGGCCTTCGGCGAATGGCCCAGCGTCTTCGGCGATGCCAAGATGACCACCGCACTGCTCGACCGGCTCACCCACCATTGCGAAATCGTCGAAACCGGTAACGAAAGCTGGCGCTTCAAGAACCGCGCATAGCGCCAACCCGAAACCCCGCAGGCCCGCCGCCGCTGCGCTATGTGAGGGCTACGCAGCGCCGGGCCTGCTCACCACCAAGGGGGTCAATATTGGATGCCGATAGGGGGTCAAACTTCAATGCCGATTGACAATCATTGTTCCGCCATCAACGCATCCGGTTCACACAGAGACGTATCTGAATGCTCTCTCTGACACAGAATGGTCCGAACTACGTGCAAAAGCGACGCGCTCCCGTCGAACAGGACAGCCTGCCCTTCTTTGTGGCGATTGCGGTCATTCAGTCTACGGACGAGAGTCGAGCAACGGGCGCCGGCACTGCTTTCACTTTGGAACCGAAACAAAGGACTGCCGGTGGGCCTCGGCCAATGCATCCAGCTTTCGCTCCATAGATGCGAACAAGTTTCAAGGACAGCAGGAAGGTGCGCGTCACAAGCAGCTAAAGGCCATGATCTGCGAGATACTGGAATTGGACCCTTATGTAGCAGCGGCTGGCATCGCTCCTGAGCGCTATACAAAGGGTTACGAGGGGCAGTACGCATTCCCGGACGTCTATGCGTCCAATTGCTATGGCGGACCGGTGGCGTTCGAAATTCAGCTGTCCACCACTCAACTCCCGACCATTACTCGCAGAGAAGATTTCTACGCACAGAACGATATTCGCCTTTGCTGGGTCATCTCAGGAGATCGGTCCCAGCTCGACCGTCGTGCCTTCAAAGACATTTATCTTCGTAACGATGGTCAGATCTTTGCGGTAGATGATGAGGTTCTTGCCGAAGCTCGGGCAGACAATGCGCCGCGCTTTCGCTTGATGAGACTGTTACCGGGCCCGCTGCGCGAAGGATTGAGGCCTCAATGGCGAGAAAGGATCGTAACACCAAAAGAAATCGAATGGGGCCGACCAGGCGACCGGCCAAGATCAAAAGGAGACCGTTTTGATGGCTATCTGGAGAAACTGGTGCAGCGCGATACTGCAGTTTCGCATTTGCGAAGAGAGTTCTACTCTGCACTCACAGACTGCAATCAGGATCAGGCGGGCGTATCCTGGGATAGCATTGCATCTATCGTTGGCGGGGCGTCTTGGAGTGCGCTCGGCGATCCCTACGATACCGTCCGTGCACTTGGCGTCCTTGCCACGGTGCGCCGAAATGAGCTCACAGTTCAAACGAAGATAGAGATGTCCAACCTGCCCCATCTGGTAAATTCGCTCCTGTTGGAGCCGAAGGAACGGCGAAGTTGGTCCCGTGCGTTGAGATCGTTGTCAGAAAGCTGTCGGCCTGACCTGCTCGCGGTGCCTTCGGTCGCCAAGAAAATCGAGCGAAACTTGGAGGACGCGCATGGAGACCCCGGTAACGAATTGTTGGCTGGTTCTGTCTTCGATGTCTTGTTCCCGGAATGTGCGTTCCAGCGTCTCAAGTTGACCGAGGATGGGAAAAGCGCCTGACGGGTTCGCGATTACCTACGACTGTCTGGATCTGGCAAGAAGTCTTCCAGTGTGGGGATGCGATCATCCTCGTTCAGAATGCGTGTCTGTGACCAGAG
>FYBJ01001567.1_pt1 | contig 14999 bp, 15 predicted proteins | sample 1134611 | NCBI WGS metagenome assembly FYBJ01 (sample SAMEA104116008, study PRJEB20421) | marine metagenome | isolation source: marine | reverse complement strand
GGCAGGGGCGGGGCTGTATATTGCCTTGGAATATGTGCTCGGCGGTGTCAGTGACTACTGGCAGTTTCTGCTGGGCCTGCTTCTGCTTTTCGTCGTGCTTTTTGCCCGCGGCGGCCTGATCGGGCTCGCAACCGGGGAATCGCGCGATGGCTGAGCGGCTGCGTCTTGAGGGTCTATGCTACAGTTTCGGCGCCCTGCGGGTGACCGATGACGTGTCTCTCGATTTGCGAGAGGGCGAGATACATGCCCTGATCGGGCCGAACGGTGCCGGAAAGTCCACGCTGATAAAGCTGATCACCGGCGAGCTCCGGCCTCAGGCGGGGCGGGTGCATCTGGAGGGGGCCGACCTCGCCGGACAGGGTGTCGCCGCGCGCGCGCGCCGGGGGTTGGCGCGGAGCTTTCAGGTCTCCTCGGTCATCCCGGCCTTTAGCGTCGCGGATAACGTGCGGCTGGCGCTTCTGGGAGCGCGGGGCGGAAGCTATCGGATCGTTCCACGCAGGAACTTCGCGGCGCGGGAGGTGGCAGAGGTGATTGGCGAGGCGGGGCTCGCGGGGCTCGAAAACCGGCGCGCCGCGCAACTCGGCCACGGCGAGCGGCGTAAACTGGAGATCGCGATGGCGCTGGCACTGAGGCCGCGAGTGTTTGTGCTCGACGAGCCGATGGCCGGAATGGGCAGTGAGGGAAGCGTGGCGCTGGGCCAGCTCCTGCGGGAGCTGAAGCGACGCGCGCCGATCCTGCTGGTGGAACACGACATGGATGCGGTCTTTGCGCTGAGCGACCGGATATCGGTGCTGGTCTACGGGCGTATCATCGCGTCGGGCACGGTCGAGGAGATCCGCGCCGATCCGGAGGTTCGCTGCGTCTATCTGGGACAATCGGCTTGAGCGCGTTGCTGACTGTCGAGGGCATCACGGCCTTTTACGGCGACAGCCAGGCGCTCTATGGCGTCTCGCTGGAGCTGGGGGACGGCGAGGCCTTGGCGCTCATGGGTCGGAACGGCATGGGGAAATCCACTACCATCGGATGTATCGCCGGCCTTATCCCGCCACGCGACGGGTGCATCGGGTTTGCCGGGCGCGACGTCACGCGAATACCGTCGTTTCGCATCGCCCGTATGGGGCTAGGGCTGGTGCCCGAAGGGCGGCGCTGCTTTGCACCGTTATCCGTGCGCGAAAACCTGATCGCCGCTGCCCGTCGGGGATATTGGGACATGGCGCGGGTTTCGGCGCTCTTTCCCCGGTTACGGGAAAGGGCGGGACAGAGCGCCGGCACGCTTTCGGGCGGGGAACAGCAAATGCTGACGATCGGGCGTGCGCTGATGACCAACCCGAGGCTTCTGGTGCTCGACGAGGCGACCGAAGGTCTGGCGCCCGTGATCCGAGAGGAAATCTGGCAGGCCATCGAACTGCTCAAGCAGGAGGGCCTGGCTATCCTGATCGTTGACAAATCCCTTGCCGAACTCGGGCGGGTCGCCGACCGCTGCGTGTTGCTAGAAAAAGGCCGCGACGTATGGGAAGGCCGGTTTTCGGAGCTGGGCGCCGAGGTGACGGGGCGCTACTTGGGGCTCTAGCCACTCCGGGCGCATGGAATCGCAAAAATGCCTGCATAGGTGGTGCGATTTGCATAAACCCGACATCTTTTCGGTAGTTTCATGCCTCTGTGGCAACAATTCGGCAGAAATGACGCTGATTACGTTGGGGCAGGCTGCGGCGACGGTCCCATCTGCATATATAGCTGACCAAACGAATAGTGCCGCTCTGCAAATGTCTATTTGCAGCCAGCTATGGAGGTCCCCATGCGCAAATCCTTGGTAGAGGAGCTTGATGCCTTCCAGGAAGATGCCTCAGACGTGGGTATCTATGGGCCGGCCTCCCTCGGCGAACTCGGCCTGTCGCGTTTCGCCCCCTATCTCATGAACAGGATAATGGGGCGTTATAACGCCAGCCTGCAGGCTCAGCTGTCGGAGCTCGGTCTCACGACGGCGAAAATGCGGGCGCTTGCGGTTCTGTCCACGCGCAACGGGCTCATGGTCAATGAATTGGCGGTCTACTGCGTGATCGAGCAATCGACAATGAGCCGCACCCTTGCTGCCATGATCGAGGAGGGGCTCGTTCGCCGCGAGGAAGATGGCAAGGACAGCCGTGCGCGGCGCATCTACCTGACCGATAGCGGCCGCGAACGTTTCGAACAGCTCTGGCCCGCCATCGCCCGCGCCAACGAGGCGCTCTTCGAGGGGATCAGCGACAAAGAGCGCGATGCCTTTGTTTCATCGCTGAATAAGATCCTGCGCAACATCCGCCGTAACCCGTTCTAGGCGCGAGGCGCGTCACATCATCGAAAGCAGCGCCTCGTGCCGGGCGGTGAAATCTCTGCGGACGGCGGCGGGCTGCCGCAGCGTGATGTCGAGCCCCCCGACCATTTCGGGATCTGGCCGGCCGAAGAAACGGTTGGCCTCTGCCACGCTGAACCCCGCGATACGCGTGGCCTCCATCCAGGCACTTATCCGGTCGGCACGTTTGATCTGGCGCTTGATATTAACCGGAAGCAGGCCGGGCAGACCAAAGCGGATGTGGATCGCTGCGGAAAGCCGTTCGTCGAGTTTACCGTAATCGGGCCCGACCGCGGCCTTTACCGGAGAGATCATGTCGCCGATCACGTATTCCGGCGCATCGTGAAGCAGGGCGGCGAGGCGCCATTTCGGCGGAGCGCCGGGCGCGATACGGCCAAAGATACACTCCACCAGCAGCGAATGTTCGGCCACCGAATAGGGAAAGTCGCCTTCGGTCTGCCCGTTCCAGCGCGCGACAAAGGCCAATCCGTGCGCAATGTCCGAAATCTCTATGTCCACCGGGGTGGGGTCGAGCAGATCCAGCCTGCGGCCGGAAAGCATTTTCTGCCATGCGCGGGCGGGTCTGGCCATTGCAACCTCGGGTGATTGAAAGCCCATGACTAGGGCGGATGCGCAGAGCTGTAAACCGTCCCTGGGCCTGGCGTTGCCTACGGCCCCGCCAGGTGGTAATGCAGCGCGAATTCGCGATTTTGAAAGCAGGAGCACGGCCAGATGCCGAAGGACTACATCGTAAAGGATATCGCGCTGGCCGATTACGGCCGCAAGGAGCTCGACATCGCCGAAACCGAGATGCCGGGACTTATGGCGCTGCGCGAGGAGTTCGGTGAAAGCCAGCCGCTCAAGGGTGCGCGCATTGCCGGTTCCCTGCACATGACCGTACAGACAGCCGTGTTGATCGAGACGCTGAACGCGCTCGGGGCAGAGGTGCGCTGGGCTTCCTGCAATATCTTCTCTACCCAGGATCACGCCGCAGCCGCCATCGCGGCGGGCGGCACCCCCGTTTTCGCCACCAAGGGCGAAACGCTGGAGGAATACTGGGATTATGCCGACCGGATTTTCCAGTTCGATGAAGGCACGGCCAACATGATCCTGGACGACGGCGGCGACGCCACCATGTATGTCCTGCTGGGCGCCCGGGTCGAAGAGGGCAAGGAAGATCTGATCGCTACGCCGCGATCGGAGGAGGAAGTGGCCCTCTTTGCCCAGATCCGCAAACGGATCAAGGAAAGCCCCGGTTGGTTTGCGAAACAGCGCGACGCGATCAAGGGCGTCAGCGAAGAGACGACCACCGGTGTTCACCGGCTGTATGAGCTGATGAAGGAGGGGCGGCTGCCCTTCCCCGCCATCAACGTCAACGACAGCGTCACCAAGTCGAAGTTCGACAACAAATACGGCTGCAAGGAATCGCTGGTGGACGGCATCCGACGTGCCACGGACACCATGATGGCCGGAAAGGTCGCCGTGGTCTGCGGCTACGGCGATGTCGGCAAGGGATCGGCCGCTTCGCTGCGCGGCGCCGGCGCACGCGTGAAAGTGACCGAGGTCGATCCGATCTGCGCGCTTCAGGCCGCCATGGACGGGTTCGAGGTCGTCGTTCTGGAAGATGTGGTTCAGTCGGCGGACATCTTCATCACCACCACCGGCAACAAGGATGTCATCCGCATCGAGCATATGCGCGAGATGAAGGATATGGCCATCGTGGGCAACATCGGCCATTTCGACAATGAAATTCAGGTAGCCAGCCTGAAGAACCACAAATGGACCAACATCAAGGACCAGGTGGATATGATCGAGATGCCCTCTGGCAGCCGGATCATCCTGCTTTCCGAGGGACGTCTTCTGAATCTGGGCAACGCCACCGGCCACCCGTCCTTTGTGATGTCCGCATCCTTCACCAACCAGGTTCTGGCGCAGATCGAGCTTTGGACGAAGGGCGATCAGTATGAGAACCAGGTGTATATCCTGCCCAAGCATCTGGACGAAAAGGTCGCGCGGCTGCATCTGGGCAAGATCGGCGTGAAGCTGACCGAACTCAACAAAGAGCAGGCCGACTATATCGGCGTCAACGTGGACGGCCCGTTCAAGCCCGAACACTACCGCTACTGAGCCCTCCGAGCGGCGCGCGTTCAGCCGCCGGCTCCCTCTGGGAGCCGGCGGGCGACGTTACGTGACCCTGGGTCAATTTCTCTTTGCGCAAGGGCCTGGCGCCCTTACCCTGACGCCGGTTCTCCAAGGATGGGGACTGCAAAAAGGCTATGGAAAGACGAAGGAGGTTGTGATGGGTAAGCGCGACGAGCTGATCGAGCGATATGGCGAGGATCTGCGAAACAAATGCGGGATCACTCCCGACATGGAGTTGCTGAAGAAGGTGACGATCGCCTGCGGCCCATCGATCTACAATGCCGATGCGTCCACCGTTGCAGGATCTGACCCGAGCGAACTGGAGACGGTGAAGAACAACTTTCTGATCCGGAAACTGGGGCTCAGCGACGGCCCCGAGCTGATGGCCGGTATCGACAAGGCAATCGACACCTATGGCCGTTCGGAACGCAACAAATACCGGGCGGTTCTCCATTACCTTCTGACCAAGCAGTTCGGCCGCGAAGCGGCTTTCCGCTAGCCCGGCAAGGGCGGTCTTTGCCTGGCGACCGGATCAGAGCCCGCCCATTTCCACAATGATGGACCACTGTTCCGCGGTAACCGGCTGAACCGACAGGCGCGCATTGCGCACCAGCACCATGTCGGCCAAGCGTGGTTCGCGCTTGATCTCATCGAGCGTTACCGGCCGGGGCAGCGGCCTGACCGCCCGCAGATCGACGCATTCCCAGCGGGGATCGTCGGTGGTCGTGTCGGCATGGGCCTCGGCGGCGATCTCGACTATGCCCACCACCGCCTTTTCGCTCTGCGAATGATAGAAGAAGCCCTGTTCGCCCTTCTTCATCTCGCGCATGAAATTGCGGGCCTGATAGTTCCGGACCCCGTCCCATTGTTCGGCCTCCGGGGCCTTGTCCATCTGATCCTGCCAGGACCAGGTGGCAGGTTCGGATTTGAACAGCCAATAGGCCACGTTCATTCCTCCTTCAGCGGGCGGGCGAGCAGTCGGTGCATCGCCTCCGGCACACCAATATCGCCCGAAATGACCGCGTTGACCATCTGGGTGATCGGCATGTCTATTTTCTCTTCGCGGGCTATGCGTGCCACCGCGCCGGCGGTGGCGACTCCCTCGACGGTGCGGGAGGTCGCGCTCGTCCCTCCGCCGCCCAGAGCCAGGCCAAAGGCAAAATTGCGCGACTGCGCCGAAGTGCAGGTCAGCACCAGATCACCGAAGCCCGACAGACCGGCCAGCGTTTCGGCCCGCGCCCCGCGTTGGCAGGCAAAACGCTGTATCTCGGCGTAGCCGCGGGTCATCAGGGCTGCGCGCGCGCTCTCGCCCAGTCCCGCGCCGATGGCCAACCCCGCCGCGATGGCGACCACGTTTTTCAGTGCCCCGCCCAGTTCCGCCCCGGCGGTATCGGTGCTGCGGTAAAGACGCAGGACCGGGGTGGCCAGGGACTGCTGCAAGAGCGCCCCCTCTTCCGGGTTCCGACAGGCGAGCGTTAGCGCGGTGGGCAGGCCCCGGGCGATATCGGCGGCAAAGCTGGGTCCCGTAAGGAGCGCGGTGGTGGCCTCTGGCAGCGCCCTGGACAAAAGAGAGGTCGGCCCCTGGCCGCTGGTCAGATCGATGCCCTTGGAGCAGGCGACGACATGGGTATGGCGGAGGTCGCCGGCGTGGCTGGCCAGAAACCCGGCAAGCTGCTGGGCCGGGACCGCGAGAAGGAGAATGGAAGCATCGAGTCTTTCCAGAGACGCAGTCACGGACAGGGCGTCGGGAAAGGTCACGTCGGGCAGCCGGCGGGCGTTGGTGCGATCACGTTGCATCCGGCGGGCGTGTCCGGCGTCGCGCGCCCACAGGCACACCGGCACCTCTGATTGCGCCAGAGCGACGGCGAGCGCAGTGCCAAAGGCGCCCGCACCCACCACATCCACCCGGCTCTTGGCATAGGCGGGCTTGGTCATGCCTTCGCTCCTTTCTTACCGGACCCCAGCAGCCGGGGGCTATCCGTGTCGAGAGGCCATCGCGGCCGCGGTGCCAGATCTGCTGGGTCGACCAGTCCGGCGGCGATCTTCTCCGCACCCGCCCAGGCGATCATCGCCGCATTGTCGGTGCAATAGCGAAGCGGCGGGGCGACGAAGTGCAGCACCGCCTCTTCGGTCAGAGTCTGCAGCCCCTCCCGCAGCGACTGGTTGGCGGCGACGCCTCCCGCAACCGCAAAGGCATTCGGGCCCGTGCCGCGCGCTCTGGCCTCGCCAATCGCACGCCGGGCCTTTTCCACCAGCACGTCGCGGACGGCCGCTTGGACCCCCGCGCAGAGATCGGCGCGGCTCTGTCCGGTCAGACCGCCTTCTTCCTCCATTACGCGGTCGCGGGTGCGCAGAAGCGCGGTCTTCAAACCGGAAAACGACATGTCGCAGCCGGGCCGGTCGAGCAGAGGCCGTGGAAAGGCAAAGCGGCCGGCATCGCCCCCAGCGGCAGCGCTTTCCACTGCAGGGCCGCCAGGTTGCGGCAAACCCAGAAGCCGCGCGGTCTTGTCGAAGGCCTCTCCGGGGGCATCGTCGATCGTTCCGCCGAGCCGCGTAAAGCGGCCTGGACCCTCGACCAGCAGAAACTGACAATGCCCGCCCGAGGCCAGCAGCAGCAGATAGGGAAAACGCAGCCCGTCGGTCATACGCGGTGTCAGGGCGTGGCCGGCCAGGTGGTTCACGCCGACGAGCGGTCGGCCGCTGCCCTCCGCCAGGCCGCGGGCGCACATGATCCCGGACATGACGCCGCCGATCAGCCCGGGACCCGCGGTTACGGCTATGGCATCGACCTCGGACAGGGCGACGCCGGCTTTGTTCAGGGCGGTTTCAACGCAATGATCGAGCTTTTCCGCATGGGCGCGGGCGGCGAGCTCCGGCACCACGCCACCGAAATCGGCATGGATCTCTGTTTGTCCGGCAACTTCGCTGCTGAGCACGGCCGCGCTGCCGTCGGTGCGGCGGCGCACGACCGCGGCGGCGGTGTCGTCGCAACTGCTTTCGATGCCCAGAACCGTCAGCTCGTCCATCTTCCACCCATTGCCCGAAGCACCCCCGGCAGGTAACACCGGCAAGGCATGCAGACAATCCCGGCGGACAATGTGACCGATCCTGCGCCCTCGCTCCTGCTGACCCGGCCCCGCCCGGCGTCCGAGGCGTTCGCGGCCCGCTGCCGTGCTGCGGCAGGACCGGATCTACGCATTGTCATCTCGCCGCTTCTGGAGATCAGTCCGCAGGACCCCAGGCGGCTGCCGGCTGCCGATCTGCTGATCTTTACTTCCGCAAACGGTGTTGCCCATCACCCCGACCCCGGCCTGCACCGCCGCATGGTCGCCTATTGCGTGGGGGAGCGGACGGCGCAGGCGGCGCTGGAAGCAGGGTTTCGCCCCCGGATCGCCGGGGGCAGTGCCGACGATCTGGTAGAGACGATCCTGCGTGACCGGCCGCAGGGGCGGCTGCTGCATCTGGCCGGGCACCACCGCCGCGGCGATCTGGTGCACCGGCTCGCGGCCGCGGGTTTGCGCGTAGAGGTCGTTACCGTCTACGATCAACAGGCCGCGGCGCTGAGCGAGGAGGCCCTCGCGCTGCTGCGTGCGAGCCTGCCCGTAGTCGTGCCGCTGTTTTCGCCGCGCACCGCCGAGATCTTCGCCAGTGGCGCCCCGCCGGGGCGTCATATTCGCCCCGTCTGTATCAGCGAGGCGGCCGCCAGTGTTGTGCCTTTTGGGAAATTTGCCGCGCCCGAGGTCATTGCACGACCCGATGCGACAGCTATGTTTAATGCTGTTCTGCTGGCTCTTCGGGTACCCCGCGCCGGAACCGGTCCGGGTGTGCCTCCAGTAAACACTTGATTATATACGAACAAAGGACATTTCCGTGGCCCGGTCGAAAAGAACTTCGAAGACACCCGGCAGCAGCTCCGCCAAGCAGCCGGACAGCACCGGAAATCCCGCAGAAGCACAGGCTCCGGGCAGCAAGGCCGAAAAATCGGCCGCGCCGGACAAGAAAAAGACCCCCGGGCAGACGCCAGCCGCCTCATCGGCCAAGCCGGCGGCGGAAAAGGGCAGCGAGACCTCTGCCGGTTCCTCCGGTCCGGCGGCCCGCGGCAAGGCCAGCGCCACGGTAGGGGCCACTGCCGGCGGCCGGACCAAGAAAGCGGCGCAGGATGCGGCGGCAGAAAGCGGCCCGGGCGAGAAGAGCGCCGGCGGGGCTGCAGGGACGTCGGACAAAGCGGCGCCCGAAAGCGCCCGGGCGGAGACGTCAGGCCCTGGATTCGTCATGAGCGAAAGCGCCGATCCGGCGACCCGAAGCAAGGGCAAGCCTCTCGCTGAAGCCGATACCGGCGCCGAAGCGAAGCCCGGCACCATAGAAGGCCGGCTGGGCGATGCGCCCGGATCGCGGGATACGCAGGCCTCGCAGGGCTCTGATGCGGAGCGGGCCGAGGCATCCGGCCCGGCCGACGCTGGCAACCACGGTGGCGCGCTGACCCCGGTGCCCGCCCCCGATACCGCGGGGCAGGAGCCGCCGACGCGACGGCGCGGCGGTTTCCTGCCGTTGTTTCTGGGCGGGGTGGCCGCCGCGGCGATCGGCTATGGTCTTGCCGTCTGGCTGACGCCCGACACGAGCCTTGATCGCCAGGAAATTGCCAGCCTGCGCAGCGACCTGGGCACGCTGTCACAGCGCAGCGATGCGCTGGCACAGGAAAATGCCGCACTGGCCCAGCGGATCGACCAGCTGTCCGGGGATAGCCAGACCGCGGGTGCGGACATCTCCGCACGCATCAATGCGCTGGATACCAGGGTGCGCGAGATCGAACAGCGTCCGATCAATGACACCACGGGCGAGGTCCGCGCGGCGCTGCGCGACTATCAGACCGCGCTGGAAGAACTGCGCGGGCGTTTCGAAGAGCAGCTGGCGCAGCAGGCGACAGCCGATCAGAACCGCGACCTGCGGCTTGACGGCCTAGGCGCGGAATTGTCCGCACTGACCGCGAGGCTGGACGAACGGCTCGCCCAGGCTGAGCAGTTGGCTAACGAAGCAAACACCGCCGAGGCCGAGGCCCAGGTTCAGGCGGCTCTGAATGCGCTGGGCACGGCACTGGTCGAGGGCGCCCCCTTCGAGGAAGAGCTTTCGGCCCTGTCGGATATGACCCAGGTAGAGATACCTCAGGCCTTGCGCGCGGCCGCGCCCGAAGGAGTGGCCACCCTTGCCGCGCTCCAGCAAAGCTTTGCCGATGACGCGCGCAACGCTTTGCGCGAGGGGGTAAAGGCGCAGGCCGGTTCCGCACCGCTTGACCGTCTGGGCGCCTTTCTGCGCACCCAGACCGGTGCCCGATCGCTCAAGCCCCGCGAAGGGGGCGACCCCGATGCGGTCCTTTCCCGGGCGGAACAGGCGCTGCGCGACGGATCGGTCGACCAGGCTCTGGAGGAATTGCAGGCCCTCCCGCCCGAAAGCCAGGCGGAACTGTCGGACTGGAGCGCCCGGGCCGAGCGCCGCCGCGACGTGCTCCTGGCCTTTGACGAAGTTTCCGCCAGTCTGAATTCGAACTGATACCGCACCGGCCCTGCTGCGCCAGGCCACCATGTAACTCTAAGGACGTCCCGATGCTCTGGTCACTTGTAAAAATACTTCTGTTCGTCGCGCTCGTCGCGGGGCTGACCCTGGGCGCGGGATATATCCTGGACACGTCGGGTGGCATACGCGTGGCCGTGGCGAATACGGAATTCTCGCTCGGGCCGCTTCAATCCATCGTTGCGGTTCTTCTGCTGATCGTAGCGTTGTGGCTGTTGTTCAAGCTCGCCGGGCTGCTGATCGCGGTGCTGAAGTTTCTCAATGGCGACGATACCGCCTTTAGCCGCCATTTCCGCCGGACGCGGCAGCGCAAGGGGCTCCAGGCGCTGTCGGAGGGGATGCTTGCGCTGGCCTCTGGCGAGGGCCGGTTGGCGATGTCCAAGGCCAGCAAGGCGGCGAAGTATCTTGATCATCCGGAAATGACCGATCTCCTGATCGCGCAGGCCGCGGAGATGGAAGGCGACCGCCACAAGGCAGAGGAAGTCTACAAGCGGTTGCTGCCCGACGAACGGACCCGGTTCATCGGCGTTCACGGCATCATGAAGCAGAAGCTGGCGGACGGGGACAGCGAAACGGCCATGAAGCTGGCCGAAAAGGCCTTTGCACTGAAGCCGCGGCACGAAGAGACGCAGGACCTGCTTCTACGGCTGCAGGCCTCGACCGGCCATTGGAGCGAGGCACGGCGGACCCTGAACGCAAAGCTTAAATACGGCAGCCTGCCCCGCGATGTGCACAAGCGGCGCGATGCGGTGCTCGCGCTGTCACAGGCGCGCGCGGTGATGGAAGAGGGCAACAGCATCGAGGCGCGCGAAGCCGCGATCGAGGCCAACCGCCTGTCCCCCGACCTGATCCCGGCAGCCGTGCTCGCCGCGCGCAGTTACATCGAGCAAGACAAGCCCCGCTACGCCGCGCGGGTGATCCGCAAGACCTGGGAAGTGCAGCCGCACCCCGATCTCGCCGCCGCCTTTGCCGATATTGCGCCCGACGAGACACCCGAAGAGCGGATCAAGCGGTTTCACACGCTCACCCGCATCAATTCCGACCATCCCGAAACCCGCATGCTCGTCGCCGAGCTCAACATCGCGGCAGAGGATTTTCCGGCCGCCCGGCGCGCGCTGGGCGATCTGGTCAGCACTCACCCTACTGCGCGCTCGCTGACGATCATGGCGGCGATCGAGCGCGGCGAGGGTGCCGAGGAATCCGTGGTACGCGGCTGGCTGACCAAGGCGCTGGCCGCATCGCGTGGCCCGCAATGGGTCTGCGAGAATTGCCATTACATCCACGGGCAATGGGCGCCGGTCTGCAGCAATTGCGGCGCCTTTGACACCCTGGCCTGGAAGGTCCCGACCCAGGGAGAAATTGCGATGCCGAAATCCTCGGAGATGCTGCCGCTTATCACCTCCGGTCCGGAGAAGCGGCACGGAGAAGATAATCTTCCCGCGCCCCGCGGGGCCGAACCCGGCGCCGTCGCCGCGACGACGCGCAAGACGGCCGAGACGCCGCCGGAGCTGGCCCGGCCCCAATCGGCGGAAGCGGCCGAGCCGGCCCCTGGGGGTGCCGGAGAGATCGCAGGGCAGCCCGGGCATTCGGCGCCGGACGGAAAGGCCACCGTGGAAGAAGCTGAACTGATCGGCAGCGACGACGCCGGCGCGCCGGAGGGTGCGCCGCCCCGGCCGGAAGAGGAACAATCGCCACCCCGGCGAAATTAGGGGCTACCGCTGCGGGGAAAAGGTTGCTAAGACCCCCGCCGTGGCCGCCGGAGGCGAACTTCCGAGGTCGTAGCGCGGCCCAATGGCTCGGTCGGTAGAGCAGCCGTTTCTTGGCGACTTCCCGCTGGAATGGTCCGCAAACCAGTCGCTAACGAGCGGCGCAAAGTAATTAGTAGGGCCATAGTAGGGCCGCACGAGAGAGGAATGCCGGTGTAGCTCAGCTGGTAGAGCACGTCATTCGTAATGATGGGGTCGTAGGTTCGAGTCCTATCACCGGCACCATTCTTCTTAATAAAAACAGCATCTTAGATAGACCTCAACTTGGCGCTAGGGTGTATAGTCGGGACTGGCAGGCATGGGATGAGAGCTCACGATCCAAGAGCAGTTGCAAACCTCCTTTTGGAGGAGGCTGACCAGCGCGGCATTAGGGTAACCAACCTTGCTCTACAGAAGCTTCTCTACTTCGCCCACGGCATACACCTGACGCAGACCACGCAACCCCTACTGACCGGCTACTTCGAGGCGTGGCAGTACGGTCCGGTCCATCCGTCTGTGTACCGCGCATTCAAGGAATCTGGTTCAAGTCCGATTCAGATGCGTGCCTAAGGTCAAGATCCTTTGACGGGAAGAAAGCGAGACTTGGTTATTCCGGTTGAACTTTCCGTTGTCGATCTGGTGCGGCAGGTTCTGCATTCCTACGGTCGGATGTCACCCGGACGACTTGTCGATTCGCTTGACCATGACCGGCCAAATGCGCCGGTTGCCCGTCAGGAGCTAAACTGCGCGATCATGTCGAGGGCGAAGACGATGAGTTGCGGCTGGACCTCGAATTCTGAACAGCTAAACTGCTACAATGAAATGGTCGATGGAGTTATCTGTTGCGGCTGGACCTCGAATTCTGAACAGCTAAACTCACGGCAACATTACCGCGATGTGCTTTCAGGTTGCGGCTGGACCTCGAATTCTGAACAGCTAAACTGCTACAATGAAATGGTCGATGGAGTTATCTGTTGCGGCTGGACCTCGAATTCTGAACAGCTAAACTCATTGCTAACAGCCTCGGTCTCTCGTCCAGGTTGCGGCTGGACCTCGAATTCTGAACAGCTAAACTTCGGTCGCGCCATCGCCCTTCACTCCGAGGTTGCGGCTGGACCTCGAATTCTGAACAGCTAAACTGAGGCATGATTCTATACACTATGAAAAGAGGTTGCGGCTGGACCTCGAATTCTGAACAGCTAAACTCCCGGCGCCGATATCCACGACAAACATTGCGTTGCGGCTGGACCTCGAATTCTGAACAGCTAAACTGGTCCAGCTCTCTTTGACCTGGACCTGAAGGTTGCGGCTGGACCTCGAATTCTGAACAGCTAAACTTCGATGCGTATCAACTGACGGGGTAAACCAGTTGCGGCTGGACCTCGAATTCTGAACAGCTAAACTGTTGCGGTGCCGCGTGCCATTAGCTCGCCTGTTGCGGCTGGACCTCGAATTCTGAACAGCTAAACTAGCCACCCGATCTGGGTCCATGCGCCAGACGGTTGCGGCTGGACCTCGAATTCTGAACAGCTAAACTCCATCTGCGGCCAGCATGATCGCTTCGTCTGTTGCGGCTGGACCTCGAATTCTGAACAGCTAAACTTTCGTTTCTGATCTTCGCTTTGTTGCTCTGTTGCGGCTGGACCTCGAATTCTGAACAGCTAAACTGCGCGCTTCGATGTCGGCGCGCGTAATGCCGTTGCGGCTGGACCTCGAATTCTGAACAGCTAAACTGAACACAGCCAAGGCAGGAACCGGTTGGTCGTTGCGGCTGGACCTCGAATTCTGAACAGCTAAACTGGACCTTCCTCCAAGCGTCTGATACCACATAGTTTTTTTGAGGGGTCGGGTGAGGGGATCTGGATAATTCTCATCAAAACAGCGCCAGCTGATGCGGATTTTTCCGGGTCGCTCTTCGGCCTTGATCCGAAAAATGCACAATATCACGATACTGCCGGTCGGTGAAGTTGAGGATCTGGATGTCGCCCTTGTTGGGAAGATGCCGCTCGATCCGGTTCACGCGGGTCCGGAAGGCTTCCTTGCCGTTCACGAACCGGGCATAGACTGAAAACTGGCTGCGTTCGAACCCTTCGTCCAGCAAGAAATTGCGAAAATCTGTCGCTGCCTTGCGCTGCGGCTTGGTGTCGGTAGGCAGGTCGAACATCACGAATATCCACATGATCCGGTATCCAGACAAAAAGGCAGGGGCGGCCGTCATGCGCCCAGCCCCGCGAGGGTGAGCGCATCGGGTGGCGCGGGCAGGGCGAGTTTCAGGGTTCCGGTCTCGAAACTTTGCCCCAAGGATATGGCGAGCTTACCGAGTGCCACGGAAACCGGTGTCAGGCCGTCCCTCAGTGGCAAGTCAAGCGCGATGAGGCGCGCCAGTGTCTGCTTGGCCTCCGTATCTACTTTCGGCCCGTTGCGGGCGACCAACCCGCGCACGCAGCAATCGACGAGCGGGCGGAACGGTTCCATCAGATCGTCGGCCAAGGCAAAGGCATTACTCCGGTTGGAATGATGCAACCCGATGGTCGGGTGCAGACCGGCAGCGACAACAGCGCGGGCGGTGGCGGCTCGGAGGACAGTGTAACCATAATTCAACAACGCATTAAGATCGGGTGCCGTGCGATCCCGCCGGAAATCTTCGCCCATCATCCGAGGCCAATAGTAGCGGGCGGCCTGAGCCTCGACATTGGTGCTGTCGCCGCTGGTCACCTTGCGCTTGAGCATGGCAGCGGGGGCGTGGGCTTCGCCCATCGCTTCCAGAGCGGCGGCCTGCATGGCGATCTTGGAAATCACCACCTGTTTCCATGCCTGTTTCATAAGTGGGGCCTTGGCCTGCCACTGGGCCCGCAACCGGGCGCCCTGGGCATGATGCCCCTCAAGAGGCAGAAGCACCGAGCGCGGCGCGTGGTTAGAACCGCACAGGACAACCGGCGCCCCGCGGTCCGCAAGTTCGGTCAGTAGCGACGTGGTCCATGTCGTGCCATGAGCGTGAACAATCACCCCGACGATTTGATCCATGGGGATACGACCGATCTCCTCGGCACCTTCGCTGACTTTCAGAAAGCCCCGCTCACGCGACAGATGCCGCCCGTCCGTGGCGATATCCACGATCTGGTCCATGTGTAACCCTTCCAAGCCATTGGAAGGATGGCATATTCTGCCGATTCGGGCGAATCTGGGTCAATGAGGCATCGCGCCTCTATCCCGCAGTC
>FYBJ01000184.1_pt1 | contig 15085 bp, 20 predicted proteins | sample 1134611 | NCBI WGS metagenome assembly FYBJ01 (sample SAMEA104116008, study PRJEB20421) | marine metagenome | isolation source: marine | reverse complement strand
CACGATATGCAATGTCAGCAGCAACGTCACCAAGCGCACGAGTCATAACGTCAGAAGCAGCACCAGAACCAAGACGACCACGTTGTGCCAATGCGCTTGTTGTTCTTGCTTGCACAGGGTCTAAGGCTCTGTTGATAGCTTCACTCAACCCAGGACTACCGCCAAGGAATGTGCCACCAAGTACGTCTGTTGCGTATTGCTGTGCAGCCGTTCCAACGGGAGTGCCAGCTAGAGCCTGTTGCTCTCTCATACGCAACGCTTGTTCTGTTTGCGGTGCAAAGCCAACCACTGTCTCACCAGGGTAATACTCATATGGGCCTTGTTGATATTGACGCAGAGCCTCGCTCATACCATATTGCAGGAATGGTTCTGCAAATGGTGCGGGGGCTGTGCGTGTGATGGTTTCGGTTACACCTGCTGGTTCTGCCATAATCTTATCCTCAAGTTTTCCCTATACTACACAATACAATTAGTTAAATAAAGTGGCACTAGCCAATTACCAAATACCTATAAGTTTTATCTGTTTCAGTGTTCGGCAGGTGCGATAAAGTTGCTGAACCAGTTGTCTGCGAACTAACGTAAAGCTCAAATGCACTGCCAGTTGACTGAGATGGTTGTAACATAGACATCTCAACCATAACAGATGGTGATGATGGTCGTGCGTAAGGCGTTGTCTGCTCTGCCTTTGCAGCAAGGCTTACAGAGGTATCATCAACAGCAACAACAACCTCAACATAATCACCAGCATCTAATTCAAGTGAATGTGTAACAGAAACAGGCGTAGCTCCAACATTAGAACCCTGCTTATCAGAAACACCAAACTGTGCAGTTGTATGAGCTACATTTGTCCCATTAACACGCAACCACATATAAGCATCGTGTATCTGTGATGATGTGTTTATAAAATCTGCACCAACATGAACATCGTATAAACCTGCGTAATCAACTGTAATTTGGTTGCTTGCAAGGCTCATACCATAACCAATTTCAGTTTCCGTAATAGACAAAACATAAGGCGTATTAGCAGACGCAAATGTTTGCGCCGCATCATCTTCAAATAAACCAAATGGATATTTATTCGATGCCGCCGCACTCAAAGTAGTTGGCATAAACAAAATAACTGACTCTGCACCTATGCGCTTGTCAGTAATTGTTGTCGTTGTTGCGCCACCAGTTGCAAGCGTAAAACTACCAGTAGAGTTAATCTTGCCTTCCATAGCATTATTAACCACCTCAGATATTTCACGAGGTGAGCCGCCTTGGTATGGTAGCTTTCTATACTGATTGCTCATCTGCGTCCCGTAGTTGTTGCATCAATATCAATGCCCTGCGTCTTCTTCCACTCACCAGTCAAGTTAAGCCTTACCCTGTGATAACGCCCCTCAGAGCGTACAGGGATAAAGTTAGCCTCATTTAAACTAGAAGCAGAACCAAACGTAAACGTGTCTATTTGCCTATTACGACTCGCAATTTGCGCCGTAACAGCACCAGTCTCATTTTCACGAAGGCTAACATACGGGATGACGTTTCTAATGAGACTTCTGTTGCCCTTGCGAACTTCAAACTCACCCGTCTCAACAATCGCCGCAAGCGTATCACCCGTGAAAGTTTGGATTTTGTCGTCTTTGCTGGCTGCAAAAACAAACTCACCACCACGATAAACCACCCCATCGAGAGAAGCAGGTAGGACATCCAAGCTACCAAAAGCAGCGTCAAGTTGCTCAAGAGTAAAACCAGCCGTATAAACACCCGCCAAGTGGTCAACCCCAATGTTCGCTGTTGACCACCTATCAAGCGCATAGTTGTAGATAATAAGTCTGTCAGGTACGCCACTAGTTGCCGATGTACTAGCATAAGACCAGATAACCACTTGTCGTAACGGGTCAACAGCAGACGACATATTCTTTGCATAAGCTCCATCCCAATCCTCCAAGAAAAATCTGTTTACTTTCTCTGCACCAATCGGACGAGACTCTTTACCATCAAACATATAGAAGCCATCGTCAGCTAAGTAAAATACAGCGTGTCCAACATTGGCAACACTGCCTGGCACTTTACAACCTCTGTTTAACTCAACTTTGTCAAACTGGAATATCAAAGGTGAACCAATGTAAGACGCACGAACAATACCTTTTTCCAAAAGTATCGTTGCATACTCACCACCGACCAAGCCAGTAATGTCACCCAAGTCATCAATGTCCTGAAAGTCAGCCTGTGTCGTAGCACTGACCGCCCAATCCGTTGCATCACCCAATGCTGACCATTGTGTGCGATATGGCTTAGTGCCATCAGCAGTTGTGTTGGTAAAACCAGTCATCACAAAGTCACGCACAACAGCAATATACTTAGCCTTTGGTGCATCCGCACTTAGGTCAGAAAACAGGCCAGAGGCAGCAGCAGTTATCTTTTGTATGGGGTCAGCAAAGTTGGTAGCAATAACAGTCTCACCATACTGAACAAAACGCACCTTATCTTCACTGCTAGTGCTGTAGTTGCCAGACTTACTAATATTGTCTAGCGAGCCATCAGCCGTATCAAACTTGTAAATCTTAGTTCTATCCGCCGCATATAATGCGGTGTTACCATCATCATCACGAGCAGCAAACAAGCCAACAATCGTGTCATCAGCAGTGCCGCTAATTGGAGACAACCCCTGAAAGCTCTCATAGCCTGTCAGGGACGGAATAACGTTTGTCGCTACAGTTGTGCCAGTATTATTAAAAGCTGACTGGTCTGGTAAAAACTCGCCAAATCTAATCATTGCCTATACCAAACCTCGCTACCTTCACTTACATTTGTCCAAACCTCTGAACCAGCAGTTACCTCAGTCCAAGTCTCACTGCCCTCAGAAACAACGCTCCATGTCTCTCCATCATCTGCCGCTTCAGTCCATGTTTCTGCTCCTTCAGCAACAATAGACCAAAGCTCCCCAAGCACCTCACCTGTTATAACATTTGTTATAACACAGCTAACTGAACCAGCACCACTGGCAGTAAACTGCATAGCACCATCAGCAGTGACAGCCATACTTACAGCACCATCCGCAATAAGTATCGTGTTTACATCAGATGTAGCACTTGCAGAAATATCAACGCTACCGCTTACAGTAGAAACCCTAATTGCATCACCAGTGCTAGTAATTGCAACATCAACTGAAGCATCCATAGCTGCAATAAACTGAGCTATGGCGGCAACACTAGCTGCGCCAGTCACAGACGCATCAACAGATTGTATTCTTATCTGGTTAGCAGTTACTGTAAATGCAGCCGCTACAGCACTTGCAACTTCCTTAACAATCTCTGCGTCAACAGATTCAGTAATCGCTATATCTACAGAGGATGCCGCCTCTTTGACAATCTCAGCATCACCTACAACCGCAACGCTTGTGTCAACAGAAGAACCAACTTGACGAACAGGAATAGCAACACCTGCCACTGTAATCGTCGTTGCAGCAGTTCCGTCAAAAACAAATGTAACCTGATTGTCAGATGTGGCTGATACAGAAGCCGACACAGAAGAGGTAGCCTCAAAAAGATTGAGGTTGTCCATGTCTTCCAGAGAGCCAAAAGCATCGAGGTCATCAATGCTACCCCAATTATCTAGCTGCTCCAGTGTTGGGCCGAGTATCTCAGCCATCGGACTAGGCCGCAGTTACGTCTAGGTCGCCAGCAGCAATCCGTAGGATGTCACCTGTAGCAATCGTTTTGCTTGATGTAAAAGCACCATGTATTAAAAGATTGCCAGCACTTGCAGCGTCAAAGATACCAAAGTGGCTTACAGTTCCCCAGCTACCAGTAGCGGCAGGAAACTCAATAGCTGCACTGTTATCAGTTGTACCGCCAACAGCAGCGTCAAAAGCCGCAGACTGTCTTGCATAACCACTGCCAGATAATTCAGTGCCACTATTATCATCACCGAAAGAACCAGTAGAAAGTCCAATGTAAACAGTCGAAGGTGCTGTGTAAGCACCAGTACCTAATACATGGTCGAGAATTTCATTCTCTAAATAATCACTCATTGCGCTCATGTTAATTCTCCGTAGTCAGACTTCATAAATAAACCAGAGCCAGCGTGTTTGCCTCTTTGCTCTTCACGTTTGATTTCATCAATCGCACGAGTAAATAAAGACTCATACATCTGTGTCTTTTGGTCATCCATAAGATATACACTAGCCGCAGCTAATGCGCCATAGAGGTAGGCATCAGGGTGGCGAGTCAGTATTATATTAGTGGTGTTGCTATCAGATAAATCTGGCACACCTTCCATATACACAATTTCTGCTGTGTATGCACTGTCAGGTGTAGGTGCAAACTTAATCTCACCGCCAATAATTGTATAGGCGCGAGGCTTGCCAGCACCACCACTTGAATATAACTCATTCAATATCTGTGGTGTGTAATACTCAAGAACCTCTGTAGGCGTTGTGTTGAGCTTCACCATTCTTATGGAACGCAAGTCAGTTGGCAGGGAGACAAAAGCATCATCAGCAACCAAAGTAGCTGTGGCACGTTTTTCCTGAGAACGAGCCTCAAGCTCTCTACTCATGCGAGCTTCTGCTATGCTAATAAATTCTGGCAGTCTGTCCGTTAGGTCAGTCCTTGCTAGAAAGTTCTCCATAGCTGTTTGAAGTTCTGCATAAGTTGTAATAGCCATTATACGTTACCGCCACTTGTCCTAAAGAACCGATTTTCATAATCATTCAACCACTTCTTCCAAGCGTTAGGATTATGCTTTGGCTCACCAAACTTTTGTATCAACTCATAATAAAGAGCCGTTGGTATTTCCGCAACCTTCTGTTGATGTCTTTGTGTGTCCCCAATCAAAGAACCAGAACGGTACGCATTAACCTCTTCTTTATTTTTCTTTAAGAGAGCATCAACATTCTGTGATGTCTCATAAACAAAACCGCCATCCTGACTATCGTGTACCCACGTTTCCTTGCCAGTAACAGCATCCTTTTTTAGTAATCTCTTAGACAAACTTCTCTCCAAAAGTTAGCGGGGGAGAAACTAAGTTCTCCCCCTATCAACTTATGACAAGTTGTAAACAGCACCATGCGCCTTAGGAGCAGATACTTTCAAAGTCCATTCTGTAATGATTTCGAACTTATCAGCATCGCCTGTTTTAGCGAGGTCTGTTACTGCAAAGTTACGACCAGGCAGTGTGCAGATAGAAGCATAGTCACTGTCTAGGAGGTAAACTCTGTCTGATGGTGTGAATCTGTCGATAACAACATCAAGCTGTCCGAAGTCACTCAGGTACAGAGAAACAGAACCAACCATAGCTGCTTCACGAGGAGCAGTGTAATTGATTTGGTTTGTGCTTACTGAACCAGAACTCAAGTCACTGAAAGCAACTTTCTTGGCAGGTGAAACAACCAGCATGTTTGGCTGACCACCATCTTCGTATGCAGCTTGCATAGCGTCATCAATCATGGCGAGTGTCATTGTGCGGTCAGTACCATCGTCAGATGGAATGTGTGTGCCAAGACCAACACCAGCATTGAAAGCAGTTTCGTCACCAGCGATGGATACGTTTGTAATCCAGCTTGAGAGTGTACCAGCTTTACGAGGGTCAGATGCGTCACGAGCTTGTGCAGTACAAACTGACTTCTCAATGTCACGACGAAGCTCAAGACCTTTCAGAACTTTCTGATAGGCTGTCTCTTTGTCACGACCAGCTTTATCAACAGCATCCAGTGTGCCAGAAATCGCTGCATCTTTCTGTGAAATCTGCATGTAGTTTCCGAGACGAACAGTTGCGGTTGGTGTGTCGTAAGTAGCATCAGCACCTTCGTTCTGATAGTTAGTAGCGACAGCAGCAGCCAGTTCTTGTACTTGCCATTCAACAAATACGCCATTTCCTGTCTCTTTACGGAGAGCAGAAAAAATTGGGGTTTCATCGGGGTCAATCCGAGTGATGACGTCAGCAAGGTCTTCACGCTCACCAACGGCAGTAGTAGTAGTATGTGTAGCCATAATATTTACCTATTTCTTTCCAAAAGATAATCCACAGCAGCATCTTTGCTGCCACTTTTCTTCAGGCGGTCAAAAGCCTGTGATTTACGTTTTGCAGTCACTTCGGACTTAGGAGTAGGCTTGCCAGACTTAGTTACTTTCGGTGCTTTTCTTACCTTCTTCTGAGCTGCTGGAGCTTTAGCCATCAACTCATCATAAAGATATGCCTTGCGGAGTGTCTCGATAGCGCGACTATCAGAGGCGGTTTGTAGTTCCTGCTCAGTAAAACCAATACGCTGTGCATACTGGATTACTTGTTGCTTTTCCCTAGTCGCCACTTCTTCGTCACGCCACTCTGGAATACGCTCTAGTAAACGCTGTTGTTCCTGCGCGAGATGCTGCTGATGCGCTTGCATCATTTCTTGCTGCTTCTCTTGCTGGACTCGTAACTGCTCTTGTTGAACTTTTTGCAAGTTCTCCTTGCGGTCACGAACACCATCACGTTGCTTTACATACTCCAACGGGTCTTCCGCATAGAGCTTTTCCCAATATTCTTGAGTTGGCTCTTGCACCGTAAGCTGCTGAGACAAGACATTCAAAGCCTGTTCGTACTGCTCACGCTGTTGCGCGATAACTTGGCGTTCAGCTTCAGCTTGCTTTCGCTCACTTGCAGCTTCCTGCATTCGTTTTTGCGCGGCCTGTTCAAGTTGATAGTTCTTGATAAGTTCGTCTGTTGTGACGTTCTTTTCCTCACCATCAATTTTAACAGTGTAATACTCTTCTACGTCATCAGACTCATCAGAGGCCTCTAAGGGTTGCTCGTCTTCATCTTCAGTAGCTTCGTATTCAACATCAGCTTCTTCTGCTTCTTCCTCAGATAGCCCTAAAGCGTCATCGGATTCTACTTCATCTGCTAACGGTGCTTCAGCTTCGACTTGCGCCTCTGCTTCAGCTACAGGCTCTTGAGGTGTATCGCTTGCCTCTTCAGGGGCGGGGGTACTCAAGAGATGGTCAACTGCTTGACTCTGGGTTAGTGGCTCAGTCCCATCAGGGATACTGCTTTCACTCATATCTTATCTCCTCCATAGAGAATTACTGTTTAACTCAATTTTTGCCAGCTCACCTGTGCTGACAATCTCTTCCAGATGCCCTTGCACTGCAAGCAATGCTTGATACATCTGAAAAATCTTCTCCCTTTGAGATTCTTGTTCAATAGATGTCGCTTTCCACGTTTCTATGTAGCGACTTCCAAGCTCCTCAAAAGCCTCAACCATGATAGGATTACGCAAAATAGCCTTTGCTTTTTCGCCTCTATCCTGTTCCCCTCTTAATTTTCCATCATCCATCACACTCTCCTATGTGATATTTATGCCACACTATATTTTTTCAGTCTACACCCATTCTAAATAGGCAACATTCTCTGTAATGTTTGGAAGTCAAGTATTTGTCCTGGCACTGATATTGCTTGCTGTCGATATGCAGGGTCATAAGGAGATTCCAGTTTTGCATAGCTACCTAACCCTGGAATAGCTGGCATAACCTGACCAAAATCAAACCCTGCTGGTAAAGCCATAGCTTCTTGAGGTGTTATTGAACCTATGAACTCACCTACAGTTTGCGGTGGTGTAGGCTCTCTTTCAATATATGTTTTAGCAAGCTCTCTAGTTTCAAGTTGCTCTGGTGTTGGCATATAACCAGTTTCTTGGTCAAATCCTTCTGGATATGGGTTAATCTGACTTAGCAAGTATGGAACATTTACGTTACCTGCAACCTGAATGTCACGCAGGTCACTGTAATAAGTAGTTTCTGGATTAAGAACACCTAATGCTTCCTGCATGTTTATCGCAGGTGTCTCTGCGGTTGGTTGCAATACACCAGCCCGAAGCATATTGGTTACAAAGTCTGCAGCGTTAACACTTGGGTCTTCTAGTTTATGACGTTGTTCAAAGTAACCATACTGGTCAACAATCTCATCTTGGTCACTTGCTTCCCACTTCTTGAGTGCAGTTTGGTCAACCTCATAACCCATAGAGTTTTGCAACCAATTTACAAAATCAATGGCATTACGCGATTGGGTAAAGCCAAAATCCCTCTTTGCTGTTTCTATTGGGTTATTTGGCCTATCATAAGCGCGAGAACTTGTCTCTCCAAAACGACCATCCTCAAAACCTAAAGTATATTTTGACCTTGGTATCTCACCTGCTGCACCACCCTCAATCATGCTAGGTAACGCTAAAGTTGCTGCGGCAATCGCAAGAGGGCCACCGATAGAACCTGCACCAAATAAACCAGCCTCACCCGCACCTGCCAATGTTTTAAGTTGGGCTGCTGTCTGAGTTGCACCAACAGCCGATGCACCCAACGAGCCTAAATATGTTGCACTAGGTACAGCACTCAAAACAGTAGCAACCTCACCAGGCGTGTCTAACCCACCCTCCAATGCTTCAGCAGCATTAAATACATTTACAGCCGCCAGAGGGCCTTGAAGATAAGGAGTGTTAACACCAGGTAAATCTTTTCCAGTACTGAATTTATATATTTCTGATGCAGAATCGTAAGCCCCAGGAGCAGCCTTAACACTAGGGTCTTTTGCAAAATTAGCGACATCATAAGCCGAAGCACCAAGTATTAAGGCATCAGCCACTTTGTCAGAAACAACCTGCCCACCACTAACAATGTCACCTGTTTTCTTGCCAGCCACTACTTCAGTTGTCATGTCAGTCAATTCACCAACACCAGGTATTTCAACACCTCTTATAGAGCCACCAGGCAAATACTCCTGACCACGAAGCAACATATTTAATGATTCTGCGGCATCAATGCCAGCCTTCATTGATTGTGCGCCAGGTCTGGTTACTGCATTTTCTATGTCACCAATAAAGCCATAAGCGTCAGACACACCTTCAAATGTTTTCTTTAGATTATCTATAGTGTCGCCAGTGCCAAAATTGAATCTTTCATCAATAGCACTAAGAAATTTATCTTTTGTTTCTTGAATTGCTGTGCCTGTACCTGGAGGTATTATAGCATCAACCATTTTAACAAGACCATGAACAGGTTTCATTGCAACATCAGCTAATGCCTGTACTGGCTTAGATTCAATAATTGGGTCAAATATATTCTCTTTAAGAGGTTCTCTAAGCTCATATGCCGCCTTTAACAATGCAGCAGTCTTTAAGCCCTGCTCAAAGTCAAATGGCTCATCTGTTGACATAGGTGCAAACTCAAGACCACCAGGCATCATAGCACCAGGCGTGTAAGTCCTACCAAAGTATTCAGGACGCGCAGCAAAGCTCTCAACAAATTGCTGCTCTAATGCACCATAGTCTGCTGGCGCACCAACTGGTGCAGCACCCAGCAAACCTTGTTGTGGGCCAAACAAACCAGGCGCAACCTCAACACGCTCTCGCATAAACTCTGGCAGGTTACTTGCAGAGTAGGGAGATACCCTTGGAGGGGCAGGTTGTACATTGGGCATAGGTACATTTGTCAAAGCCTGAACATCAAGCTCGTCTACAGCAGGTGCTGTTATTTTGTTAGCAAGACTTGATGCAACAAGCGGTAATACCATTAGACCCTCGGTAGGTTAGTAGATGTCTCTAAACCAGCTAAAACCTTCTCAGTTCGAAGCTGTTTTTCAAACTCAAGCTCTTCACGGCGTAATTGTAGGTCAGCCATCATCTTCTGTTTTTTCAGTTCAAATTCCATCTGCATCTTCTGCCTGTCCATCTCAAGCTCTGCTTGCAACTTCTGCAACTCAAGTGCCAGTTGCGGGTCTTGCTGTGGCTGTTGCGGCTGTTGTGGTGGAGCTTGGCGTGGGTCGCCGAAGAAGTCGTTTACATTCTTGAAACCAGATAGCTCTGCAATCTTAGCCAATGTATTGCGATACTGAAGAGGATTAACGAGAGGGTTATTTGGCCCCATCATCTGCATAATCTGCTCCTGCTTCTGCAAGATAATAAACAGAGAACGCAACTGTTCATCCTTAGTACCATTACCCAAACCAACATTAATCTGCACATCAAAAGTGTGTGACCATTCGCGTGGGTCAATCGGCGTAAACTGATTGTTCAGTCTAATCATCTTAGGCTTGTTGTCGTACTTGGTAACAAGATGCAAAATGCCTTGGAATAATCTACGCACACCCGTCTCAGCAAAGACACGGGCAATCATCTCAATCTTACCCTGACTTGCAGATGTCATAGCAGCAACAGCCGTAGCCGTTGTTGACTGCAATGCATCAGCATCCAAGCCCATAGACTGACGACTTACACCTGTACGCTGTTCCTTAACTCTGTCCATATATTCCAATGCAGGAAATACAGAGCGAGAGACTTCAGGAACTTGCAAGGGTTGCACCATTCCTGGCGCACGAGTTCTGACAATACCGCCTGGTCTGTTAGTCAACAAGTCATCAAGGTTAACTTGACCCTCAACAGCAATCACACGGGCATTATTTGTATTGTAGATATTATCAAGCAACTGACGCATCAAAGTTGACTTAATCAACTGCACATCCATCACAAGCTCGGCAACAGAGCGACCAATGGCTCTGTGTGGCATCAATATTGGTGAAAGTATGGCAAACGGAATATGGTCAAATTCTTCATTCTCAAGAATATGATGACCCTCACCAATAGTTAAAACACGCCGAAACTCAGCAATGCCATCGCCGTCATAATCAGTGCGGATATAAGATTCAACAACCAAGACTTCGCGCATGGTCGGGTCGAGGCTGTCGAAGTCAGAGTTAGTCTCAAGGTCTTCAAACCTGCTGGTTCGTTCTTCTGAGATTTCGATGTCAGTGAATCCTGCGTATTCTTCAACTTCATCTCTGTCATAACCCATCTCCACCAAATCACTAACAGTCATGGTTGTGCGGTGAGCAACAAAGTCAGCGTCCTCAAGTGACTTTGCACGTTTGCCAATCAAGAACTCCTCTGGTGGGACATTCTCAACAACTACACGACCAAACGTATTTGTACGGCGCACCTTAATATCATAAGCAATGGGGGCTGGCACGACAGTGCCATCAGGCATCTCCATCTCCTCACCAACCTCACGCTCAGACTGAGATACAATCTCGACGTTAGGGTCAGAAACAATAATGGTAAGCTCCTGCTCATTCAAACCACTATATTCTTCGGTCTGTATCTCAGCAGTCTCATCCCAATAATATTTAACCGCACCCATCTTTTGCAGCAACGCATCCTTGAACCAGTTGTGCATGATTTCAAAGCCGCGATTATCATTATTAATAATCCAGTTGCAGTAGTCACTAGCTTGCTCGGCAGCAGCAACATCTTCTGGGCCTTTGGGCATAAACTTCACATACTCATCTGATGACGCAAATATACGCATCAGGTTAGGCATGATGTGTTCAATCGTATCTGAAACTTCAGTGCTTACTACTTGTGACCTGTCAGCCTGTTCGTTACCGAAAGGCTCACCCAAGTAGTAGTCCATCGCATCAATGCGGTCTTGAGAAAACTCAGTGTCGTAATAGCCTAGAGCTTGCTCAATCTCGTTGCGAACTATAGCCTGAAATTCAATATCACTTATCTTTGCCATCTACCTTTTTGGTCGTCTTTTTAACGCCAACCTTCTTTACAGACTTTTCAACAACTTCCTGTGACTTTTTTGCCACAGTTGTCGGCTGTACTTCAAGGGGCTTCCTGCAAGACTTGCAAAGACCTTGATAACCATTTGGGTTTGGATGACCACAATGAGGACAAATCATTTCTTTACCTTCCGTTTTGGGCGACCACGTTTGCGTGGTGCTTCCTGCTGCAACTTAGCAGCCTCTTCAGCTTTAATAAGCTCTTGAGCTTTCTCAAGCGCACGATTGCGCCTGTAAACAGTTTGAAAATATACCTGCTCTGACATTACTTCTTAGACTTCTTCTTACACTTCTTTGCCTTCTTACAGGCAGCAGGGGTCTTACAAGTAGCACACGTTTTAAATGTGCTTGGACGACCACGCTTTGAACCATAAGTTCCTTTTCCCATCGGCATAGCTTACTCCTACCACTTCTTACACGACCAATAACCAGCCGTGAGTTTAGATTTTTTCTCGTCACATTTATGACGAGCGCGAAAGCTCTTCCTTCTCGCAGGAATGTTTTTCTTGATAGTCATGTTGGGGTCGCCAAAGCGAACCAACTTAACATTATCACCCTCTTTTGCCAGCACAGCAAACTTCTTACTCTTGCCTGGCGTTCTCTTAGGCTTGTTATAACCAGAAAAACGCTCACCTCTATAATTAATAGCCATTAGTTAATCCTCATGTGATGCCGTGGCCCCAACTTCTTACGAATATGCAAGCCACGTTTCTTATGCCTACGTCTCACCTTTGTCATCGGGCGGTGAGTGTTTACCATCATCTTAGCCATCAAGCCTCTCCGTAAATGCCTTCAGGGGAAACACGCACACTGGAAATAATCTCCAAATATTCATCAGTCGTCATTCCATCCTGCTGGGCGCAGTAAGCAGAAGCAAGAAGGCAAACATCCAAAAGATTAGACCACTCACTACCACCACACACCAAATCTTCGAGGATGTCTGCAACAGCCTGAAAGTCATCTCCGTCAATAAACTCAAAACCTTCATTTTCCATTACACTATCCAACCTGAAGAATCATAATCCAAAGTGCTATTCCAACGATAACGTGAACCACTTTTAGCAAGACTAGCACGAGAACCGAAAGTTAAGCAAAGGGCATCGGCAACGTCAGGGCTATTTAACCCACGACGCTTCATCTCATCCTTAGACTCAACTTTTAATTTCCCATTGGATGTAAACTTAAAGCGAGGCTTGCAAAGGTCAGACACAAGCTCTTCATCATCTGGCAGAGAACAATCCCTATCCTCTAACCACTCCTTTGCCGCAAACCACAACTCATCCCGCAAGCGACTATACTTGTCACTCATGGATGAACTCTCAGCTACATTGATACCCCTGCAAGGGAGGTCAAGCTCAATAAGCCTGTCGACCACGCCAGCACCCAAACCGATGCTGTCAACCAATATCTCAACTGGTCTATCACTCCAACTAGTCGTTTCATATTCATTTAAAATTATCCCACATACTTCCATCAAGTCCTTGTTCCGCCAGGTCTTGATAGGTTCTGTTACAACATTTCCCTTGCGCTTGCAAAGGGCTGTTTTGTCACTACCAAACCTAGCAACATCAAGCCCCCAAACAACAGGAGTCGTCTCCGCAGCCTCCTGCTCACGCCTCACAGCAGCCTCCGCCAAGTGCATAGGAATAACAACATCATCATCCGCTTCAGGCCACTCACCCAACACACGCACCCTAAATATATTGCTCTCCTCACCATATTTGAGCTTCATATCCTCAATAAAGCCATCAGACACCTGCGTACTGTCAGACGATGCTACCTTCATCGTAGACCAACGCTCCGCCATCTTATTAAATGCCTCATAAAAATAACCACTCGTGCGTGTCGGGTTGCCAGTCATAACTGTCTTAGCACCCTTCGTTGACATAGCACCCTCACCAACCTCAAATATCAAATCATCAACACCCGAAGCCTCATCAATCAAGAACAACATATTAGGCGAGTGAAAGCCCTGCAAAGCCTCTGGCGTCTCCCTACGAGCAGTCCTAGCAACAGCAAAGCTATCACCACCAATAAACTCAATCTTATCCGACTTCACATCCAACAAGTTACGAAAACCCTCTGGCAAACGTCTATGCCACTTCGCAACCTCTGCCCACAAAATATCACTCAACTGACTAGCAGTGTTAGCCGTGCAAGCAATCCGTGAAGGTGTGCGGGTCAATAACCACCACAATATCAACCAACTCAAAAAAGCAGTCTTGCCAATACCGTGACCAGACCTAATCGCAACCCTGTCATTATCACGAACAGCATACAACGCATCACACTGCCACTGCTCTGGCTCAACACCAATAATACTACGCACAAACAACACAGGGTCTAGCGCAATAGCCTTCAGTAACTCAATCTCACTATCTTTCATATCTCAACCTTTATAACGAGAGGGGCAGGTAAAAGGAGAGGAAAACCCGCCCCCCTCTATTGGGAACGCACAGGGAGGAGAAGCGTTCAACCAAATCTGTAACATCTCCCCTGTTGCATTATTGCCACACTAAAAGGGGGCTAGGCAAGGGGCTATGTTGGGCGAAGGAATACCGCAATTAATTAGGGGTAAATATTTTCGGGAAATTTTGGCTAGGGAGGTTAAGGGGTTTTATTTTTGAAGGGGGGGGTGGGGAGAGAATGGAGAATGGAGAATGGAGAGATATATATACAACTACACATGCCCCCCGCCTGACCGATCAAAGGGGGGGTGTTGCAGAAATGTCACAGTGTTACCCATTTGCCACTGTCAAGGATTATTTGTCCTGCTCTATCAGTTCCCCAGCGTCTGTTGCAATAATACCACTAGGTAAATGATGTGCGTCGTCGATGGTTCTGGCCTGGGCATCTATGATGGTCTGCACCTGAGTCAGTGCATCCAGGTAAGTACCGCCTGACACCTCCATATCTATCTTGACGTTGTTAGGAATGTAGCTGGACAAGACCTGCAATCCACGCAATGGATCGTCTATCAGAGCTTGTGCCATCAATTCAGGTAGGCTTGTATTGTGTTCAGTCTCCAATAATCCAGCAGCAGCCTCCCAATCCCTGGACAATTTCTTACTTAGTTGCTGCCAGCCCCCAGAGCCTTTAGGTCTATGCGGTGGCTTCTTACCTTTTTTAGTCGTAACCATATTGAAATCCCTTTATATTCTTTACTCGTATACCCCACAAATAACACCTAAAACCCCGATATGCAATAATCTGCAAAACCTAACTTAAATACTAGTATTTTACCCTCCAATGTTTTCATATATTACTTGTATAGTCACAGACAAAAGGAGAGAGACTATGATACCGAAACTAACTCGTGGTGTGAATTTAAAGGGATGCAGAATCTGGGAAATAGAAACCCAGACCTGCGAGGACGGCTCTTTTAAGTATAAGTTCTGTGTTGAGAACAAGAAGATGCCAATGCAGCGTGGCGATTGGTATGAAGGATATATCACCAAGCACGAGGCAAAGCTACAAGCTGTTGAAGACTACATGACCTGGTACAGAC
>FYBJ01002182.1_pt1 | contig 15151 bp, 15 predicted proteins | sample 1134611 | NCBI WGS metagenome assembly FYBJ01 (sample SAMEA104116008, study PRJEB20421) | marine metagenome | isolation source: marine | reverse complement strand
GTGCTCGCGAGGCGGGCAAACCGGGATGCCGGGTGCGACGCCGCGGTGAGGCCGCATGGCCGAATGCGCGACGGACCGAAGGGCCGTTCTCCCCTGCGACTTGGCGTACCGAGCAGGGGAGGCCGACAGGCTATTGAAATAATTCGCTCGGTCGGCCTGACTTGCTTGCCAGAAGCGGCAAAATTCGGTAGTCTGTTGGAGCACCAAGGAGTCCGCAATGAGCGTTCAAAAGCAATCTGTCAGTTTCACCGACACCGCCTACACCTTCGCAAGGGAACTGGTCGAAGCTGGCGAGTACCCCAATATGAGTGCAGCGGTTTCGGGTGAATTGGCGAAGGCCAAGGCAGAGCGAGATCGTGAACGGTCTCTGCTCGAAGCAGAATTGGAGCGCCGACTGTCCCTGCCTCTCGATCAATGGGAACCCGTCGGCGATGCCGCCGACGTCACTAAAGGCGCACGGGCCCATCTTGCCGCGATGGCCAAAAAGACCTGATGCGATTTATTCGGCATCCGTTCTTCGAACGGGACCTCATCGGTATCGTTGATCATATTGTTGAGGTGACCGATGGTGACGTTGCAGCCGCGAGCCGTCGCCTGGATGAAGTAGACGCGCTCTTAGAAGCGATTGCCTCACATCCAAATTCAGGCGTCCGGCTGAACGGCAAACTGGATGGATGGCTCGTGCGCCATGGCGGCGCCGGTCAGCGACTGACCATCGTATTCAAACCGGATGTAGACGCCGGGCAGATTTATCTCGCTCTTGTCGCGTTCGGCGGCCGGGATTGGATGCGACTGGCGTCAGCGAGGCAGGTGTTCGCTGACTAGCCTTGGAGCCAAGGAGTAGCCAAGAAGTTGTAGACTGAACCTTCGCTGCGCCGTGCGCGAACTGGTAGGATGCGGGACTTTGCAGTCGTTGCCCTTTCGGGTGTTTGCTGACGCAGCATCTGTTCGCAGTCGTGGCCTGTCCAATTTGGCGACGCAGCACATGTCACCGAACCGGCCGTTCATGAGCGCCGAAATTGCTCGAACCGAGACCACATCCTCACGAAAGGCACTTCAAGCGAGACACAGACCAAGTGCGGCGTTTCTATTCACTATGAAGTCCGCGGAATTTGATCTGCTTGCCCGCGAATTTGAAACAGTTACTATTGTCGCATGACAAATTGGACACCATCCCGAGATACTCTGAGTTCTCCTCTCCATACAAGCCTGGCCTCAATGATTGCCAGTGCGATCGAGGACGGCAGCCTGGCCCCGGGCCGGAAGTTGCCCACTCATCGGAAACTGGCTGATGACCTTGGATTAAGCGTTAATACTGTCAGCAAAGCGTATGACATTCTACGCCGTCAGAACCTGATCGATGGCCAGATCGGACGTGGCAGCTACGTTGTCGACACCGGAAAATCCGATGATCAGCCGTTCAAATTGGAATCCGAACCGAAAAATCTTTTCGACATGTCGATCTCCCGGCCTTTGTTCAATCGCATGCATGTCGACGCCATGCAATCTACGCTCAAGGAGATGCAGGTAGATCTGGACCCGGCGCTTTACCTGTCCACCCGTCCGAATGTGGGTCATGAAACCCATCGCAAGACCGGGGTTAATTGGCTGTCACATTGCGGCTTGGAAGTAGGCGCAGAGTCGATCCTCATGACGAATGGCGTGACCCATGGCATGTCTGCGGCCATGTCTGCAATCTTGCGTCCAGGAGATGTCATTCTGTCAGACATGATCACCCATCATCTGGTGGTTTCGAGTGCGGCCTATTTTGGCTATCGGCATGTTGGCGTTGAAACCGATGAGTACGGAATCTTACCAGACGCATTAGAGAGAACTTGCGAAGAGCACTCTCCTAAAGCACTGTATTTACTTCCTTCCTTGACGAACCCCAACGTGCATATGATGCCAGAAGATCGGCGTCGGCAAATTGCCGGAATTGCCCGCAAGAACGGGCTGCATATCATTGAAAATGACGCCTTTGGCCCGGTTGCGGCAGATCGGCACCCGCCGGTTTCCGTTTTCGCACCTGAATTGTCTGTCTATCTGACGACATTCACCAAATGCACTGTCAGCGGATTGCGGGCGGGTTATGCGGTTGCGCCGGACCACCTTTTGCCGGCAATGACGGCACGGTTGATCGTGTTCGGCTGGATGGCCACGCCGCTAATTTGCGAACTTGCCTCGCGCTGGGTGGAAGATGGTACGGCTTTGAAGATGGCCGAATGGCAGCGTGACGAGATTGCTAAGCGATATCGGATTGCAACGCAGGAACTTGCAGGGTTCCAATGGAAGGGCCACCCATCCGGTTTGCACATTTGGCTGCAGCTTCCACCCGAGTGGGATTCGGGCGGTTTTGTTGCCCACGCCCGTGAACTGAATATTGCAGTATCTCCGGAAAGCCCGTTCCTTTCGCCCAAGGCTGTACCGACAAATGCCGTGCGCATTTCGTTGGGAAGTATCCGTGAGACCGATAGGTTCCGCCAGGCTTTGCGGTTGCTGGCGCAGTTGCTCTCGCGCCCGCGTGAACCGTTGCCGCAATTCGCTTACTGAATGTAGCGCGACAATATAATAATTGACTCGCAGTACAATGTTGGGAATGTGGTGGGATATTGCAACCCAAACACGTGATATCTGGGAGGATACGATGACTGTGACAAAAAGCTTGCCGTTGCGCTTGGGCGCGTCTCTGGCTGCGGTGCTTCTGGCGGCAACCACTGCCAATGCGGACAATTGGCGCTATGCGATGGAAGAGGGGCTGACGGATCCGCAGGGCCTGTATGCGACCAAATTCAAGGAAATCGTCGAGGCCAATTCTGACCACACGGTTCAGATTTATCCCGTTGGGTCACTGGGTGAATCCGCTGATGCCATGGAACAGGCCCAGGCCGGGCTGCTGCAGTTCATCGACCAGTCACCGGGATTTACCGGCGCGCTGATTCCGGAAGCCGAGGCCTTTCTGGTGCCCTATATCCAGCCCACCGACCCACAGGTGGTGCGCAAATTCTTCAAGGAAGGCGTTGCCATAAACGAGATGTTCCACGACATCTATCGCGAACAGGGTCTGGAATTGCTTGCCGTCTTCCCTGAAGGCGAAATGGTCGTCACCACGATGGAAGAATTCCGCACGCCCGAAGACCTGGCGGGCATGAAAATCCGGACAATGACATCGCCTTTGCTGCTGGAAACCTATACGGCCTTCGGCGCCTCTCCGATTGCCATGCCCTGGGGCGAACTGATCGGCGGGCTGAAAACCAAAATGGTTGACGGGCAGGAAAACCCCGCAATCTGGATCGAGGCCTATGACCTGGATAACCTGACCAATGTCATGACTTATACCGGCCACGGCCAGTACACGACTGCCGTGATGGCGAATGGCGATTTTTATGACGGCCTGAGCGACGAGGACAAGGCACTTGTTCAGAAAGCCTCGCAGGAAGCGCTGGACTACATTCTTGACGTTGCCGTCGAACTGGATGCCACGGGTCTGGCCAAGATCAAGGAGACCAACCCTGGTTACACCATCAACCGGCTGACCGAAGAAGAACGCGCACCTTTCAAAGAACGTGCGAAAGCGGTCGAGGCTGCGTTTATCGAGCGCGCGGGTGAGCGTGGGGCTGCCATCCTTGAGCAGATGAAGAAAGACCTGGTTGCTGCACAGCAGTAAAGGTTTCTGACGGGCGGGGTATCGCGAAAGCGGTTCCCGTGCCTGACCTGAAAATACTGCGGACCCTGCAACGTGTCCGGGTCCGCAGCACAAGTGAGCTCAGCTTCACAAATTACTGGACCTGCAAATGCCTTGGGAGGGGTCATGAGCGATACGCCGCACAACAAGTCGGGCCTGACCGGGGTGATAAACGGCATCGACAACGGTATTGCCGCGCTGGAGCGGGTCATCATGGCCACCGGTGTGATCCTGATGGCGATCAACACCATTGCCAATGTGATCAGCCGGTTCATCTTCAACCACTCGATCATCTTTGCGGAAGAGCTGAACAGCATTTTCATTCTGTTGGTGACATTCGCCGGGATTGGCTATGCCGCACGTCATGGGCGGCATATCCGGATGTCCGCGATCTCGGACGCGATGCCGGAACGGGTGCGCAAACTTCTGATGATCGTGATTACTGCGATCACGGCCGCCCTGATGTTCCTGTTGGCCTGGTACGCTGTGCAGTACATCATTAACCTGCATGCTAAAGGCCGGGTCTATCCTGCGCTCGGCATTCCCATTTATGTCAGCTACCTCTGGGTGCCGGTCGGCCTGTTTGTGACGGGTGTTCAATATGCGCTGACCTTCCTCAAAAACCTTCAGGAACCCGAAATCTATCTGTCCACGGATCTGCGCGAAGCGGATGCGCAGGAACTGGAATTGGAGCTTTAGTGATGGCACTCGTGATGTTTTCAGCAATGGTCGTCTTGCTGCTGATGGGCTTTCCAATGATGGTTCCATTAATCGCCGGAGCTTTCATCGGCGTGATCGAACTTTTTGGAACGATAGATAAAACCGAATTCATGGTGCAGCAAATGCTGGGGGGCATCCGGCCTTCATCCCTTATCGCGGTTCCGATGTTCATTCTGGCCGCTGACATCATGACGCGCGGACAATCTGCCGGACGGCTCATTGATATGGTCATGGCCTTTGTCCGCCATATCCGGGGTGGATTGGCTGTCAGCACGGCCTCGGCCTGTGCCTTGTTCGGGGCAGTGTCCGGGTCGACCCAGGCCACGGTTGTGGCCGTGGGCACGCCCCTTAGGCCACGCATGCTGAAAGGCGGCTACAAGGATTCGTTCATTCTCGCGCTGATCGTTAACTCCAGCGATATCGCCTTTCTGATCCCGCCCAGCATCGGCATGATCATTTACGGCGTGGTGGCGAAGGCATCCATCCCCGAACTCTTTATCGCGGGCATCGGACCGGGATTGCTGATCCTGTTCATGTTCTCGGTCTACAGCATGATCTACGCCAAGATAAACGACGTCCCGACCGAACCGGCCGCGACATGGTGCGAACGCGCCCAAGCAGTCAAACGGGCCCTTTGGCCGCTTGGATTTCCCTTTCTGATCATCGGCGGCATTTTCTTTGGCATCTTCAGCCCGACCGAAGCGGCGGCCATCAGTGTCGCCTATGCGATCTTTCTGGAGGTTGCCATTTTCCGGACAATGAAGATCACTGACCTTTATCAGGTTGCACTGTCGACCGGCATGGTGACAGCAGTCGTTTTCATCCTGGTCGGGGCTGGGGCTGCTTTTGCCTGGGTTCTGTCATTCGCGCAGATACCTCAGCAGATACTGGGTGGACTGGGCATTGATCAGATGGGGCAGATCGGTGTGCTCTTTACCATTGCCATCGCCTTTTTCATCGGCTGCATGTTCGTGGACCCGATCGTGGTGATCCTGATCTTTGTCCCGATCTTTGCGCCGGTCGTCGAGAAGACCGGGCTGGACCCCATTCTGGTCGGCACGCTGATCACATTGCAGGCCGCCATCGGCTCGGCCACGCCACCCTTCGGATGCGACATCTTCACCGCAGTGGCCGTGTTCAAGCGCCCCTATCTGGAAGTGATCAGGGGCACGCCGCCATTCGTGCTCATGCTGCTGAGCGTCTCGGTCTTGATGATCTTCTTCCCGCAGGTTGCGCTGTTCTTGCGTGACATCGCGTTCAACAAATAAAGGAAGCGGCAAATGTTCACATCCATACTCGCTGCTTTTGACGGGTCCGAGGGATCGGAAGCCGCCCTTCGCAAGGCCGCAGAACTGGCCAGCCTATGCAAGGCGGAATTGACGGTCTTGACGCTTTACCGCCACCACTCCGTACTGGAAGGGTCGATGTACGTCACCAATGCCGAACAACCCGATAATGTTGATGAAATCATGCGCAATCACGCCAAGGACATCGCGGAAACCGGTGCGTCGATTGCGCGGCAGGCTGGCTGCGAAAACATCCGGGCCTTTGTCAAAGGCGGACCCACGGCACGGACAATCGTCGGCTTTTCAAAAGAACACGAAAACGACCTGATTGTCATGGGCAGCCGCGGGTTGGGATCGATCGAGGGCTATCTGCTGGGAAGTGTTTCCCACAAGGTGACCAGCCTTTCGACATGCCCGGTATTGGTGGTATGAAGATGGATGTGGCACTGGAAACCCCGTCTTTGGTTTCGCCTGTGGCAGCACAGTTCGATCCCCGTCCCGTCAAAAAGCGCATCGCGCTTGTTGTTCTGGCGACGGACCATACAACGGAACTTGATTTCACCAGAATGTGCGATCCGGGCGAGATCGGGATTTACGCCAATCGGATCGATTATCAGAACCCCGGCACGCGGGAAAACCTGCTCGCTACCGGCCCGCGCCTGACCGAGGCCGCAGCGCAGATTCTACCGGGCGAAGCGGTCGATGTCATCGCCTACAGCTGCACCGCTGCCTCGGTGGTTCTGGGCAATGAGACCGTGGGCGGTTTATTGAAGGCTGGCAAACCGGATACGCCTTTCGTCACGCCAAGCGCGGCCGCGCTTGCCGCGTTCAAAACCCTTGGCGCGCAAAAGATCAGCGTTCTGACCCCCTATTCCGAAAACATCTCGGACGAGGTGGTGGCCTATTTCGCGGCCAATGGCCCGCAGATTGTCAGTGCGGATTGTCTGGGTGTCGATGATGACCGTGAAATCGCACGCCTGTCAGAGGACACCATTGTCGAAGCAGCCTGCGCGGCAATGGACCCGGATGCGGACGCGTTGTTTATAAGCTGTACAGGCTTGCGGGCGGCAGTCTGCATTGAGCGAATCGAGGCCCGGACAGGTAAGCCGGTTGTAACCTCAAATCTGGCGATGATCTGGCGCTGTCTGCGCGAGGTTGGATCGGCAACCGTTTTGTCGGAATATGGCCGCCTGTTTCAGCATTAACCCGCGACTTGGATAATCATCGAATGACACGACCCATTACACTGCAGGCCAGCTTTGCGGCCCGCCACCGGATTGCGGACGGAATCCGCCAAACGCCGCTGGTCGGCTCGGCATCGCTGAGCGCGCTGACAGCGGCGGATATCTCTTTAAAACTGGAGCAGACCCAGATCACTGGCAGTTTCAAACTGCGCGGGGCGACGAATGCCGTTCTGTCGCTGACGCCCGCGCAGCGCGCGGCGGGGGTTGTCGGTGTCTCGACAGGCAATCATGGACGTGGTCTGGCCTATGCTGCGGCGCAGGCAGGCGTGCGGTGCATCATCTGCATGTCCGAACTGGTGCCGCAAAACAAGGTGGACGGGATCAGATCCCACGGGGCCGAGGTGCGCATCGTCGGGCGATCTCAGGACGATGCGCAGGTCGAAGTCGGCAAGCTGGTGGCCGATGGCATGGTCATGCTGCCGCCCTTCGACCACCCTGACATCATCGTGGGTCAAAGCACCGTTGCGCTGGAAATGATGGAGCAGGCGCCTGATCTGCAGACCGTTCTGGTGCCTTTGTCAGGCGGTGGCCTGATCTCGGGTGTGGGGATGGTGATGAAGGCGGTCAGCCCGCAGATTCGGGTGATCGGCATTTCGATGGAACGCGGTGCGGCGATGTATGAAAGCCAGCGCGCAGGCAAACCGGTCCTCGTGCCGGAACTGGCCACATTGGCGGATTCACTGGGCGGAGGAGTGGGGCTGGACAACCAGCACACATTCGCCATGACCCGCGATTTCGTTGATGACCTGGTTCTGGTGACCGAGGCCGAGATCGCTGCCGCCATCCGCCACGCCTATTGGCAAGAGCGCCAGATCATCGAAGGCTCAGGCAGCGTCGGCATTGCCGCCTTGCTGGCGGAGAAAATCGAAAATCCCGGACGCTGCGTTGCGCTGATCTCGGGGCAGAATATTGACATGGATCTGCATCACCGGATCATTTCCGGCGAAGATGTGGATCTGACAGCGGAGGACTAGATGCCAGATATCAAGATACTGACCGAGGCGGAGCTGCGCGATCTGGTGCCGTTGGACAATGATGCGGTGGATTGTGTTGAGCAGGGCTTTACCACGCTGGCGGGGGGCAATGTTGTCATGCCCCCGATCATGACGCTGATGGTGCCGGATCATAATGGCGAGGTCTGTGTCAAGACCGCCTATGTTCCCGGGATCGACAGCTTCGCCATGAAGATGAGCCCCGGGTTTTTCGACAATCCGAAGCTGGGCTTGCCCAGCACGTCGGGCCTGATGGTGCTGTTTTCCAGCCGGACGGGAATGCTTGAGGCGCTGCTTTTGGATAATGGTTATCTGACCGATGTGCGAACTGCCGCCGCCGGGGCCGTTGCCGCTCGCCATCTGGCCCGCAAAGATGCCACGCGGGTCTGCATCGTGGGGGCGGGCGTGCAGGCGCAGCTTCAACTAAAGGCGCTGGCGCTGGTCGGCGATGTGACAAGCGCCGTGATCTGGGCCCGCGACGCGGCAAAGGCCCAGGCTTTGGCTGGCACGCTTGGCCAAGACATGGGCATTGAAGTGACAGCCGAAAGCGACCTTTCCACCGCCGTGGCCGGGGCCGATATCGTTGTGACCACGACGCCTTCGGACAGCCCTCTGGTCATGGCCAAATGGCTGCAGCCGGGGCAGCTGATCATCGCCATGGGGTCCGATCAGGAACACAAGGTCGAGTTGGAGCCCGCCTGCCTGACCAAAGCCACGCTTTACGTTCCCGACAGCCGGGCGCAGTGCGCCGTCAAGGGCGAACTGCGCAGTGCCATGGAGACGGGCATCATTTCTGCGGATCGCGCCTTTGCCGAGCTCGGGGACATAACCGCGGGCAAGGCTGCTGGTCGCCGGTCTGAAAGCGATATCATCATCGCCGACCTGACGGGTACCGGTGTGCAGGACACCGCCATCGCCACCCTTGCCCGCCAGCGCGCCGAAGCGGCGGGCAAGGGCACCACGTTCACCAGCTAGATCGGGTTGATCACCATGCCAGAGCCAAAACTACACTTCACCCGCGACGAGTTCGCGGCGCGTATCGCAAAGACCCGGGTCGCGATGCAAAAGCGCGGGCTGGACATGCTGATCGTGACCGACCCCAGCAACATGAACTGGCTGACCGGCTATGACGGCTGGTCTTTCTATGTGCACCAATGCGTGGTGCTGGGGCTGGACGGAGAGCCGATCTGGTACGGGCGCGGGCAGGATGCCAATGGCGCGCTTAGGACCTGTTTCATGGACCCCGCCAACATCATCGGCTATCCAGACCACTATGTTCAGTCGGCCGAGCGGCATCCGATGGATTACCTTTCGGCGCAACTGGCTGACCGCAAGTTAGACCGTGGTATCATCGGTGTCGAGATGGACAATTACTGGTTCACGGCGGCCGCATTTTCCGCACTCCAACAGCATCTGCCTAACGCACAGTTTGCCGATGCCAATGCTTTGGTGAACTGGCAGCGCGCGGTTAAATCTGACGCTGAACTGACCTATATGCGTCAGGCCGGCCAGATTGTGGGACGTATGCACGAACGTATCTTTGACAAGGTCGAACCCGGCATTCGCAAATGCGATCTGGTTGCCGAAATCTACGACGCGGCATTGCGGTATGATCCCGAGATTGGCGCAGGTGGTGACTATCCTGCGCTGGTTCCGCTTTTGCCCTCGGGCGCGGATGCCTCGGCCCCGCATCTGACCTGGAACGATCAGCCGATGAAATCCGGGATGGGCACGTTTTTCGAAATCGCTGGCGTGGTGAAGCGGTATCATTGCCCGCTGTCGCGTACAGTGTTTCTGGGCAAGCCGACGCAGACATTCCTCGATGCCGAAAAAGCGGTGCTTGAGGGGATGGAAGCCGGGCTGGAGGTCGCGAAAGAAGGCAATCTGTGCGAGGATATCGCCAATGCGTTCTTTGGCGTGCTCAAAAAATACGGCATCACCAAGGACAGTCGCACCGGCTATCCGATCGGTGTCAGCTACCCGCCCGACTGGGGCGAACGTACGTTTTCACTCCGCCCCGGCGACAAGACTGTCTTGCGCGAAAACATGACCCTGCACTTCATGACCGGTCTGTGGATGGAGGATTGGGGCTTTGAGATTACCGAAAGCATCCGCATCACCCAAACCGGCCATGAATGCCTTGCAGATGTGCCACGCAAGATGGTCGTAAAGGATTGACACCATGAACCCCAACCCGATTTCCCCCACGATCCCCCTGGATCAGGACGGCATTCATCACGGTTTTCTGCGTCTGCCCTACAGCCGGGATGACAGCGCCTGGGGGTCGATCATGATCCCCTTGACGGTGATCAAGAACGGCGACGGGCCAACCGCGCTGCTGACCGGGGCCAATCACGGCGACGAATATGAAGGCCCGGTGGCGCTGCAGGAACTGACCGTTACGCTGCGGCCCGAGGATATCACCGGCCGGGTCATCATTGTTCCGGCCTTTAACTATCCCGCGTATCGGGCTGGGTTGCGCACCTCGCCCATCGACAAGGGCAACATGAACCGCTCCTTTCCGGGGCGCCCCGACGGCACCCCAACCGAAAAAATCGCCGATTATTTCCAGCGCGTTCTGCTGCCCATGGCCGATTTGGCGGTAGATTTTCACTCGGGCGGCAAGACGCTGGACTTTGTACCCTTCGCCGCGGCCCATATTCTGGACGATAAATCTCAGGAAGCGGCCTGTTTCGCCGCCATGGCGGCTTTCAACGCCCCCTATTCGGTGCAACTGCTGGAGATCGACAATGTCGGCATGTACGACACCGCGGTTGAGGACATGGGCAAGGTTTTGATTTCAACCGAGTTGGGCGGCGGTGGGTCCGCCACAGCCAAGTCCATCGCAATTGCCAAAAAGGGTCTTCGCAACGTGTTGATTCACGGCGGAATTCTACAAGGTGAGATGCAGATCGACCCGACAATCCGCCTGGATATGCCGGATGGTGACTGTTTTGTGTTCTCGGAAAACGATGGCCTCTATGAGCCGATGGTTGATCTTGGTGAACCCGTCAACGCAGGCGATGTGGTGGCCCGTGTCTGGCCTGTGGACCGGACCGGTGTTGACCCGATCGAGTACCGTGCCAAGGTCTCGGGTCTGCTGATCAGCCGCCACTTCCCCGGATTGATCAAAGCAGGCGATTGCGCGGCTGTGATCGGCTTGCAAGTTGAATAACGCGGTTCCCCGGAGGTGAAATGATGCAACTGGATGCCCGCGATCTGGACATACTACGGGTGCTGTCAACCGACGGGCGCATCACCAAAACCGCTCTGGCCACGCGTGTCGGCCTTTCGCCCACTCCCTGCTGGGAGCGTCTAAAAAAACTGGAAAAGGCAGGCTTGATCGAACGTTACCGGGCCGAGATCGACCTGCGCAAGCTGGGACCGCATATCACGATCTTTGTCGCCGCTGAGCTGTCGGATCATACCGCCGCCAGTTTTCAGGCGTTTGAAGGGGCGATGCAGCGTTATGACGAAGTGCTGGCCTGCTGGGCGCTTGGCGGCGGCTTTGACTATATTTTGCAGATCGTGACACGCGACATTGATGCCTATCAACGGCTAATTGATGAAATGCTGGGTGCCCGCATCGGTCTGGCGCGCTATTTCACCTATGTCGTTACCAAACCGATCAAGGGCTATGGCGTTCCACCGATTTCCCTGATCGCCGGTGAACAGGATTAAATCACTGTGCGACAGGCCGCAGGCAGAGTAATCCTCTGCCTACGGTTCGATATTTGGTCTCACCCTTTGCCGTAAATGGCCCATACCTCTTGGCAACAAGGGAGAGATATTCATGACGAGCACTGCACTTTCCGCGCGGGACGATATTTCCGATAAATCTCTGGTGCGCAGTTTTTCATACATTGACGGCAGATGGTGCGGTGCCGCGTCGGGGGACACCATCCGCGTGACCGACCCGGCAACCGGTGATGTCATAGGCGAAGCGGCGAGCCTCTCGGCAGAGGAGTCCTCATCCGCAGTTGATGCCGCGCAGGCAGCTTTTGCTGCTTGGTCCGGCCTTTTGCCGCAGAATCGGTCCGCCATTTTGCGCCGCTGGTTTGACCTGATGCTGGAGCACAAGGAAGATCTGGCCCGGATCATGGTTCTGGAACAGGGCAAGCCCCTGTCAGAGGCGCGCGGTGAAATCGACTATGCTGCGTCGTTTGTGGAGTTCTATGCCGAAGAGGCCAAGCGTCCCAATATCGAAGGCGTCACCAGCCATCTGCCCGATGCCGAAGTCGAGGTCTGGCTGGAGCCGGTCGGCGTGGCAGCCCTGATAACCCCGTGGAACTTTCCGGCGGCAATGCTGACACGTAAGGCTGCGGCTGCAATGGCTGCGGGCTGCACAATCGTTGCGCATCCATCCGGGGAAACACCGTTTTCGGCACTGGCACTAGCCGAACTGGCCGAACGCGCAGGGGTGCCGACTGGCGTGTTCAACGTGGTCACGGGCCGCGCCGCAACGGTGGTCGAACCATGGACCAAAGACACAAGGGTACGCGCATTGTCCTTTACCGGATCCACCGAGATCGGCAGACTGCTGTATCGGCAGTCGGCGGAGACTGTGAAAAAACTGGTGATGGAACTGGGCGGCCATGCACCGGTCATCGTGTTCAAGGGTTGTGATCTTAAACGTGCGGTCGATGAAAGCATCAAGGCCAAATTTGCTACGTCAGGGCAGGATTGCCTGGGCGCCAACCGGATATTCGTTGAGCGCGCCATCTATGACGATTTCTGCATCCGGTTCGTCACCGCCACCAAAGCGCTGCGGATTGGCATTGGCATGGACGATCCCGATATCGGCCCACTGATGAACGAAAAGGCGGCCCTTAAGCAGGAAGAGCACGTTGCCGACGCGCTGGAAAAAGGGGCGAAGCTGGCCTGTGGCGGCAAGCGCCATGACCTGGGGCCGTTGTTTTATGAACCGACCGTGCTGCTTGATGTGCCTGGCAATGCCGCGATCATGTCGGATGAAACCTTTGGCCCGGTGGCGGCAATCGCGCCGTTTGATACCGAAGCCGAGGTCATCGCCCGGGCCAACGAGACCGAATTCGGGCTTGTCGCCTATCTGCACAGCCAAGATCCACGCCGTATCTACCGCATGTCCCGCGCGCTGCAATTCGGGATGGTGGCAGTGAACCGCACCAAAGTTACCGGTGCGCCGATCCCCTTTGGCGGCACTAAGCAATCTGGTCTGGGCCGCGAAGGGGCGCGAATGGGAATGGAAGAGTTTACCGAAATCAAATACGTCTGCCGCGATTGGGCATAAGGAGAGACATGATGCTGAGGAATGACCAACTGGATCAATGGGACCGGGAGAACTTCTTTCATCCCTCAACACATCTGGCTGAGTTTGCACGGGGTGAGCTGGCACAGCAGATCATTACCGGCGGAACCAACTGCCATATCGAAGATCGCGACGGTAACAAAATGCTGGACGCCTTTGCGGGCCTCTATTGTGTAAACGTTGGGTATGGTCGTCAGGACATTGCCGATGCCATTGCCGCGCAGGCGAAAGAGCTGGCATATTATCATTCCTATGTCGGTCACGGCACAGAGGCGAGTATCACGCTGGCCAAGATGATCATGGACCGCGCTCCGGATCACATGAGCAAAGTGTACTTTGGTCTGTCCGGGTCGGATGCGAACGAGACCAATATCAAGTTGGTTTGGTACTACAACAATATCCTTGGTCGGCCTGAGAAGAAAAAGATTATCAGCCGTTGGCGCGGTTATCATGGCTCGGGCCTGATGACCGGCTCGCTGACGGGGCTGGAGCTGTTTCACAAGAAGTTTGATCTGCCTCTGTCTCAGGTCATTCATACCGAAGCGCCGTATTACTTCCGCCGCGATGACCTGGGCCAGTCCGAGGCGCAGTTTGTGGCGCATTGCGTAGCTGAACTGGAGGCGATGATTGAGCGTGAAGGTGCGGATACGATTGCCGCCTTTATCGGCGAGCCTGTGCTGGGTACTGGGGGCATTGTGCCTCCGCCTGAAGGGTATTGGCAGGCGATTCAGGCGGTGCTGGACAAGCACGACATTCTGTTAATCGCCGACGAGGTGGTCACCGGGTTTGGTCGTCTGGGCACCATGTTCGGGTCAGAGCACTACGGGATCAAACCTGATCTGATCACCATCGCCAAGGGCCTGACCAGCGCCTATGCGCCGCTTTCGGGCTCCATCGTGGGGGACAAGATGTGGAAAGTGCTGGAGCAAGGTACCGATGAGAACGGACCCATCGGCCACGGCTGGACCTACTCGGCGCATCCCATCGGGGCGGCGGCTGGCGTGGCTAACCTGAAACTTCTGGATGAGCTGAACCTGGTCAGCAACGCGGGCGAAGTTGGTGCCTATCTGAACGCGCAGATGGCCGAGGCTCTGGGTGGACATGCCCATGTCGGCGAGGTGCGCGGGACCGGCATGCTGTGCGCCGTGGAGTTTGTGAAGGATCGTGACAGCCGCACGTTCTTTGGGGCCAGCGAAAAGATTGGTCCGCAGATCGCTGCAGCATTGGGGTCACAGGGCGTGATCGCACGGGCCATGCCACAAGGCGATATCCTTGGCTTTGCCCCGCCCTTCTGCCTGACACAGGTCGAAGCCGACGAAATCGTCGGGAAAACCGCAGATGCCATAAGAACTGTACTGGGATAGTGTATTCCGTTCCGTCCAAAGTCGACTGTGTGTTCAGGGATTAAGTTGATCTCTGGGCACACCGGGAGAAGTATTGCAACTGGTGAGAGCAAACTAACAAGGCGACATTGTTTGGCCAGATTAGTGCGGCAAAGGTTTCCTACCCAATGTTCATTCCTGATCAGGCCATTTGAATCTGAAATTTGAAACAGCATATCTCAGCATGTGACAACTGCTCTGATACCGGATATTGCCAATCCTGAGTGGAATGATGGGAATGCCCCGCGACCTGTGAATTTGGAGTCGCCAAACTCGCCACGCGGCGCATGAACGGCGGCTTTTCCTGCTGCATGACAGCACTTTGACCAATGCACTCGCAGAGATTTCTCTGCAGCGAGCGCACGCAGCACGAAATTTCCATGTCCGGGTTGGGCTCTTCGGTAGCATTAGCTGCAGGCGACACGAACGTCTGCAATGTACGCCGGGTTCATTCAACCACAACCAGTACAGAAAAAGGGGAACCGTGATCCCACGGCTCCCCTTTCGGTGCGGATCGTTTCCTCTCACGCTCTGATCACGCGACCAGCGACAGCCCCG
>FYBJ01000155.1_pt1 | contig 15221 bp, 15 predicted proteins | sample 1134611 | NCBI WGS metagenome assembly FYBJ01 (sample SAMEA104116008, study PRJEB20421) | marine metagenome | isolation source: marine | reverse complement strand
ACAGGGGTAGGACGTGTAACGGGGGCCAGACAGGTCGTAGCGCTCGATCAGCTGACGATCCCAGATAGCCGTATTTTCAGAAATCACTGTGACAAAAAACCTGTTGAGGAAAAAACGGATCCTAGCAGCGGTTCGCCTACTGCTTGTTGATGTCGATCAACCTACGCAATCAAGCTACCGTTCCCGCTATCAAGAGGCTCACCTTGATGGCCAAGTCGCCCGGCATGTGTCACCCCATACCCGTTTTGGGTGACTCTCTGTTAAAGTAACGCCCCCCATAAGTCTGTTTCCTCCATGCTGGCACGTCGTGACAAAATCTTTTTTGGTATCCTGGCGATCACAGTGCTTGGGGCATTGGCCCTGTCACTGCTGCTCGGCTGGTATATCTGGCGGGAATCCGTTGGCACGGAGGAACAGCGTCTGCAACAATTGTCACAGCGACTCGGTGAGGAAACAGAACAGGCCATTATTGACGCCCGCAATCTTCTTGAAACCCTCAATGAGCGGGCCACTGATCCTTGTAACACCACCCACCTAGCGATGATGCAGGAGGTCGCCATAGCGCGCCCCTATATCCGGGCAATCGGCTACTGGCGTGCAGCCGAACGACTCTGTGGCGCCGGGTTTATTCAGGGCATATCCTTCACGCCACCCAAAGCCAGCCGTATTTACAACTCGGGGGTGATTGCCTGGTGGCCCAGCGAGACCACAGAAGTGGGTGGCGTACAGCTGTTTCTGATGCGATTTGGTCACCATGATGTGGTGATCGACCCACGGTTGTTACTGAACGTGGACCTTCTGGAGGGCCAGATGGCCGGCCTGTGGGTAGAAAGACTACCCATGATCACGACGCCACCCAATGCCATTTTCCCACCATTGGAAAGCCTCAAACAGGGAATGACTGTCAATCAGTCGACGGGACAGATGATTTCCCGGTTTTCCCTGGGCACCCTGCTTCCCATCGATATTGTCGCCATTCAGCCAATGAGCGAGTTCTGGAAACGCTATCTGCCCACCCTGATCACCGCCGGGATATCAGCCCTGCTACTGATCCCCCTCTGGGTATTCGCTGTGGTCCGCTACTCCCGCCAGCACCTCAGCCTGGCCGCCGAATTGCGTGATGCAATCACCAGAAATAAACTGAGAGTCAACTATCAGCCCATCGTGGATATGTCCAATGGACGGTGCCTCGGCGCTGAATCACTGGCACGCTGGACCCGCGACAATGGTGAAGTTGTCGGCCCGGACATTTTCATTCCGATCGCCGAGGAGGCCGGGTTGGCCACCGACCTGGCTCGGGCCATGCTGCAAGGCATCCTGCGCGAGCTGGGCGATCTTCTAAAACAATGCCCGGATCTCAGTATCAACCTCAACCTGTCCGCACAGGACTTCCAGTCAGACCGGTTGTTCGTCCACCTTGAAACCGAGCTGAAAACCGCCGGGCTGGCTACTTCGGCCATCAAACTGGAAATTACCGAACGGGCATTGGTGGACTACTCCGAAAAAGACCGCAAGCGGATTACCCGAAAAGCAGCGCAAAAGGTTGCGGTTGCGGCGCGGCGAAATCCCGGATTTAGCGATAGCAAAAAGCCACATTACCGGGGGCGCGGGAATACAAGAATTAAGTACAACCCCGGCAACCTTCGGCGGTCGCTTAAAGTATTGTCATTCCGACGCACAAACGACGCTTTTATCGGGCCGCAGTTTGCGAAACGAAAAGCGAAGGAGTACGGCGGCGTAGGCCAGCCGGTAGACGGGTATTACGCGGCAATGTTGTTCGGTTCTTCCCTTGCGTTCATTCGCAAGGTATTGGCCCCGGCATTACGAAACGGGCGAAACGCGGCCCTTGCAATTTTGCGTAAAGAATCAGCCAAAGCGATTGCCCGGCGTGGCGTTCGTAGAGGCTTAAATATAAGAGCATGAGTCTTGAATTTACCCCAATTGCAATACGGTCGCTAATGACCGCAGACGCGAACTTAGCCACGTTGCTAGGCACGGGCGAAGCTATGCGGGTCTATCCCGTTGAGGCTCCAGATGACGCGGAATTGCCATACGTCGTTTATCACCAAATGACCGAAAGGCTGATAGGAACCAAAGACGCGCAGGTATCTAACGGCTGGGATTTTATGGTTGAACTACACGCACAAGACCCCGGCGCATACATTACGGCGCTCCGGTTGGCGAGGTTCACCAAGAACGCACTTAATTACAAAACGTCCGAAGTTTTGGACGATGACGGCGAAGCCTTTACCCTGCGAATGAAATTCAGCGGGCAGGAGGACATAACGCCTGAATACGCAAAAGATTTAATCATCATTGCCCTTGCATTTAGGGGTACTAAAATCAGTTAACTATGCCTACTACTGGAACGCCACAAGGCGAACTATACCGGGTCGAAATTGGCGGTACGCTAGTCGGCCACGCCACATCCTCCGGCATTGATATGTCACTTGCCACGCAGGAAATCAGTTCAAAAGATACCGGCGGCGGAAGCTACACCGAAGCCATTGCCGGGAAAATCAGTTGGACGATGCCGTGTGAATTTCTGTTCAACCTAGACGCAACCATTGACGCGGCCGCGCGCCTGACCTACGAAGACCTGCACGACCTATTTGTCGCACGGACTGCCGTTGCCGTCAAAATCACGACCGGCGTAACGGGAGACACGGAATACAGCGGCAACGCACTAATTACCGCGTTGTCATCTTCATTCCCGAATGATGAAGTAGCTACCGGCTCCTGCACCCTGACGGGAGTAGGCGCAATCGCCACCGCCGTAATCGTATAAATAACCGGGGAGGGCTTCGGCTCTCCCCATTCACAACAACAGCTATATGACTATTCAGATTGACAACAACAGCTACGATATCACCTTTGGGTTCCGGGTATGCCGGGCGCTAAGATCGATTATCGGAAAGGTAGACCTGGAAGGCGAAGAGATCGTAGATTTGGTCTTTGACAAAGGGCCGAAACTCGTTCACACTGCCATCAAGGAAAACAAGCTAAAGCCTATTCCATCAATTGATAAGATTGAGGATTATTTCGACGAGCACCCCGGATTCGGTACGGACTTCTTAATTGAGGCGCTTAACGAAATCGGTCTTCACGTCACCCCTACCCGGGTAGAGGAAATTGAAGGCGCGGCAAAGGGAAACTAACAGCGGGGACGCTCCACGCGGCGGCTGTTGGCCTATTGGGGTTGTCCCCGTCTGTTATTGACGAAACGCCACCCCGGCAGATTGCGGAGGCTGTTTTATTTCGGTTTGCTTACGACCGGGTACACCAGCGGGCAGATTGGGAACAAGCGCGAATACAAGCGTACTACTCAATTGCTCCACATATGCCGAAGGGCCGTAAAGTTACCCCGCAGACCTTACTTCCTTTGTCGTGGGACAATGAAGGCAAAAACAGCTATGAAAACATGACAATGGACGAGATTAGGGACCAGTTTAAAAACTCTCCCGTTATCGGTAAAAACTAATCAATGGCTACCAGCTTAACGTTACGAATCGGGGCAGACCTTAGCGCCTTAAATGCCCGGCTAAAGCAGGCGGAAAGCAGGCTAAAACGTTTTGCGTTTAGGGCGGAGCGCATTGGTAGGGATTTGACAACGCGGGTTAGCCTGCCGATCATTGGCATTGGTGGCGCTGCGGTTCAAGCGTTTGCACAGTTAGAGCGCGCGGAGTTGGGATTAGCGGCGCTTAACGGCAGCGCAAAGGCAGGAGCCGATCAGTTGCAGCGATTAAACAAGGTCGTAAACGATACCAAGACAACGCTCGATCTAAAAACGGCGGCATTAGCAGCGCAACGTTTGCAGGGCGCGGGTCTTAGCGCTCAATTCGCGGAAAGGCTTATAAAACAGCTAGGTATTGCTGCCAACGTTTCCGGCGGCTCGGTTGAGGGCGTTGGTTTAGCTATTCGTCAGTTTTCGCAGGCGGTAGGTAAAGGTAAAATTGAGCAGGAAGACCTTAACAGCGCATTAGAAAACGCCAGCGCGTTAGGCCCGATTATTCGCAAAGAATATGGAGCCACGACAGCGGAAGCGATACGAGCGTCGGGCGACAGCGTTGAAGAGTTCTTAGAGAAATTAGTAAGCGGTGCGGAACAAAGCGAAGTCTTTGCGGGCGCGCAGGGCGGTTTAGCCAAGTCGTTTGAAGCGTTCGGAAACTCCGTATTTGTCGGCATTGCCCCACTAGGCAAAGCGATAGCCGATGCGCTAAACCTAGAAGAGAACCTACAAAGGCTGGGAGACGCGATTACAAGCGCTTCACAACGTTTTTCGGAACTAGGGCAAGGTACACAGCGATTTATCATTTTAACAGCAGCAGCAGCGGCCGCAGCCGGGCCTTTAGCTTTAGGGCTTGGAGCGGTTGCAAGGTCATTGCCGTTATTGCGTTCGGGCTTCACGTTGTTGCCTGGATTGTTAGGCCCGACCGTCAAGGGCTTTGCGTCGCTTACCGCAGGTGTGAACGCATACGGTAAGGCGATCATTACCGGAACGATACCGAGAAACGCGGCGCTCATTAAAAGCATGAAAGGGATTAGGGCGGCGTTTGCGATTGCCACCGGCCCGATCGGTTTAGCGGTTGCGGCAATTGCATTGGTAGCGATCAGCTTTAAACGCGCGTTTGACCGCAGCGAAACGTTCAGGAATCAGTTGTCAAAGTTGGCGGCAACGTTTCAGCCTATTATAAACTTTGTCACAACTTTAGCCTCAAAAATTGCTGACAAGCTAGGCGTCAATCTTGGAAAAGTAGGTGACATTTTCAACGTCGTATTTGGAGGGATAGCGGCGGGTATATCGTTTCAAATTTCGGTATTCCAGGGATTTGCGGACACGGTAGGTGCGGTATTTACAGCCATCAAGCAGGCTACTAATTTTGATTTTAAAGCGGCGGGCGAAACGTTGGCCGGTTCATTATTCAATCCTGCTAACTTAGCAGCGGCGGCAAAGAAAGCAGCAGAGGACGCGGTAAAGGTCTTTAATGAGACGGTAACCGGCGAATCAGTTAGTCTTTTAGGTAGCGGTGGCGGCGGTTCGGGTAGTAGTGTAGCGGAAGAAGAACCCGACCCAACCGGCGGCGGCTTAGGCCGATCAGTGCAAACGGTAGACGCTTTGAGCGCATCAATAGGCGACTTAGTAGGCAGCTACGAACGCGCGAACTTTGCAGCCTTAGCGGTTGCGGGTACTAACGAGAGGTTAGCTAGTCAAGCGTCAAAGTTTGCCATTACGTTAACCGAAGGCCCGCTGCAAAAGTATTCAGATACGTTGCAGGTCATTGCGGAAAAAACGGAAGTATTTGGAACGTCGTTTGATACGGTAGGGGCAAAGATTAACGCCACGAAATCCACCCTAAATTCGCTACTGGAAGAGGGGTTCAGTTCTTACAGCTCGGAAGTTATATTTTTGCAGGAGCAATTGTCTTTGCTAACAGATGAGCAGGTAAGGCAAAACGAATCCACAAGGATACAAGCGGAATCTTTAGGGCTTTTAAATAATGCTTTAGGAACTATTGGCTTGAGTTTAGAGGCGCTAGGGGAAAGGTCAACAAACCTCACTAAAGTATTGCAGGTGACGGTTGCCAGTATTGCAAAGGTAGTCGGCACTGCGTTTGACCAAATGACCAAAAGCGGCGAAAGTTTTGGTAGGTCATTAGCCCGAGCCACTAAGAGCATCGTTAGTTCGTTCATACGTCAAGGGGTAGCGGCAATAGTTTCTAAAACGCTTTCAAAATCTGCATTTTTTGGCCCAATTGCGATACCAATTTCATTAGCAGTAGGCGCGGCCGCTTCGGCTGGGTTTGAGTCTTTGTTAGGTAAAATCCCAGCCCTTGCAGAAGGCGGTATTGCCACCGGCGCAACCTTAGCCCTTATCGGGGAAGGCAGCGAAAGCGAGGCTATTCTGCCATTAAGCAAACTGCAAAGCCTACTCGACATGAATAGCGGCGGTGGCGGTGGCCCGGTTCAATTCCGCATAGCTGGCGAAGATTTGGTTGCTGTTTATGACCAAGGCCGCGCACGTCAAAACCGTATATACTGATGGCTACTAGACTACAAGGGCAAGTATATTCTATGCGGGGTAATACCCGCTATCAGGTATTTATTGACGACGGCTCCCCAAGTACGGGAACTATCGATGAAGTGCGGTTGGTAAGCTTAAACATTCGCCACGAAGCGGCTAGTAAGGACATCGATGCTAACTTATTGCTAAGTAGAATAAAGGTAGTTTTCAGGGTAGAAAATGCCGCGCAAGAGTCAGTATTTAGTGATATGGCCGGAAGTGCGGAGACGCGGTTTAAGGTACGTGTACTTAAAGACGGCGCTTTGTTTTACATTGGCTTTGTCTTACTCGACTTACTTACCGTAGAGGACATCAGCGGCGGTTATAACCTATCGATTGAGGCTACCGATGGCATTGGGCGATTAAAGTCAATAGACTATGATGGCGGCGGGACGTTTTACGACGATTATGAGACAATCCACGAACATCTAAAAACAATTTTATCGGCGGTCCCTTTAACGGACTATTATTCAACGGGGGAAGAGTACTTTAGGGTAAATTCGACCCTTTGGCCTAACGGGTTAACGCCAGACGGTACTACCGATCAGTTAGATTTGATCCGGTGTTCTTACAGGGCGTTTCGGAGTATTGACAGGCAAGGGGATGTAAAGTTCTCTAGCTACTATGATGTATTACTAGAGTTTTGCAAGGCGTTTGGGCTTCGCTTTATGTACGCTAACGGGCGCTATGTTATTACCGACATTGTAGACTATGCAAGGACGGTAGGATCAGTCAGGTTTTTACGTTACGATATAGACGGCGTTGCGTTGTCTGCGGAAATATTGGGCGGTGGTGGTGGAACTCAGTGGGATGCCTGGACACGCGAAAGCGGCGAGTTAAGTGCTTACGAAGCATCTACTAAAGACGCTGTAACCCCTGCTGGTGGAAAGATTACACATTTGCCAGCATTACGGGCGGTTGATTGGTCGTATAAGCATTACAGTAAGCAAAACACGCTGCCGACTTCTGAGGTATGGACAAACGGAAGCAACCCTTCGCCCTCAATTCAGAACTTTGTAACGGCGGCAACTTTGCGGCTTCGCGTTAGTGCGGCGGCTCAGTTGGAAGTAGTGCCTCCAGTTGGCGAAGATTACCCAGCCGTACCCGTTCACGTTGTTGTTGGTATGCGGCTTTGGGTCATTGATGCCGACAGTAACGGGGAAATCCTTACCAGGACGTACAACATAGTAGGGACACAAGTAAACTACAACGTAGATCGATGGGTAGGCGGCGTTTCGGGAGTACAACACCCCTTTGTATTTCGCGTTCCAGAAGTTGCAGCGGCGACGCCGACTTTCCAAATTGAGACGCTTACAGCCGTAGTTCCCCTTTCAGGTACGCTCAGGATTCAGTTTTTTATATCTGACATTCTTAAAAACGGCGCAACCTGGGCGGGTGCAGATGTAAACTACACAATACACAGCCCCTATATTGAAACGACGTTAGACGGCTCAGTAACCGACCAATACAACTTCAGCAATTTCACGGCGGGGAATAATGCTTTTGCGGGGAATAGTGTAACGCTAGAGCGTTCGGTAAGGCTAGGAGACGGGCCGAGCGATAACACGTTCGGACGCTTTGAGTACTTTGAAAATCCTTTCTGGGCACGTACTACAGCATGGCGGAAATACGCTGGTGGAACCTACCAGGATACAACCGCAAGGCTTCACGGCGCAATAAGGTCACGGGATATATTAGCCCTGCAAGAACAGCCCCGGCAAAAGCTACAGGGTACAATAATTATAAACGATTATTCCCCGGAATACATCTACCTAAGAGCAACAAAAAGATACCTACCCTACAAGGCAGACCACAATTTAGTAGATGATGAAGTTACCGGCGATTGGTTCGAGATAGGGTACGAGCCAAACAGCGTAACGGACCCCACAGAAGCGCCCAGCGATGACAACCCAATAGGCGGTGAAGAAGGCGGGGTTGTTCCCGATACTAGCGGGCCTATATCTACTGGTGGGCCGTTGACAAGCGAAGACGGGCAAATACCGCCGGGGCTATTGGCTCCGACCCTTACGACTATATCTTCCGGGATAGACGGCGAAGTGCCGGAATCAGTGCCAGCCGATACGATACCAGTAACCGACACCCCTACGGACCTTCCATTGTTTGAGGGGGATGTATTAGTAATAACTCACCCTACTACCGGACAGCAACAAAACGTAACTGTCACTTATAACAGTGAATTAGGAGTCCCAGCGGCGGCGCAAGATGGAAGTACATCAGGGTCGTTTCAATACTTCGGACCTAACGGGGTAGTATGGCTTGTTGCAGATGACACCAACGTAGCCGTCGAAGGTTTTACGCCTTCGTTTACTATTCCGCAAGACAGTTTTTTACAATTTGATGCAGCTTATTTGGCGAGGCTCAGGGCTTTGCTTCGTATTGACCATATTGACGGCAACGTATTTGGTTTTACTGAGTCGCTTAGCATAGGTCTGCAAGATTGGTTTTGGCGTCCTGAGCGTCGGATAGGGTGGCATATTAGAAAAGTCCATTTTGCATTTGCTCAGGCTGGCACGGGTACGGCAAAAGTTAATTTAAAATATTACGACGCAACGGGCTTTCGCTATACTATTGCCACCCATAACGCAACGGCAGGCTTAGGAAGCGTACAAGACGCTTTTGCAACCGTTGACGAGGGTTACTACCGAGTTGAAGTAGAAACACTAACAGGCGCCGTACCAAAGGGCTTAACGGTCATTATTGAACTAATTAAAATACTACCAAGTGCGTAAAATACTAACATTGCTTTTTTTAGCTATGGCTTGCGCCAGCGTCCGCGCCCAAACGGTCAACACGCTGCCAACAATTGACGACCCGCAAGATGCCGACCGGATAGACACTTATACAAGAGGCTTTGCAGCGGCTTTTCGGTTAGATACGTTAAAAAGCTATTTTCAGGCGGGGGGCACTTTTGCCGGCCGCGCCGTTGATACAATCTATTTAAACTCTACAAATGATTCGCTAGTAGTCGAATTTACAGACGGTGGTAGCTATTTAATAGGTGACATTGTTGGCGAAGAGGGGCCGCAAGGGCCGCAAGGTGTGCAAGGGCCAACGGGTGCAACTGGTCCGGCTGGTTCAGACGCACCAAATTATTGGACGCAAGTTGGTTCAGACTTGTATAGAAATGGCTCGTTTGTAGGGATTAATGTCAATAATCCACCTCACGAATTATCAATTAGTGGTAAATCTTCGACAGACTTTACAAACGTTAGTATTCGATCAGGAAGAAGTACGGCGGGTCAAGGCTTTGCCCGTTTAGAATTTGATGCAAATTCTAACGGAAGTATATTACCTTTTTTTTCGTGGAGGTTGCAAATAAAAAATTCGTTAACAAGGTCTGCAATTTTACAGTTTGAAGACTGGTCTTTAGGCGCTAATAGGTATTTTGCAACAATGCAAAACGGAAAATTTGGCTTAGGCCATAATTTTGAACCGCTTACAACTTTTGACCTCTCCGGTAATATGTATGTGCGTGAGGGGCGAGTAGGGGTTAAAGTTTCACAGCCCGAAGCGCCTATGCACTTGAGAGAATCTACCGTAGGAAGAGAAAGGTATTTGCAATTTGAGGCAATTGATGGGGGCAGCCATGAGGCTGGCATAGGAAACGGCACCTCTATCAGTAACAGATCAATATTGGCAATGTATTCTTATGTTCCGTCGGAGACTTGGGGGATGTTTTTAAGAGGGCTTACAAATGTAGCTAACTCAGATATTGACGAACCCGTTATTGTTTTTCAATCGGCAGTAACCGACGACGACGACGACCCCAACGGCGGTAATTTTTCAAGAGTTGATCGGCCTTTAGCCGTTTTTAGAAATGGTTTAGATTATGAGCTATATATAGAGGAAGACGGAGATTTAACGGGGGGACATAGGTACAATATTAGCGAACCTTTAACAAGTGGAGACGATAAAAAAGTGGCTACTTATAGTAGCGCAGACGGACAAGTGCAAATGATGGATAATCCCGCCATAGGAAACGGGGGGGAAATTGAAGTTCCTATTAATACCGATCTTCGCGGATATTCCTATCCATCCTCTGCGTTAGGCGACACTCGCCTATCTTTTGGGAAATTCTATCAAAGCGGTTTTAACAGTCGCTTTTATGCTTTAGACCGCATAGGCTTTGGCATTGACTTAAAGTCAAAAATAAACAGCTCAGGGGATTTGATTGAAAGCTACCTAACAATAAGCGACCGCTCACAATTTGGCGGCCTGCACTACACCGGCAAAGATATTTTAACGTTGCAAAGTAGTGGTTTTGCTGAAAGAGGGTTTTCTTTTGAGGGTGGAGAATTTGACTATGTATTTGGCCCTAACGCTAGTGACCGCTACGAATTAGGCGCAATGGAGCTGCCAGACGACGGCCCCGCAACGTTAGTAACTACGACTAACGGGGAGACAGATTGGAATACGGCGGAAATGATATACGATTTAGAAAACAATCAAACTTATAGCCTTTTTCCTGCTGGGGGATTTTTAAACGCTTCTATTGGAACGGTCCCTTTAGAATCTGGTTTGTATGAATTTAAGATAGTATTGTATTACACAACGTCAACCACGGCACTAGATGTAAGGTTTAACACTTCAGGGACTAGCATTTCAGGTAGTTTTTTAAGTGGCGTTTCTGGCAATACATCTAACCTAACAAACACCACGGAAATAGGGCTTAACACAGCCACAAGCGAAAGAAGGGAAATTGTTACGGGATATTTTACCGCTACGGCTAATGGGTCGTTAAACATACAGTTCAAGGTTGATTCAGGGACCGCCGTTTTGGTTGCTGGGTCACATTTAAACATTAAAAAAATAAGATAATGAAGTACTTAATTATAACCTTTTTATTTTCCGTCTCGCTAAGTCTTAGCGGACAGCCATCTGTAACGTTAAAACCAGGTACAACGGATAGTGCAAGATGGGAACTGACCCGCGAATTAGTAGACGGTTCGACGGTTTCCTACTTAGGTGTATATGACACTTTGCCAAACATTATTGAGTTTGGTAAAGAACTTTACCGGAGCGGTGGATTTATTGGCGGCGGTAGAATACCACCAGTTACAGACTATTATTCCGACTCGGTACTTGACTTTATCCGAACCCAAGGGATACCAATGAACAACGACCGAGAGGTAATTGCAGGCATTTTAGCTAGCGTGGGAAGTTCGGGGGACCAACCAATGATATATGACACGCTAACAAATTATTCTTTTATTGGTACATGGGTAGTTGAGGAGGCTAGTTGTGGTATGCCTAATGATACTATTGTCGTAAGGACAACGACCAACGCAAACGGCGGGTTATTAGAAGCCCTTGACATTAACGAAACGTCGGCTTTTGGGACTGTTCAAAACATAGGGCTAGGGGTTATTTCCGTGTTATCACCGTCCCAAGGATTTGGGCAAATGATAACTATCGTACAAAAAGATAGCACCCATTGGGAAGGCCCGTTTGGTTGTGATTGGGAAAAAGTGCCGGGAACGGAGAAATAATGACAATGAAACCAACAAGTATAATATCTAGCCTTCCCCGTCACGCTACCAAGCGTTATCCGCGTCGCTCTCTTAGTGACATTACCCATGTAATGTTCCACCACAGCGCAACAATGCACGGAACGCAAGGCCCGGAAGATTTTGCACGGTGGCACGTAAACGGACACGGTTGGCCTGGGATTGCGTACACCTATGCAGTCTATCCTGACGGGCGAGTGGTACAATGTACTGAGCTAAATGAAATGGGATACCACTGTAAGGGCCGCAATCGCGTTTCCCTTTCGGTGGTATTGGCGGGTCACTTTAGTAAGCACGAACCACCGTTAAAACAATTGGAAAGCGCAGCCGATTTAATGGTCCATATTAACAATACAATAGGACGGCGGTTGCTACTGGATTGGCACGACCACCACAGGCCAACGGATTGTCCCGGCGTACTATTCCCCCGGCAAAAGCTGGCAGATATGATAACCGAAAAATACGCGCCTAAGCCCCCGATCAAAGAAGAAATAGAAGAACCGGATGAAGAACCGGAGCCGCCATATTACGACGCGGTGTCAGAAATTGAGGCGTCAGGATATTTAGAGAATGGAGTAACGCTTGCACTTATGTTTGCGGTTATTCTAATTGTATTAATACTATACCTAAAATCCCCTATATAGTGAAAGAATGGCTACAAATAATCTACGCCGTGTTACCCATGTTTTACGCAACCTCCGAAGGGCGGCGGCTAAGGGAGCAGCGTAGAAAGTACAGACAATCAAAGCGGGCTGAGTCTGAAAAGCAAAAACAGAGGCAGCGGAAGTATTTGAGAATAAAGCGATTAAGGAGAAAGCGAGACAAAGGGAAGATAAGCGCCCAACGTTACGCGGAAGAACTTAAAGACATTAACGAAAGGTACAAGCAATGACCGACTACATACTTTTTGTATCCTTAATTTTATGCGCCGTTTTTGCGCTCCTTTACCAGCGCGAAAAACTGATAAAGGAAAAGATTGAAAAGGAGTCAAGGCAGCGCGAAATAGCAACCGCTAAAAGGATAGCTAACGCGGCTCAATTGAACGGCGCGGAACTGGTAGAAATCATTGCCGAACAGACCGCTACAGCGACTATTGAGTCAAATAAGTGGCAGTTTGAAATGCCATACGGCAAATGGGCAACGTTTGATGAAGTAGAGGACGCGCCACCGGCTAGAATACGCGGTTTTTGGTACAATGCAGAATCTTGCGTTATTGGCGTGAAAATGCCTAAAGGCAGCCGGTACGAAATGCACTATCATGACTGGAAGGAAATACTGATAGGCATTGAGGGTGAAGTATCGGTGCAAATAGAAATGCCCGGCGGTGAGATAGTCGTAAAAAGATTAGCGCCTGACGTGGTAATTGAGATCCCCGCGAAGGTGAATCATGCTGTTTTGACCGCAAAAGGGAACGCTGAATTTCTTTGTGTTTGGGGTCAGCCCGTTAATTGATGTACTAAGATTTAAACTTATGGAAATTACAAAACTATTTGAGTGGGCGATTGCCCACGGCGGGCCGTCGTTCGTTCTCGCTTGCGCTGGGATATACTATATGTATCGCGAAAAGACCACGGCGCAAGCTGAAAACAAAGACTTAGTTAACCAAGTCATTGACGGTCAGGAAAAGCGTATTAACGCGGAACACGAACACCGGGCGCTACTAAAAACGCTAATCGAAAAGAACGGCGCAACCACCCAGCAAATGAGGGAAAGTTTCGCAAGGATGGAAGCAAACCAGTTAAAACTGATGGAGGAGATACGGGAATTTAAAAGCAAACATTAAACCCGGTTGGCCGCAAGGTTAACCACAACCTATTGTATTATGATTGCAAAAACTGCAAAGGGCGCATTGAAGTCGACCAACTTCAACCTACAAGCCTTACTACTTTTACTTTTCGCTTTCCTTGAATTGGTCGGGTTCCCGATTGAGGTAGCGGAAGAAATTAAGGTATTCATTGAGGCCACGATCTTGACCGGCGCGGGCTTCGTTGGATTCCTTCGCTCCTGGATTGCTAAAGGCATTTCCTTTGAGTACACCGGCAACGTCCTAACCTATATCCTAGCCTTTGTCGGCGGGGTAGTCGGCTGGTTTGGCGCTTACGCTGGAGACGTTGAAACCGTAATTGGTCAACTGATTGACGCGGTCACGACCGGCAATTTCAACCTGATCTTGCCCGCCTTGTTTGCCTTCGCTAATATCCTTTACCGGATTATTCAGGAAAAGCCATGGGGGCAACCTGACGCTACCACCTAACCGGGTTTTAGGTGTTTCCCGGCCCCGTCTTGACTATGTTGTCAGGGCGGGGCATTAGGGGCTAAAGTGTAGCGTTATGACTTTATCAGAGATTAGCGAATTGTTCGCGAAAGGATTTAACAACGTAGAAGTCGCACAGATATTTGTTGATCGGGGCGAACGTGGCAATACTGACCTATTGAGAAAACAAATAGGCTTTGTTCGTAACCTGATGAAAGACAACGCAGGCGAAGTAATGAAGGTTACTAAGGTCGTTAAGTCAGGAGATGGCAAAGTATTGTCAGAGACGCACAGCAGGCGGTCAACGCAGGGCGAAAAAATACCGGATGCTTTACAGTTGGACGCGTTGACCACCAGTCCAGCGGGCGGCCAATGGCGGAAATATAAAAGCAAAATTGACACGGCGGCGCTATTGCGTCAGGAGTTAGTCAAGGACGTTAAGCCGCTTAATATAGAATACTACCAGCCGTTGCCGTCCGGGGATATGGCTTTGGAAATTTGCTTATTCGATCACCATTTCGGAAAAATACCGTTCAGCTACAAGCGCGAAGATTGGACGCTGGAAACGGCAAAGCGCGAATACCTTAACGCTATTCAGTTTCACCTATCAAAAGCGCCCGCAGGCGTTAGTACGATAATTTTGCCGGTCGGTAACGACTTGTTGCACATCAATTCAAATACGGGTAGTACAAAGCGAGGTACACCGATGGAATATCGGGAGAATTACCACCGCTTATACTCCTTTGTTCGGGACGTTATCGCAGGAAGCGTTTTAACGCTGTCTAACGGCTTTAAAGTCGAAGTTGTCATAGTACCAGGCAACCACGACGAGGACGCTTGTTACAGGCTCGGGGACTACCTAGAAGGGCTATTCAATGGAAGCGACCGGGTAACGGTAAACAACTCCGGCCATGACCGTAAATATGTAGCCTGGGGTGACAGTCTTATCCTATTCACGCACGGGGAAAAGGTAAAGGCCGATAAGCTGCACGGCGCGTTTAGCGTTGACGTTCCCCATCTCAATAACAAGGCCCGCTACAGGTACGCTCACATTGGCCACCTTCACAAGAATATGAAACAGGAGACGTACAGAAAAACGATCAAAGACGAGTACTTAGGGACAGAGGTTGAAATATGCCCGGCGCTCTCACCTACTGACAACTGGCATTTCGACAATATGTATTCCGGCAACCAACGGCGCTCAAAATCCTTTCTTTACGCGAAAAAAGGCGGGAAGATTGGCGAGTGGTATTATGCAATCTGAGGCTTGCGTTTTCAACGGAAAAGGAAAGGCATAAATTGCAAAACCCCAACCGGCGCGGGGCTGGTTGGGGTTGCGGGTTATTCAATATCCCGCATTGCGTGTATGCTCTTATTA
>FYBJ01000273.1_pt1 | contig 15224 bp, 17 predicted proteins | sample 1134611 | NCBI WGS metagenome assembly FYBJ01 (sample SAMEA104116008, study PRJEB20421) | marine metagenome | isolation source: marine | reverse complement strand
GACGGCCCGATGCCGCAGACGCGCGAGCACATTCTTCTGGGCCGCCAGGTGGGCATTCCGTACATGGTTGTCTACATGAACAAGGTCGACCAGGTGGATGACGAGGAGCTTCTGGAGCTGGTCGAGATGGAAATCCGCGAGCTTCTGAGCTCCTACGAGTTCCCCGGCGACGACATTCCGATCATCCGCGGCTCGGCGCTGGCGGCGATGGAAGGGCGCGATCCGGAGATCGGCGAGAACTCGATCCGCGAGCTGATGAAGGCGGTTGACGAGTACATCCCGACGCCGGCGCGCGCGGTGGATCAGCCGTTCCTGATGCCGGTCGAGGACGTGTTCTCGATCTCGGGCCGCGGGACGGTGGTGACGGGCCGTGTCGAGCGCGGCGTGATCAACGTGGGCGACGAGATCGAGATCGTGGGCATCCGCGACACCAAGAAGACGACCTGCACGGGCGTGGAGATGTTCCGCAAGCTCTTGGATCGCGGTGAGGCGGGCGACAACATCGGTGCGCTGCTGCGCGGTGTCGAGCGTGACGGCGTCGAGCGTGGCCAGGTTCTGTGCAAGCCAGGCTCGGTGACGCCGCACACGAAGTTCGAGGCCGAGGCCTATATCCTGACCAAGGAAGAGGGTGGCCGCCACACGCCGTTCTTTGCCAACTACCGTCCGCAGTTCTACTTCCGCACGACGGATGTGACGGGCACGGTGGAGCTGCCGTCGGGCACCGAGATGGTGATGCCGGGCGACAACCTGAAGTTCACGGTCGAGCTGATTGCGCCGATCGCGATGGAAGACGGCCTGCGCTTTGCCATCCGCGAAGGCGGCCGCACCGTCGGCGCCGGCGTCGTGGCAAAGATCATCGAGTAAGGGTGGTCCGGCGGGGGCCACCCCGCCAAATGCCCGAATGCGCGGCAGGTGACATTCGCCGAATTTTGCCGAGAGCGTACAAAAGCAACAGGCGTTCCGAACAGGGGCGCCTTTTTCATTCCGGCGATGCAATCCTCCAGCAGACCGGTCTTGATCTTGGCCCGCGACTATCGTAACCCGGCGCGGCGAGAGGGGTATAGCTCAGTTGGTAGAGCGACGGTCTCCAAAACCGTAGGTCGCGGGTTCGAACCCTGCTGCCCCTGCCAATTTATCAACAAAAACATATACTTGTCACAACACTTGACGGGTACCGCGCGCCAAAATACCGCTACACATAGCTTACACAAAATTGCACACGAATAGGCGGAGGCCAGATTTATGGCCAAACACACGATTCTGGGCGGAGAAGTTCACATTTTTCTCCGTGAAAACAGCCCGAACTAGGCAGTTTTCTACATTCCTGGCGGGAAAACATCGCCGCACGACCACCAAGACCGATGGTTTGTCGCAAGCAAAGGAGTTTGCCGAGGATTGGTTTCTGAGAGGTGGTTCGGTTTGTTTGAACAGTTTCGAGCTGTTTCGTAAGTGGATTTCCTGCTCGGTTATGCCGCGACCAGGCCCGGGTGGGCATGACCTAGCGCGGTTCGTAGTCCAATTGCACGAAATCAGCTTCGTAGAAATCAGCAACTCTCGCGATCTTGTCGTCGCTGAGGTATTCACGCCACTGCCCACGCTTAGTCTTCCGTCGGTGCGGTATGTCTGGCGCAACCTTGTTCAGAACAGCCGTTACGTGCGTCAAATCTTCGCTGAACCGCTCAAATCGACCGATAAAGTCGGCGGCGGTGAGGCAGTTGAAAGGATGCGTCTGCGGAATGGTGTGGTGCCGGATGCGTTCTTTAGTATTGCTTCTTCGTTCATCATAAATGATGCGGTCATCCTCTACGACGTCCATGAATTGTTCAATCGTGCCCTCGTAGCCTCTCAATTGCCTGAAATCCAGCCAGGCCGACACCAGGCGATCGCAGGGGTGTCTGACGAAGGTAAACTTGAAAAGATGGTCCCACTCTGCCGGAATTTTCCCAAATATAGGGCCATCGTACTCGGAATTCCAAACCCCGTGCCGGACACTGGAACCGCCGGTCTTGGGAATGTGTATGAACACGCAATCTGGAGATTTTAGAAGGAAATTTGACACTAGGCTACATGTCCGTCGATATGAATGAACGTGTTCTACCTGCGCTCCACAAAGAAAACTAGTCGGCGGCGGAGCGCTCTGGATGAATGTAACCGAAACTCACTGGTCGAGATCGGGCTAAGGTGCTGAGCATGTTTTCGCATCCGGTCGAATGGGAGTTCGCAAGCCGCGCGCGGCGTTTTTCAAACATGTTGCGGATATTCTTGCAGCGAACCCAAAACAGATGCTTCTAGTCGATGACTGTCCAAAGAACGTCCCAGCTGCACTTCGTTGCGGGTGGCGCGCGTTCCATTTCACAGATCATACGCGTGATCAGTTACGCAAGGTACTAGGACTAAACCCACAAAACTAGCTCGGCCTATACTCCAAGGAGTCCAAGAAACGCCATTCGTGCAGCTTGCAGCAATGGTCAAAGTGAGCTCGCATCAGACGTTTGCAGCGTTCTCCAGAGATGTCCGCTTCAAGTTTTCCAGTTAGTTCAGCGACAATCCCGAGAATAGATCATGCCAAGTTACCGCTGCCCTGATCGCATCTATTTTTTCGCCGATACTCGTCGAAAACTTCCCTGGTAATGTGTTTAGGGAGATACTGCGCAAGGCATTGTTTCTCTTGCGAGAGATCGGGCCAAATCAGCGCTTTGGCAAAAGAACCTGCACATTTTCCCTGTATTTTCCCTGCTATCAGGGAATTTTTGCCGGAGACTGGCTGGCTCGGGACTGGCAGCATTGCCAGTTTCCGAACAGACGTCAGATGCCGATCAGGCCTCCAGATCCGCCCCGAGCGCGTCGAGCACCATCTTCTGGAAGTGGTGCACGGCGTGTTCGCTGAGCTCGGTGCGGCCTGCATCGACGATGAAACGGCCCTGGTTGTAGGCCTTGGATTTCAGCCCGCGCTGCACGCTTTCGCACAGGCCGATGTCTTCGGGTTGCAGCACGTCCTTCTGGTAGACCGCCGCATCCCTGAGCTGGGGCGAGAGCACGCCTCCGGGGGTGAACCAGTCCTGGTATTCGATGGTCCGCTCGGGCGCGGCCGGGTTCATCTGCAGCACCGAAAGGTTCGCCTCGCCCGGATAGATCCAGATCGTGATGTTCGGCCAGACGAAGAAACCCGCATAGCCGAAATCCACCTCGCCCACTTCGAAGCTGTAGGCCTTGGAGTTGGTGGTGAGGGGGGCCGCGGCGCATTGCGAGGAATAGCGCTTGTGAGTGATCGTGCGATAGGTATCCATGTTCACAAGATCGACGAAATCCTTGTGTGCGGGCGCGCAGTGGTAGCATTCGAGGAAATTGTCGACCAGCACCTTCCAGTTGGCGGCCACGTCGAACGTGTCGCGCTGGGCCATGGACAGATCGTCGACCGAGGGCATGTATTGGCGTATCTCGTCCTCGAGCCCTGCATAGTCCTCGGCAAAAGGTCTGGCATTCGGGTCGAGATTGATCATGACCATGCCGCAGAACACCTCGAGCGTGACCGGCTTCAGCGCGAAGTCGCATTTGTTGAAGCCGTCCACATTCTCGGAATTGCGGGCGCTCACGAGCGTGCCGTCGAAATCGAAGGCCCAGGCGTGATAGGGGCAGGTGATCACGGGCTTGCGCCCAGCGCCTTCGAGAAGTTCGTGGCCGCGATGGGCGCAGACGTTGTAGAAGGCGCGCAGTTCGTTGTCCCGGCCCCGCGCGACAAAGATGTTCTGGTCGTGGATACGTGTGGTGAAGTAGCTGCGCGGCTCGGCCACCTGTGACACATGCCCGGCATAGTGCCAGGAGCGGTAGAAGATCGCCTCCTTCTCCATCTCGTAGATGTCGTCATTGACGTAGAACCGCGCAGGCATCGTGAAGGAGGTGGCCCCATCGGCAGTGAAGGGGGCTTCGCCCTCCTGCAAGGTCAGAAGATGCTGGTTCATGGGAAGGTCCTTGTCGGCTGGCGGGGTGGAAATTGTCTTGACGTAAGGTATTGTGATGCAAGCATAGGGGCAAACGACGTGTTTTTGCTCAATTGAGAAAGAATATCTAATGCAAGACATGCGAAGGCGATTGCCGCATCTGGACCCGCTCATCGCGTTCGAGGCGGCGGCGCGCCATGGCAGTTTCAAGCTGGCGGCGCAGGAGCTGTGCGTGACGGCATCGGCGGTCAGTCAGCAGATCAGGGCGCTGGAGGCGCAGCTGAATGTCACGTTGTTCCAGCGGGGGCACCGGTCGGTGCATCTGAGCGAGCAGGGAGAGGCGTTCCGCAAGAGCGTGGTGCTGGCGCTCAGCCACCTGGCCAATGCCGCTGACGAGCTGCGGGTGGGCGAGGGCAAGGAGCGGCTGGGCATCGCGACGGACACGTCCTTTGCCGCGCATTGGCTGATGCCGCGCCTGCCGCGGTTCACCGAGCGGCATCCCGGAATATCGCTGCGGATCATGGTCACGGATGTGCGGGACGATCTGCTTGGCGAGGGTGTTCAGGTGGCTGTGGTCCATGGGCAGGGCAACTGGCCGGGACATGTGACCGAGCCGCTGTTCGACGAAGAGGTGTTTCCGGTCTGCGCGCCGGAATACCTGTCGCGATGGGAGGGTGCCTTTGGGCTGGAGGACCTGGTGCGGGCCGATCTTCTGGATCTCGACTATGAAAAATGGGACTGGATGAACTGGGCGATCTGGCTGACCGAGCGCGGCGTATCCTTGCCCGAGGGCCCCCGCACGTTGAGCATGAACAGCTATCCGTTGCTGATTGATGCCGCCCGGCGCGGCGCGGGCGTGGCGCTGGCCTGGCGGCACCTGGTCGATGATGACCTGGCCCGCGGCGTGCTGGTGCGGCCGGTCCAGGCATCGGTGAAGACGAGTTTCGGCTATCATATCGCCTCGGCCTTCAATGCCACGTCATCCCGCGCCACCAGCGCCTTTATCGGGTGGCTTCTGGACGAGCGTGACCGGCAGCCATGAGGCGTCGGGTCGTCGGGCGTTGCCCCCCGGGGACAAGGGCGGCGAGAGGGTTTAATTTTGTCCAAATTGCGATGGAGCTCATTTTAGACAAACTTTGCCACAATTTTGCCCGAATTGAGACGTATCAAGGTCTCAATCGGTCTGGCGCTCGGGGGAGTGGGAGATCGGGAAGCGTGGGGGCGCTTATTTGAGTGAAAGAGTGCTGCCATGCCTTTTGCCCTGGAGACTTACAGTAAGGACGCCCACGCGCGCGCTTTGCGTCCCGGACTGCGTCTTGACCCGATGGATGGTCAGGGCGCCAAAATCTCGGATGAAGATACCGATGCGATCATCCGCGCGGTCCTGACCGAAGGCGCCGAGACGACCGCCGTGCCGCGAGGGCCGACGCGTCGCCGGGCGCTGCCGGTGATCGCGCCACAGGACGAATATGCCACCGCCCGGCGGCGGCGGCGGACACGGACCGTGCGCTCGGAAACCTCGAAACCTGCCGCGGAGGCGCCCCCCGAACCTGAGCAGTTGGAGCTTGCTGCCACGCATATGCAGGCGGATTACGGCATCTATGCCGAGGTGCCGGATGCGCCCGGGGCCGAGGCGGAGCGCCAGGCCGGGGCCGGTGACCGGCGCTGGCTGCGTCCCGCGATCATCGGCGCCTTCGTGGCCGCCGCAATCCTGCGGCCCTGGCTGGTGCTGTTGCCGTTGTTCCTGGGGTTCTGGGCGGTGACGCTGTTTGTCGCCTTTCTGGGCGGTGGCAGTTTCGGCGAAGGTTTTGGCCGCGTTTACCGCTGGATGAAGGCACGCAACGCGGCCCGGGCCGAGCGGATGCGCGCGCGCATGGACGGGCTGGCGATGCGGGTCGATGATCTGATTGACCGTGTGCCGGGCGGCTTTCTTGATGCGCTGGCGCTGCCGGATTTCTCGGATGCCGCACTTGACCCGCAGATAGGCGAAGGGCGTCCTGATCCCTTCACGCGGCTGAGGGGCTGAGGCGGCGGCCGAAATGGCCGAGCCTGGCAGGCAAGGGTCGGCACGATGAGGATCGGCCCTTGAATTGCGCGGGCTTGCGGCGTATGTGGCCTGCAACGCCCACGCAATGATGGAACGCCAGATGGCCCGCACCAATCCGCTTCAATTCATCCAGCAGGTCCGCTCGGAGGTCAGCAAGGTTACCTGGCCGGCCCGGCGCGAGGTGTTCCTGACCACGGTGATGGTGTTCATCATGGCCACGCTGACGGCGATTTTCTTTGCGCTGGTGGATCTGGCGATCCGCAGCGGGCTCACGGGCATTTTGGGACTGTTCGGCTGAGGGCTGCCCTGGCCCCCTTGAAATCGGTCACGTTCGCGGCTATCCCCGCATCATTCCATGAAACGGCGCGCGGCGAATCAAGTTGCGCGCCTGATTTTTATGGGCCAGGCGGTTCGCGCGGCGCGCGGACGCAGAGATAACTCCCCGGGGCGACCCGGCGCATCTGAGGACGTGGTAAACGATGGCAAAGCGGTGGTATTCGGTCAGTGTTCTGTCCAACTTCGAAAAGAAGATCGCTGAGCAGATCCGGCAATCCGTGATCGATCAGGGTCTTGAGGATGAGATCGACGAGGTGCTGGTGCCCACCGAAGAGGTGATCGAAGTGCGCCGCGGCAAGAAGGTGACCGCCGAGCGGCGTTTCATGCCCGGCTATGTGCTGGTGCATATGGAGATGTCCGACGAGGGCTATCACCTGATCAACTCGATCAACCGCGTCACCGGGTTTCTGGGACCGCAGGGGCGCCCCATGCCGATGCGCGACGCCGAGGTGAACACGATCCTGAACCGCGTGCAGGAAGGCGAGGAAAGCCCGCGCACCCTGATCCATTACGAAGTCGGCGAGAAGGTCAAGGTCAACGACGGCCCGTTCGAGGATTTCGACGGCACGGTCGAGGAGGTGGACGACGACAACCAGCGCCTGAAGGTGACGGTGTCGATCTTCGGTCGCGAGACGCCGGTGGAACTGGAATTCACGCAGGTGACCAAGCAGGGGTGATATGGAGAAAGTGCGTGATGCCACGCACTTTCTGATGTCCTGGCGCGCCCGGATTTATTGCGCACCGAGCTGACGCAACGCACCCGCCCAGTCTTCGACATGGTAGGTCCGTGTGATCTTGCCGTCCTCAAGGGTGTGGATGTCGATGGTCATGATCTCGAAGGATTTTCCCTGACCGTCCACTCCAAAGAGGGGACCATCCGGCGTGCCCGTCGCCCTGCTCCGCACAACCACGCGGCCTTCGCCTTCGATCATCTCTTCAACGGCCCAGTTCAGATCAGGGATCAGTTTGGCGAAACCAGCCATTTGGCCGATCAGTTCCTCGCTGGTTTTGGCCTTGCCGGAATAGTCGCCGATACTTTCCCAGTCCTGGGATACCACGCCTTCAAACGCGCTGGCGTGGGCTTCCGACCCCGGGTTGCTCAGAAAGTCATAGAAGACCTGAACCGTCGATTTTTCATCGGCCATGGCCGCCAGCGACATGGGCAAGGTCAGCAGAGCCAGACTGGCAGTTAGTGTTTTGAAAGTGTTCATGTTTTTCCTCCGATAGTGAATGAAGTCCTGTCGTGGAAGAAACATAGACATTCCCATATTAGAGCATAATATGGGATTAATGATTATTACTGTTCGGAATTATTGAGGTATGTTGAGTCAACTTCGACAAATCGCAATCTTTGCCAAAACCGTAGATCACGGCTCATTTCGTGCCGCCGCAGAGGCGCTGCGCCTTTCTCCTTCCGTCGTGAGCCATCATGTCACGCAGCTCGAAGAGCAGCTTGGCGTGGCACTGCTGTACCGATCGACGCGGAAGCTGTCGCTGACACGCGACGGCGAGCGTCTGATCATTGCGGCCCGCGCGATGATCGAGGCGGCCGAGGCTGGGCTGATGGCGGTTTCCGACCAATCTGCTGATCCCAGCGGAGAGTTGCGGGTGACGGCTCCGGCGGTCCTGGCGCAATCGGTTGTGGTGGAACAGATCGCGGCCTTTAGCGTCGTTTTTTCCGGGGTGCGTCTTACGCTGGATTTTTCCGATTTGCGCCGCGAGGTCATCGGCGGCGGGATCGACGTGGCAATCCGTATGGGCTGGTTAAAGGACAGCGCACTCAAGGCGCGCAAGCTCTACGACGTTGACCGCATCCTTGTGGCGGCTCCGTCCTATCTGGAAGGCAGACCTTCGCCTATGCGCCCGTGCGACATACAGAATTGGGATTGGCTGGAACTGTCTCAGGTCAGAAAGGCGTCGAGCTTTCGCAAAACAGGGCATCAACCCGTTGATCTCAAGCCAACCCCTCGCCTGAGTGTGAACGACGCGCACGCGCTCTATCACCTGGCGCGGTCCGGTGCAGGGTTGGCGGTTGTGCCCGAGTTTCTGGCCAAAGAAGACGAAGCCAACGGGATCGTGACGAAGGTTCTGCCCGACTGGCGTCCTGATCCGATCGGGGTGTTTGCGGTCTGGCCTCAGAATGCACCCAAGGGCGGCCTGACCTCGCTGTTCGTTGACTTCCTGGCAAAGGGCACGCGGTAGTCCGAAGTTTGCCGAGCGGGGGCCAGGAAAAAGCGTTTGGAAGAGGTGCGCTCCAAACAAGCGGGAAAAGGCGACAGCGTGCTTGCAAAGCGAGTGGTTTCTTTGTAAGCCCCGGCCGTTGCCATAACTGGCGGCATATACGTGGGAGGCGGTCGTCACGCGTGACGGCACCGGACCACGGGCAAACCTGTCCGGTCACACGCGGTGAACGGATGCTGTAAAAGGAGATGGTCTCATGGCCAAGAAACTTGCCGGCACGATGAAGCTTCAAGTGCCTGCCGGGCAAGCGAACCCGAGCCCGCCGGTTGGTCCGGCGCTGGGTCAGCGCGGCATCAACATCATGGAATTCTGCAAGGCGTTCAACGCCAAGACCCAGGACATGGAGCCCGGTGCGCCGTGCCCCACAGTGATCACCTATTATCAGGACAAGTCCTTTGACATGGACATCAAGACGCCGCCCGCGTCCTATTACCTGAAAAAGGCAGCCAAGCTGAAATCGGGCTCGAACACGCCCGGCCGCGCGACGGTCGCCACGGTCTCTGCCAAACAGGTCCGCGAAATCGCCGAGGCCAAGTGGAAAGACCTCAACGCAAACGACGTGGACGCCGCGATGAAGATCATCGCAGGCTCGGCACGCTCCATGGGCATCGAGGTGAAGTAAGATGGCAAAGCTTGGAAAACGTACCCGTGCGGCCCGCGAAGCGGCGGCTGGCAAGGAAAACCTGAGTGTCGAAGACGCCGTTGCGCTGGTCAAGGCCAATGCCACGTCGAAATTCGACGAAACGATCGAGATCGCCGTGAACCTCGGGGTTGACCCGCGTCACGCCGACCAGATGGTGCGCGGCGTCGTGGGCCTGCCCAACGGCACCGGCAAGGATGTGCGCGTCGCCGTGTTTGCCCGTGGCCCCAAGGCCGAGGAAGCCCAGGCCGCCGGTGCGGACATCGTGGGTGCCGAGGACCTGATGGAAACCGTGCAGGGCGGTCAGATCGACTTTGACCGCTGCATCGCCACGCCCGACATGATGCCCATCGTGGGCCGTCTGGGCAAGGTGCTGGGCCCGCGCAACCTGATGCCGAACCCCAAGGTGGGCACGGTGACCATGGATGTGGCCGAGGCCGTCAAGGGCGCCAAGGGCGGCGAAGTGCAGTTCAAGGCCGAGAAGGCCGGTGTCGTCCATGCCGGCGTCGGCAAAGCATCGTTCGACGAGGCCAAGCTGGTCGAGAACGTGCAGGCCTTCATCAACGCCGTGGCCAAGGCCAAGCCGACCGGTGCCAAGGGCGCCTACATGAAGAAGATCTCGCTGACCTCGACCATGGGTCCGGGAGTCACCATCGACGTGGCAACGGCCGCGACCGAGTAGGATTACGGATCACGGATTTTGCATAGGCCCTGCCGGTTGGCGGGGCCTTTCTCATGTGCACGACCGGCAGGCGTGACCATAGACATGATGCGCCTGCGCGATCCTTGTGTAAATGTCTGGAACGCGCCTGAAACGGCCAACGGAGTTTCCGGAACGGCGCCCATTTTTCCAACGTCACTCCTTGCGCAGGTCAGCAAACCGACGAACCGCAAGCACCGCTGCGGCGTAATCTCCCAGTGAAATCCCTCTGAAAGCGAAGGCCGCCGGTTTCTCGCCTGCACGGGTATCGGCTTCTCCCGAGACAAGTTCCGTCAAATCGCAAGTTACCTGCTGGTATGGCAGCATCGGCTTGTCGCTTTCAAGTTCCTGTGCTCGGTCGTCAACAGTAACGGTTTTGAAAGCGGTCATGCCCTCCGGAATCCAAGGAATGCAGGCATCTGTTATTGTGGCGAAGGCCGTCGGCTTTAGCCATCGGGCATCCAAGAAGGGTTCGATCGAGTAGTCCAACGTGATCGATGTCACCACCAGATCGGCATCACGCAAAGCGTCCTTGGCATTGACGGCTGTCTCGGCTTCGAGGCCCATATCCCGAGCATGGCTGCAAAACTTGTCGACATTCGCCTTGCCACGCCCGAACACGCGAATGCTCTTCAGGGGGAACAATTCTGAAAACGCAGCTAAATGGAAGTGAGCCTGCACGCCCGCGCCCACAAAAGCCACAGTCTCGGCATCAGGATCAGCAAGTCGACGCGCCGCCACCAGCGACAGTGCCGCTGTTCTGATTGCAGTTATCCAGTTCGCCCGCAAGACAGCTCGGAGGAGCCCGGTTTGCGCGTCCATAACCATGATTGCGCCGTTGATCGCGGGGAGCCCCCTCGCCGGATTTTCAGGGCACACGGTAACCTGTTTGGTCACGATGAACCCATCATCTCCCACTGCCAAGGTAGACATTGCGTACCGCCCATCCCCAGGCAAGATGGCCGTCTTGGGAGAAGTATGAAGCTTTCCGGCTGCCTTGGCCATCAGGGCGGCTTCGATGGCGTCGGCAATTTCGGAAGGCTGGATGCCCAAACCTTCCAGGTCCTGGTCGGAAAGATAAACCAGTTTGCTTTCAGAGGTCATGTTGTCGGCTCTCGGCTTTGCATTCCGGATTTCAGACTGCAGAGGATATTTCGGGCATTCTCCTGTTGTCGGGTTGCGTTCTCAAGATCAAAAAGCCGAATAGAAAACCATTCGGTTCAAGGTACGGCAAAGAAAGGCGACTGTGCGGTCAATGCGCCAATGTCTGGAACGAACTCGAACCCCCTATATGCCGCTTTGAGCGCGGATATCCGGGGTTTTGGACAATGGCCGCCGCAAAATAGCCAAGCCAATCACGGGTGTTTCGGGTATTGTAGCCCGGGAGTGCCACCATAAAAACAGAGTACCATGCTTGAAAACGTGAACTGGGCCGCGATTGAGGGCATCGCATCTGTTGCCGGGGCAATAGGTGTGATCCTCTCGATCCTCTTCCTGATCTATGAGGTGCGCCACAACGCTCGTGCGATTGAAGGCGCTACTGTCCAATCGCTGATGAGCCTGGAGCGGGAGGTGTTCAGCCTGCTTGCCGAAAATGCCGAACTGATGACCAGGGGTGGCGCGGATGCGGCCGCGCTGACCGAGGTGGAACTGTATCGGTACGAACGGGGTGTCGGCACATACATGTCGCTGATGTATTCGGCCTACATACAACACGAACGCGGTCTGATTGATGATGGGGTTTGGGATGCGTACCTGGGTGCTCTTGAGCGGCACATGCAGGCATCCGGCTTTGCGGATGCGTGGTCGCGCATCTGCGTCGGTTATCCCAAAAGCTTTCAGACCCTGATTGGAAAGAGATTTTTGCAGACATCCGAGGCATAGAGGGCATCATGACCATGAAGAGCAAAGGGCAGACATTGCTCGAAAACGCCTACAAACTTGAGACACCGCAAGACAACGAGACATATTACGACGAGTTCGCATCCACCTATGACTCGGATTTTGCCGACGCGTTGGGTTGGCAATATCCCGAGGCGATTGCCTCGGTCTATCGGGATCATGCAAAAGCTGACGATCTGCCGATCGCCGATGTCGGTTGTGGCACTGGCCTGGTGGCCGAGGCTTTGAAGTGCAGCAAGAACGACATAGACGGCATTGATATTTCCGGGGAAATGTTGGCAAAGGCGAGGGAGAAATCGCTATATCGTACGCTGATACTGGCCGATCTGATGGCTGATCTTGCGCCGATCAAGAAGGATTATGGTGCCGTCGTTTCCGCGGGAACTTTTACCTCGGGGCATCTGGGACCCGAGCCGCTCGCATCCCTTCTCGACATTGCACGCCCGGGCGGGCTTTTTGTCATTGGGGTGAACAAGGTTTTCTATCTCAAAGCAGATTTCGATACGATGATCCGTAAACTTGAAGCGCGTCGAGCGATCTCGGAACTCGAAGTGATTGAAATTCCGATGTACGACAATGCCGGTCACGACCATTCCGCCGACAAAGCCTACGCTTTGTGCTATCGCAAAGCTGTGAATTCCTGATTTGAAAAGGGCGCTTTGACAGGTCTCTCTTCCGATGCGGCCAAAGAGGGCAGTGTCGGCGAACTGGCACTTTGAGCGCTTGGCCGACCTCAGTCCTCGAACGCGCCGCGCCAGTCGCCGTCGGCCTGTTTCACCAGCCGCGCCACGCGGCGGCGGTCGTGGTTGATGGCCGCCGAGAGGAGCATCGGCAGGACATTTGCACCTTTCAGATGGGCGCCCAGGGTCGAGTGGGTCTGGCCCTCAAAGCCGAACTGATCCAATCCGCCGCGCGGGGTGAAGGCACGCATGTGCTCGGTGTCATCCTCGAGCCCATGCAGAAGAAAAGACATGGCGGGCGGGGGCGTGACCTCGGCGGTCTCGACCGTGAAATCCTTGATCTGCTTGCGCCAGTAGGCCCAGCGGCGTTCGCCCTTGATCGCACCCGGTCGCATGGAGAACTGTGGCGAGATCGCAAGTGCAGCATGGACCGGGAAAAGCGTGGAGCAGGTGAGGGCGGAAAACGCCCCCAGGCTGAGGCCGAGCGTGGAGACGCGGGCGATCCGGGTTTTCTTGATCAGCGTGGTCACGGATTTCCTGAGCGCGTCGCGCAGGGTGGGATCGTTCATCCAGGACCGGCTGAGATCGCTGACAAAGAGGGCGTGGCGCGCCGGATCACCCAGAACGGTGCCCAGAAACTCGTCGGGCGGCATCTGGTTGCGTTTGCGGCCGATGGAGGAAAACGCAATGACCAGGTCGCTGCCCGTCCCTTCGGCATAGCGGATGCGGACAGGGTCCTTGTCGACCAGATCATGCAGGACACGGGTGCCTGCTCGGGCCTCCGGGATCTTTGCTCTTATGTTCATTGGGCAAGAGAATAGCGGAAACGGGGGCGTGCGTGAATCCGGGTATTTTCAGGAAGTTCGGAACTATGGCGAATTTGCCAAAAAGGGCTGTGGGAGCCGGGCGAGCGCCTGCCCGTGGGATGGCGCTTCTTGCATCTGTTCGGAGCGCTTTATGGTTGTTAGACACATCCGACCTGCGTTCAGCGCGCGTGGATGGCCACAGCGCCAGCCCGCCGGAACGGGCAGGCGCTCGCTCGGCGGGCTTCGCCCCTGATTCCGGACGGCAGTGGCGGGCGCTGGGAACAAGCTCATAATTCGGTGCGTGTTGGCGACAATAGGCAATAGTGGTTGGAGCAGTGATGAAGTCAGAGCCTCCGAAGAAGCACTTTTGCACGGCTATCTACCGTTCCATGGCCAACCGCGAAGCTGACTTCGTGAAATCAGGTGATCAGATGCGCGCAGATGCTATGGGACAATTGCGTGCGAAGTTCGAAAGTAGTTCCTTTGCCGATCAACTGACTTCCTAAGGGGTGGCGTCCGCTGAACTTGGAAATTCCCGACAAAAAACCGCCCATCCCCCAATTCCCCCCTTCACATTTCCCGTCAAACCCCCTAAGTCCCGCGCACGAGAAGCGGTCGCAGCGATGTGGCCGCTTGTCGATTCGTCCAAGACGGTGGGTGCTCGGGGTTTCGCCAGAGCTTAATTTCCTGCCTGAGACGGGAAAAGGACATTGATCAGCCGGGGCCCGACCTCGGGCGATCTGGTGCGGCCCCCGTAGCACGGACAAGACGTCCGGACCCCACAAGGTCCGGATAAATCTGAGCCGGGGGGCGAGAGCCTACCCAAATTTGGAGTGAAACTGTGGATAGAGCCCAGAAAGAGAAAGTGGTCGAGGAACTCGGCCAGATCTTTGAAAGCTCTGGCGTCGTCGTGGTTGCCCACTACGCGGGTCTCACAGTTGCCGAGATGCAGGATCTTCGTGCCCGCGCCCGTGAGGCAGAGGCATCGGTCCGTGTCGCCAAGAACAGGCTCGCCAAGATCGCCCTTGAGGACAAGCCCTGCGCAAGCATCGCCGATTTCCTTTCGGGCATGACCGTTCTGACCTTTTCGGAGGACCCCGTGGCAGCAGCCAAGGTCGCCGAAGGTTTCGCCAAGGACAACAAGAAGTTTGAAATCCTTGGCGGGGCGATGGGTGAGAACGCTCTGGACCGGGCCGGTGTGGAAGCCGTGTCGAAAATGCCGTCGCGCGAGGAGCTTATTGCCTCGATCGTCGGTTGCATCGGCGCACCCGCTTCGAACATCGCCGGTGCGATTGGCGCACCTGCTTCGAACATCGCGAGCATCCTTTCGACCATCGAAGAGAAGGCCGAAGCCGCATAAGGCAACTGGAATGATCCGGCAGGGGGCAATGGCCCGACGTTGGAACACAAACGCAAACGGAAAGAGCTGAGAAAATGGCTGATCTGAAAAAACTGGCTGAAGAGATCGTTGGTCTGACGCTTCTCGAGGCACAAGAACTGAAAACCATCCTGAAAGACGAGTACGGCATCGAGCCCGCAGCCGGTGGCGCGGTCATGATGGCGGCTGCCGGTGGCGACGCAGGCGGTGCCGACGCCGCTGCCGAGCAAACCGAATTCGACGTGATCCTGAAATCGGCAGGTGCGTCGAAGATCAACGTCATCAAAGAGGTGCGCGCGATCACCGGTCTGGGCCTGAAAGAAGCCAAGGACCTGGTCGAAGCCGGTGGCAAAGCCGTCAAGGAGCAGGTTTCCAAAGAGGAAGCCGAGGACATCAAAGGCAAGCTGGAAGCAGCTGGCGCCGAGGTGGAACTCAAGTAATCACGTGGAATGGCGGATCGTGGCGGTGGGATGAAACCCCACCCTACGGATGCCGCCCGGGTCGGGTGGGTTTCAAACCCGCTGCCCGACCTCCACGCAACAATCGGGCTGGATCC
>FYBJ01001870.1_pt1 | contig 15245 bp, 11 predicted proteins | sample 1134611 | NCBI WGS metagenome assembly FYBJ01 (sample SAMEA104116008, study PRJEB20421) | marine metagenome | isolation source: marine | reverse complement strand
CATGGTCAACGTGACCAATGGTGCCCACGTTGACGTGGGGTTTGTTACGTTCAAATTTTGCCTTGGACATCTCGTCTACCTCGTTAGAACTTGTATTTACTTCGACTTGTTAATGATCGCATCTGCAACATTGCCTGGTATTTCACTGTACTTGGCGAACTCCATTGAGTAAGTCGCCCGTCCTTGTGTTGCAGAACGCAAATCGGTTGCGTAACCAAACATCTCTGCCAGTGGCACTTCGGCCCTGATAACCTTGCCACTGGTGACATCATCCATACCGTTAACAACTCCACGGCGTCGATTTAAGTCACCCATGACGTCACCCATATAATCTTCCGGGGTGACCACTTCAATCTTCATAATCGGCTCCAGCAGCGCGGGACTTGCTTCCAGCGCACCATTTCTGAAACCCATTGAGCCTGCCACTTTAAATGCCATCTCATTAGAGTCGACATCGTGGTAAGAACCGTCAAACAATGTAACCTTGACATCTTCCACAGGGTAGCCGGCTATTACACCATTTTTCATCTGCTCTTGTATACCCTTATCTACAGATGAAATGTATTCTTTTGGCACTGATCCGCCGATCGTGGCGTTTTCAAAGGCATAGCCGCTGCCTGATGGTAATGGCTCTAAACGCAGCCATACATGACCATACTGGCCTCGACCACCACTTTGGCGCACGAACTTGCCTTCAGCTTCGACCATTTTGCGGATGGTTTCACGATAAGCGACTTGCGGCGCACCCACATTGGCATCCACGCCAAACTCACGCTTCATGCGATCGATGATAATGTCGAGATGCAACTCGCCCATACCGGCAATAATGGTTTGCGCCGACTCTTCATCAGTACGCACCCGGAATGAGGGATCTTCTTTAGCCAGCTTACCCAGCGCAATACTCATTTTTTCCTGATCGGCTTTGGTTTTCGGCTCAATAGCCACCGAAATTACCGGCTCAGGAAACTCCATGCGCTCAAGAGTAATAATATGGTTGGGATCACATAATGTGTCACCGGTGGTGGTATCTTTCAAACCGATGGCAGCTGCGATATCACCAGCATAAACTTCAGTAAGTTCTTCACGGCTGTTGGCATGCATCTGCACTAACCGACCAATCCGCTCTTTTTTACCTTTGACAGGATTAAAGACCGCATCACCGGATTTCATTACACCTGAATAAACACGGAAGAACGTTAATGTACCGACATAAGAGTCGGTGGCAATTTTAAATGCCAAGGCGGCAAACGGTTCTTTGTCATCTGCATGACGGGTATCGGTAGTACCGGCATCGACATCCAGCAAACCTTTAATAGCAGGCACTTCAGGAGGCGACGGCAAATATTCAATCACCGCATCCAGCACTGCCTGGACACCTTTATTCTTAAACGCACTACCACAAAATGCCGGCACGATCTCATTGGCCAGCGCCTGCTGCCGGATACCTTGTTTGATTTCCTCCTGCGTCAGTTCACCCGACTCCAGATATTTATTCATCAAGGTTTCGTTAGCTTCCGCAGCGGCCTCAACCAATTCATCGTAATATTGCTGACATTGCGACTGCATATCGGCAGGAATGTCACGGGCGTCATAAGTCGCACCCATATCATCCTGATTCCAATAGATGGCTTTCATGCGCACCAGATCCACAACACCTTCGAAATTTTCTTCGGCACCGATCGGTAACTGCATGATGACAGGACGAGCGCCCAGACGTTTTTTGATTTGCTCGATGACGCGCAGGAAGTTAGCCCCCTGACGATCCATCTTATTAACAAATGCTAAACGGGGCACATGATATTTATTGGCTTGACGCCAGACGGTTTCGGATTGTGGCTCGACACCACCGACCGCACAGAATACAGCCACCGCACCATCTAACACCCGCAACGAACGCTCAACTTCAATAGTGAAGTCAACGTGTCCGGGGGTATCAATGATATTAATGCGATGCTGAGGAAATTGTTGATCCATACCTGCCCAGAAGCAGGTGGTCGCCGCAGAGGTGATAGTAATACCACGCTCCTGCTCTTGCTCCATCCAGTCCATGGTGGCCGCGCCATCATGAACTTCACCAATCTTGTGCGAAATACCGGTGTAAAACAGCACGCGCTCAGTCGTCGTGGTTTTACCCGCGTCGATGTGCGCCATGATGCCGATATTACGGTATCGATTGATAGGTGTAGAACGTGGCACGATAGCTACTCTTTACGATCAACAATGTTAAAGAACAAACCTTGCCCGGAACCAGCCGGGCAAGGGAGAAAACTTAAAATCTGAAGTGAGAAAACGCCTTGTTGGCTTCAGCCATACGGTGAGTATCTTCTTTCTTCTTAACAGCAGTACCTTTGCCTTCATAAGCATCGGCCAGCTCACCAGCCAATCGCTTACCCATGGATTTTTCACCACGTTTACGGGCGGCATCAACCAGCCAGCGCATTGCTAATGCCACGCGGCGTTCTGCGCGAACTTCAACAGGAACCTGATAAGTTGCACCACCAACACGGCGTGATTTTACTTCGACCATTGGGCTGATGTTTTCAATGGCTTTCTGGAAAATTTCCAGACCATTGCCACCTTTACTTTCAGCAACTGTATCCAGCGCACCATAAGTAATTTTTTCAGCAACCGACTTTTTGCCATCTTTCATGATGACGTTGATGAATTTTGTCAGACCAATGTTTGAAAACTTTGGATCTGGCAACACTTCACGTTTGGCGACAACCCTTCTTCTTGGCATCTCTGTTTCCTAAATTCTTTACTTGGGATAAACGTCCGGACTTAGCCTTTAGGACGTTTGGCACCATATTTTGAACGGCCCTGACGACGTGCTGAGACACCTGAGGTATCCAAAGCACCGCGGACAGTATGATAACGAACACCCGGTAAGTCTTTAACACGACCACCGCGAATCAACACCACACTATGCTCTTGCAGGTTATGGCCTTCACCACCAATGTAAGAGGTGACTTCGAAACCGTTGGTTAAGCGAACACGAGCAACTTTACGCATTGCCGAGTTAGGCTTTTTAGGTGTAGTTGTGTAAACACGGGTACATACACCACGACGTTGCGGACACGCCTGCAAAGCAGGAACGTTGTTCTTTTTCTTTTGCTTCAATCTTGGTTTGCGAACCAACTGATTTATCGTTGCCATCAAATACAACCTTAACAAATAACTTATGGTGGCATGCTGCGATACTATTATTCTCGCATTGCCATTCCAGTAAAAAGCGGGCACCTGATAAAAGGCGCCCGACAAAGAAGATGAATTTTACTCCGCTTCAGCCAAAGCCGTCAAGGCCTTTAACTTGCTTCGTTGGTTTCTTCCTCGTTGTTTTCAACAACCTCAACTGCCGTTGCTTCTGCTACCGGCGCAGGCTCACCATGGCGACGACGATGACGCTCTTTGTGATAAGCCAAACCAGTACCTGCCGGAATCAAACGACCAACAATAACGTTTTCTTTCAGACCGCGCAGCGGGTCACTCTTACCGGTAACCGCCGCATCGGTCAGTACGCGGGTGGTTTCCTGGAACGATGCCGCTGAAATAAATGATTCCGTAGCCAGCGACGCTTTGGTAATACCCAGCAGTAACGGTGTAAACAACGTTTCAACTTTATTCTGAGCACGCAGATCATCGTTGGCATCCAGTGCCCGGTCGAACTCAACTTGTTCACCTTTAAGGAACTTGCTGTCACCGGCGGCATCAATTTCAACTTTACGCAGCATCTGGCGAACAATCACCTCAATGTGCTTATCGTTGATCTTAACGCCTTGCAGTCGGTAAACCTCCTGCACTTCACTCACCATATAATTGGTCAGCGCCAGAACACCTTTCAGACGCAGAATGTCATGCGGATCTTCCGGTCCGTCAACGATCATTTCACCCTTTTCAATATGTTCACCCTCGAACACTGAAATATGGCGCCATTTCGGGATCAATTCCTCATGCGGCTCACCTTCTTTCGGCGTGATAATCAGACGTTGTTTACCTTTGGTTTCTTTACCGAAACTGATGGTACCGCTGATTTCCGCCATCAGAGCCGGATCTTTCGGCTTACGGGCTTCAAACAAGTCAGCAACACGTGGCAGACCACCGGTGATGTCACGGGTTTTACTGCTTTCCTGCGGAATACGCGCCAGGATGTCACCCACCTCAACTTCAACACCATCACTGACACGGACAATCGCACCACCCGGCAGGAAATACTGTGCCGGAATATCAGTACCGATGATGTTGACGTCATTACCATTATCATCAACCAGCTTAACCATTGGCCGCATATCTTTGGCCGCTGAGCTGCGCTGTTTCGGCTCACGAATAATCAAACTGGTCAGACCAGTGACTTCATCGACCTGCTTATCAACGGTGACACCTTCGACCAGATCGCTCAAGCGAACATGACCCTTCACCTCGGTAACGACCGGATGGGTATGTGGATCCCAGTTGGCTACTACCTGACCAGCTTCGACTGCTTCATTATCAGGCACTGTGATTTCAGCACCGTATGGGATCTTATAACGTTCCCGCTCACGGCCATTTTCATCGATCAGATGCAATTCACCCGAACGTGATACCGCCACGAATTTACCGGCTTTGTTTTCTACCGACTTAATGTTGTAGTAGCGAATACGGCCTTTAAATTTCAATACGACCGAGTTATCGGCGGCGGTACGTGATGCTGCACCACCAATATGGAATGTCCGCATGGTCAACTGGGTACCCGGCTCACCAATCGACTGGGCAGCAATAACACCGACCGCTTCACCGACGTTGATCTTATGTCCACGACCAAGGTCACGACCATAACAGGCAGAGCAGACACCGTAGCGAGATTCACAGGTAATGGCACTGCGAACCATCACTTCGTCGATACCTTCTTTTTCAAGCTTGGTAACACAGGCTTCATCAATCATGGTGCCAGCCGTCAATACCACATTACCATCACTATTAATGACTTCTTCGGCAACCACACGACCCAGTACCCGTTCACCCAGGCCTTCAACCACATCACCACCTTCGATGATTGGCGTCATGCTGATACCTTGTACCGTACCGCAATCTTCTTCAACGACTACCAGATCTTGTGACACGTCCACCAGACGACGAGTCAGATAACCTGAGTTCGCTGTTTTCAGTGCCGTATCGGCCAGACCTTTACGCGCACCATGGGTGGAAATAAAGTATTGCAGTACGTCCAGACCTTCCCGGAAGTTTGCAGTAATCGGCGTTTCGATGATCGAACCATCCGGCTTGGCCATCAGACCACGCATACCGGCCAGCTGGCGGATCTGCGCCGCACTACCACGCGCACCGGAATCAGCCATCATATAAATCGAGTTCATCGATTGCTGTTCGACTTCATTACCATCACGATCAATGACGATATCTTTACCGATCCCTTCCATCATCGCTTTAGCAATTTGATCGTTAGTGCGAGACCAGATATCGATAATCTTGTTGTAACGTTCACCATCGGTGACCAAACCTGAAGCATATTGGCTGGCAATTTCTTCAACTTCGGCTTCCGCTTTGGCCAGAATCTCTGCTTTGGCTTGCGGGATCACCATATCATCCGCACCAACCGATGCGCCTGACTGGGTCGCCTGACTAAAGCCCAAATACATTAACTGATCAGCAAAAATAACCGTGTCTTTCAGACCCAGCCGGCGATAACAGGTATTGATCAAATCACCGATGGCCTTTTTAGTCATGGTGCGATCCACGACTGAGAAAGGCAGCCCTTTCGGCACAATGCTGAATAAAATTGCCCGACCGACCGTTGTTTCAACACGGATCCGGCGGTTTTGTTCAAGCTCAGGCTTGGTAATATCCGTTTCATCCAGACGCACGGTGACTTTGGCATGCAGCGAAACTGCTTTATTATCATAAGCACGACGCAGTTCAGTAATATCCGCAAAGCGGCTGCCTTCGCCTTTTTCGTTAACCAGCGCGCGGGTCATGTAATACAGACCCAATACCACGTCCTGCGACGGGATAATGATTGGCTCGCCGTTTGCAGGAGACAAAATATTGTTGGTTGCCATCATCAAAGAACGCGCTTCCAACTGCGCTTCCAGTGACAACGGTACATGGACGGCCATTTGGTCACCGTCAAAGTCAGCGTTAAACGCGGCACAGACCAGCGGATGCAACTGAATCGCTTTGCCTTCAATCAGCAGCGGTTCAAACGCCTGAATACCCAGACGATGCAGTGTTGGTGCGCGGTTCAGCATAACCGGATGTTCACGGATGACTTCTTCAAGAATATCCCAGACTTCCGGTCCTTCACGCTCGACCATTTTCTTGGCGGCTTTAATCGTTGTCGCCAGACCGTTACGTTCCAGTTTGCCGTAAATAAACGGTTTGAACAGTTCCAGTGCCATTTTTTTCGGCAGACCACACTGGTGCAGTTTCAGGTATGGACCGACCACGATAACTGAACGACCTGAATAGTCGACCCGCTTACCCAAGAGGTTCTGACGGAAACGACCTTGTTTACCTTTGATCATATCGGCCAGCGATTTCAGCGGCATACGGTTAGTACCGGTAATGGCACGACCACGGCGACCGTTATCTAACAACGCATCCACAGATTCCTGTAGCATCCGTTTTTCGTTACGAACGATGATGTCCGGCGCATTCAGATCCAGCAGACGTTTCAGACGGTTGTTACGGTTAATCACACGGCGATACAGATCATTCAGATCAGAAGTCGCAAAACGACCACCATCCAGCGGTACCAGCGGACGCAGATCCGGCGGTAATACCGGCAGCACTTCCATGACCATCCACTCTGGTTTATTACCAGATTCCAGGAAAGCTTCCATCAGCTTCAGACGTTTGGTCAGTTTTTTGATCTTGGTTTCTGAATTAGTGCCATTGATATCTTCACGAATGACATTGATTTCTTTTGCCAGATCAATGCTTTTCAGCAATTGCTGTACCGCTTCGGCGCCCATACGGGCATCAAAGTCATCGCCATATTCTTCCATGGCCTGCAGATACATATCGTCAGACAGCAACTGGCCTTTTTCCAGTGGCGTCATGCCCGGGTCAACAACGATAAAGGCTTCGAAATATAAAACGCGTTCGATATCACGCAGTGTCATATCAAGGAACAAAGATATCCGCGATGGCAGCGATTTCAAAAACCAGATATGAGCAACCGGTGAAGCCAGTTCAATATGACCCATGCGCTCACGACGCACTTTAGCAACGGTGACTTCAACACCACATTTTTCACAGATAACACCGCGGTGTTTCAGGCGTTTGTATTTACCACAAAGGCACTCATAATCTTTGACCGGGCCAAAGATTTTGCAGCAGAACAGGCCTTCGCGTTCCGGCTTAAAAGTACGGTAGTTGATGGTTTCCGGCTTTTTGACTTCACCGAATGACCAGCTGCGGACCATTTTCGGCGATGCCAGACCAATGCGGATCGCATCGAATTCTTCCGGCTGACTTTGTTGCTTGAGCAAGTTAAGCAAATCTTTCATATTTTTTCTCCGCTGTCGTTTACACGACAAAAATCCTGATTATCGGGTTACTGCTTATTCTTCGACTAAGTCGACATCGATACCCAGCGAGCGAATTTCGCGCGTCAGTACCTTGAAGGATTCCGGCATGCCGGCATCCATCCGATAATCACCATCAACGATGTTTTTGTAGATCTTAGTACGGCCGTTCACGTCGTCCGATTTCACCGTCAGCATTTCCTGCAAGGTGTAAGCGGCACCGTAAGCTTGCAGTGCCCAGACTTCCATCTCACCGAAACGCTGACCACCGAACTGGGCTTTACCACCCAGCGGCTGTTGTGTGACCAGACTGTAAGGACCGGTAGAACGGGCATGCATCTTGTCATCAACCAAGTGATTCAGTTTCAGCATATGCATGTAACCGATGGTCACCGGACGGTGGAAAAACTCACCGGTACGGCCATCAATCAGTTTCGCCTGACCACTGCGTGGCAGACCGGCAAGTTCCAGCATGTCCTTGATTTCGTCTTCATCGGCACCGTCAAATACCGGCGTCGCCATTGGCACACCGCCTTGCAGGTTGCCAGCCAGTTCCAGAATCTCGTTATCGGTCAACGATTCCAGATCTTCTTTTTTACCACTGGTGTTATAAATACGGTTCAAAAACTCGCGCAGCTCTGCGATATCGCGTTGCTGTTCGAGCATTTCCTGAATCTTGTAACCCAGGCCTTTAGCAGCCCAGCCAAGATGCACTTCGAGGATCTGACCGATATTCATCCGTGACGGTACACCCAGCGGGTTCAGTACGATATCGACCGGACGGCCATCTTCGGTGTATGGCATGTCTTCAACCGGCACGATGTTAGAAATAACACCTTTGTTACCGTGACGACCAGCCATTTTGTCACCTGGCTGGATCCGGCGTTTAACGGCCAGGAACACTTTAACCATACGCTGTACGCCCGGCGCCAGATCGTGACCTGAGGTCAGTTTGTCTTTCTTGATCTGGAAAGCTTCATCCATATCCTGACGGTATTGCTGAATCTGCTTGGCCGCACTTTCCAGCATGGCATTCAGATCATCCGCTTCCATCTGAATATCGAACCAGTGACTTTGCTCGATGTTTTTCAACACAGACTTGGTCAGCTTGTCGCCTTTTTTCAGACCCGGGCCTTTTTTGGCGGCTTTACCGGTCAGGTTGCGTTCCAGACGGGCAAATACGTCATCCACCATAATGCGGTGTTGATCTTTCAAATCCGCCCAGACTTTTTCCAGCTCGGCTTTTTCGATTTGCTGGGTACGTTCGTCTTTTTCAACGCCGTCACGGGTAAATACCTGGACGTCAACAACCGTACCGTAAGTACCAGAAGGCACACGCAGTGATGAGTCTTTCACATCCGCGGCTTTTTCACCGAAGATGGCTCTCAGCAGTTTTTCTTCCGGCGTCAGCTGGGTTTCACCTTTAGGCGTGACTTTACCGACCAGAATATCGCCTGGTTTGACTTCAGCGCCGACATAAACAATGCCGGACTCATCCAGTTTAGCCAGCGCACTTTCACTGACGTTTGGAATATCGCTGGTGATTTCTTCGGTGCCCAGTTTGGTATCACGCGCCAGACAGTTCAGTTCCTGAATATGAATGGTGGTGAAACGGTCTTCTTCGACAACGCGTTCTGAGACCAGAATCGAATCTTCGAAGTTGTAACCATTCCACGGCATGAAGGCGACCAGAATATTCTGACCCAGTGCCAGTTCACCTTTATCGGTGGACGGACCATCAGCCAGCGTATCGCCTTTACCCACGATATCACCCGGCTTCACAATCGGCCGTTGGTTGATACAAGTGCTTTGGTTTGAACGGGCGTATTTAATCAGGTTGTAAATATCCACACCCGATTCATTGCCTTCGGTTTCATCGTCGTTAACACGGATAACAATACGGCTGGCATCAACTGAATCAACGGTACCACCACGCTTAGCGGTAACCATAACACCTGAGTCAGTGGCAACCACACGTTCCATACCGGTACCGACTAATGGCTTGTCAGCACGCAGCGTCGGTACCGCCTGACGTTGCATGTTTGAACCCATCAAGGCGCGGTTAGCGTCATCATGCTCCAGGAACGGGATCAGCGATGCGGCAACCGAAACAACCTGACGTGGTGACACGTCCATCAGTTGGACTTGTTCAGACGGTGTCAGTGAGAATTCGTTGCGATAACGACATGGCACCATGTTATCGGCAATTGAATTGTCATCATTCAGGGCAATAGTGGCCTGAGCGATTTTGTATTCGCCTTCATCAATCGCTGACAAATAAATAATTTCAGTGGTCGCTTTGCCATCAATAACTTTACGGTACGGCGTTTCAATAAAGCCGTATTGGTTAGTCCGGGCATAACAGGCCAATGAGTTAATCAGACCGATGTTCGGACCTTCAGGTGTTTCGATTGGGCAAACACGGCCGTAGTGGGTCGGATGCACGTCACGCACCTCAAAACCGGCGCGTTCACGGGTCAGACCACCTGGGCCTAATGCCGAAACACGGCGTTTATGCGTCACTTCTGACAATGGATTATTTTGATCCATAAATTGTGACAGCTGGCTGGAGCCAAAGAACTCTTTGATCGCCGCTGCAACCGGTTTGGCATTGATCAGTTGTTGCGGCATCAGGCCTTCTGATTCAGCAATACTCAGACGCTCACGCACTGCACGTTCGACACGGACCAAACCAACACGGAATTGGTTTTCAGCCATTTCACCAACGCTACGCACACGACGGTTACCCAGATGATCGATATCATCAACCACACCGAAACCGTTGCGAATTGAAATCAGCTCTTTGATAACGGCCAGAATATCTTCTTTGCCCAGGATGCCTTCACCGTCCAGTTCCTCACGACCCAGACGACGATTGAACTTCATCCGGCCGACATTAGACAGGTCATAACGCTCATGGGTGAAGAACAGATTATTGAACAGGTTTTCTGCCGCATCTTCTGTCGGCGGCTCACCCGGACGCATCATCCGGTATATTTCGATCTTGGCTTCTAAATGGCTGCGGGTTTCATCAAGACGCAGCGTGTCAGAAATGTATGGACCATGATCCAAATCGTTGGCGTAAATGGTTTCAATGCTATTGATACCAAAACGCTCAAATTTTTCGAGGATATCAGCGGTGATTTCATCATTGGCATTGGCCAGCAGTTCGCCGGTTTCAGCGTCGATGATGTCTTTAGCAATCACTTTACCGACCAGATAGTTTTCTGGCACATCCAGCGATTTCATGCCGGCTTTTTCCATTTGGCGGATATGGCGGCCGGTGATTTGCCGTTCAGCTTCAACGATGATTTCGCCATCTTTGCTGACGATATCAAACGGTACTGACTGACCACGCAGACGCTGTGGCTCTAATGCCAGTTGAAAGCCTTTTTTCTTACGGGTAAACACATCGTTATCAAAGAAAATCTCTAGGATTTCCTGATTGCTGTAACCCAGTGCACGCAGCAGGATAGTTGCCGGCAATTTACGACGACGATCGATACGGACAAATACCGAATCTTTAGGATCAAATTCAAAATCCAGCCATGAGCCACGATAAGGAATAACGCGGGCGTTATAGAGGATTTTGCCGGACGAATGAGTTTTACCGCGATCGCTATCGAAAAACACACCGGGTGAACGGTGTAACTGAGAAACGATAACCCGCTCGGTACCATTGATGACAAAGTTGCCTTTTTCAGTCATCAATGGGATTTCGCCCATGTAAACTTCCTGCTCTTTAATGTCTTTAACGACTTTTTGTTTGGCAGGGGCGTCTTTGTCATAAATGACCAGACGCATTTTCACTCTCAGAGGTGCAGCATAGGTGACACCACGCAGCTGACATTCTTTAACGTCAAAAGCAGGCGTGCCTAGCCGGTAGCTGACATATTGCAGCTCGGCCATGCCGGTATGACTTTTAATCGGGAACACCGATTCAAAGGCAGCATGCAAACCGACTGCGCCACGTTCATCGGCGGCGATGCCCATTTGCAGGAAATCCGAATAGGAATTGACCTGAGTTGCCAGTAAGTTAGGAACGGTCAAGACACTTGGACGTTTGCCAAAATCTTTACGAATCCGTTTTTTCTCGGTAAACGTATAAGCCATGTATTACACCTCGAAGAAACACCTGATTTCACGGCAGTAAAATGCAGGCAGGGTCATGTATATAAGTGGCCGGTTTTTACGATCGGCCTGCAACGGAAAAAGGCCGGCAGCCCGAGGCCACCAGCCATTTCCTATTTCGTGGCGATGTTGCTGCCACGAATAACGGGCTGCTTATTTAATTTCAGCAGTTGCACCCGCTTCCGTCAGTTGCTTCAGAATATCTTCTGCTTCTGATTTGCTGGCACCTTCTTTAACGGTAGCCGGTACGCCTTCAACCATGTCTTTGGCTTCTTTCAGGCCCAGACCGGTGATACCACGAACGACTTTGATAACGCCTACTTTGTTTTCGCCAAAGCTAGACATTACAACGTTGAACTCAGTTTGCTCTTCAGCAGCGGCAGCAGCAGGTGCAGCAGCGGCAGCAGCAGCAACTGGTGCAGCAGCAGTTACGCCGAATTTTTCTTCCATTGCTTCGATCAGATCAACGATCTCAACAACGGTCATGTTGGAAATTGCTTCCAAGATATCGTCTTTAGATACAGCCATTTTAATTACCTATTTATTCAAACTTGCAGAATTAAAAAATTGCTTTTCCGTAATGGATTAAGCAGCTTGTTTTGCGTCGCGGACAGCCGCGAACGTACGTACCATCTTGCTGGTCGGCGCTTGCAAAGTACGGACAAATTTCTCGATTGGCGCTTTCAGCGTACCCATGAACATGCTGATAGCCTGTTCTTTGGTCGGCATTTTCGCCAGACGTTCAAGTTCAGTAGCTGGCAATAATTTGCCACCCAGAGACACCATTTTAACGTCGAGTTGTTTGTGATCTTTTGCAAAGTCACCCATAACACGCGCAACAGCACCTGGATCTTCCATCGAAAAACCAAATACCAAAGGACCAGTCATGCCTTCTTGCATACAGGCAAAATCGGTACCTTCTACTGCACGGCGTGCCAGCGTGTTACGAACAACGCGCAAATAAACATTCTGTTTACGCGCTTCAACACGCAGGGCGGTCATTTCTGACACGCTCAAGCCATGGTATTCTGCTGCAACAGCAGAAAACGCGCTTGATGCGACTTCAGCGACCTCAGCAACGACGGCCTTTTTTCCTTCGAGATTTAAAGCCACCTAAGACCTCCTTAGGTTCACTGCCAAACTGCGACAGCGAATAGTTGCTAACACGGAGATGTTGCCACCTCCACCTGTTACGGCATTCAACCTCAGAACTCTGCAGCTGAACCCGTCTGCGCAGGCTGATCCAAAGATCAATTAAATTTGCATGCCTGCGGTCTTAGACGACCTGACCACACGAGTGTGATCAGGCGGTCCAATTCTTTTCCGGTTTAAGCCAGAAACGCTTTATCTATCGTCACACCGGCACCCATGGTGCTCGACAGACTGATTTTCTTGATATAAACGCCTTTGGCTGAACTCGGTTTTAACTTATTCAAATCATCCAGCAATGCCATCAGATTCTGACGCAATGCTTCGGTATCAAACTTGGCATTACCGATAGGGCAATGAATGATACCGGCTTTATCCGTACGGTAACGTACCTGACCGGCTTTGGCGTTTTTCACTGCTTCAGCAACGTTTGGTGTTACGGTACCTACTTTCGGGTTTGGCATCAGACCACGCGGGCCCAGCACCTGACCTAAGGTACCAACAATACGCATGGCATCTGGCGAGGCGATAACCACGTCAAAATCCATGTTGCCTTTTTTGATGTCTTCAGCCAAATCTTCAAAACCAACGATATCTGCACCCGCTTCTTTCGCGGCATCGGCATTGGCACCTTGTGCGAATACAGCAACGCGCACTGTTTTACCCGTACCATTCGGCATAACCGTTGAGCTGCGAACCACCTGGTCTGATTTACGTGGGTCAACACCCAGGTTAATCGCGACATCAATTGATTCAACAAACTTGGCAGAGGCATTTTCTTTCAGAAAATCCAATGCTTCAGTTAATTCAAATACTTTACCGGCTGTCAGTTTTTCACGGATAGCACGGCTTCTTTTACCCAGAGCAGCCATTATTCAACTCCCTCAGTGTTCAGACCCATACTACGTGCGGTACCTGCGATAGTGCGGACTGCGGCATCCAAATCGGCTGCAGACAGATCCGGCATTTTGGTGTTGGCAATTTCTTCCAACTGCGCACGGGTAACCGTACCAACTTTGTCAGTATTCGGACGGGCACTACCACTTTTCAGACCCGCTGCTTTTTTCAGCAGGATTGAGGCTGGTGGGGTTTTGGTAATAAAAGTAAAGCTTTTATCGTTATAAACGGTAATCACCACTGGTGTCGGCAGACCCGGCTCCAGGCTTTGCGTTTGTGCATTAAATGCTTTACAAAATTCCATGATATTCACACCATGCTGACCCAATGCTGGACCAACCGGTGGACTTGGATTCGCCTGACCCGCTGCAACTTGCAGCTTGATGTAGGCTTGAATTTTCTTAGCCATTATTTACTCCTTAACGGGTGCGAACGCCTTGCGGCTCCCCGGTTTAAATCTCAGCCAGCTTAACCTTTGGCAACCTGGCTGAACTCAAGTTCGACTGGTGTTGAACGGCCAAAAATGACCACTTCAACCCGCAGACGACTTTTTTCGTAGTTGACTTCCTCGACAACGCCGGTGAAATCATTGAACGGGCCATCGGTGACACGGACCACTTCACCCGGTTCAAACAATACTTTCGGCCGTGGACTTTCCACACCTTCCTGCACACGTTGCAGGATCTGATCGGCCTCTTTTTCTGAAATCGGTGCCGGACGGTCGCCCGTACCACCGATAAAACGCAAAACCCGTGGCAGGTCATTGACCACATGCCAGGTTTCATCGTCCATTTCCATGTTAACTAACACATACCCGGGAAAGAACTTACGCTCACTTTTGCGCTTTTGACCTTCCTTCATTTCCACAACTTCTTCAGTTGGGACCAGGATTTCGCCAAACTTATCCTCAAGGCCAAACCGGGTAATGCGCTCTTCCAGTGAACGTTTCACCTGCGCTTCATAGCCGGAATAAGCTTGTATTACATACCAACGCTTGCTCATTATTTATCCTGCTTTAGAAAGTCAGTGTGCGAACCGCCCAACCGAGCAGCGAATCAAATGCCCACAGCATAATCGCCACAACGATAACCATGACAATCACTACCAGCGTGGTTTGCAAAGTTTCCTGACGGGTTGGCCAGACCACTTTACGCACTTCAACTTGCGTATCACCGATATAGGACAGTGCGGAAGCACCAGTCGTTGTCCGTGACGCGATTAATAACGCAACAATGCCCGCACCAATAAGGCCGAGCACACGATACAATGTTGAATACTCTGAGTAGGTATAAAACAAAGCAATCGCAGCCACCATTAAGGCGACTGCGACTATCATTTTGAGTTTATCTGCCATTGTTTTTCGTTATATATCCAAATGAGTGAAAACATAATGGCAGGCCAGGAGGGAATCGAACCCCCAACCTACGGTTTTGGAGACCGTCGCTCTGCCAATTGAGCTACTGGCCTAACACTTGCCCTCACAATGGCTAAGCGCCCTTGCGCTTAGCCATTTTAAACGATACTAAACCGTGATTTTACTAACGACAC
>FYBJ01000220.1_pt1 | contig 15299 bp, 17 predicted proteins | sample 1134611 | NCBI WGS metagenome assembly FYBJ01 (sample SAMEA104116008, study PRJEB20421) | marine metagenome | isolation source: marine | reverse complement strand
CGGTACTAGCCGGAAATCAAACTCGAAAAATAATAAAAAAAGGGCAACGCGGCAATTAAACTATCGAGACGGTCCAGAATTCCACCATGACCCGGCAGCAGTTTTCCGGTATCTTTCAAACCGCATCGGCGTTTCAGTACAGAGAAAAATAAATCCCCCAGCACAGAAATCAACGCTGTCACCAAGGCCAACGCAAACCACAATGGGCGCGATGACACTGAAAGCCAGCTAAGAGAAATTCCTGCAATCACCAGCACTGAAAACATACCACCGGCAAGACCTTCCCAGGATTTTCCGGGGCTGACCTGAGGAATCATCTTGTGTTTTCCAAAGGCCTTGCCAGTAAAATAAGCGCCGATATCTGCAGCCCAGATGATAAATAACAAACTCAACAACCATTTCAGCCCATCGGTCTGCTGGTAAAGCTGAATCAGAGCATGCGTAAAAACCGGCAGGATAATCAAGCCGGCCAGGCCAACAACGGGTTTATTGCCCCAGAATGCCTTTGAGGCCGGAAAAGAGACCACTGCAATGAGGTTTCCAAACCAGAGCAGCAAGGTCAGGGGAACAAACAGCCATTGTAAGTCAGTAGTCAAACAAAACACCAATGCCATCACAACCATATAGCCAACACGGGATGGAATATCAGCTAAAGGCACAAGGCCTGACCACTCCCATGCTGCGCTGAAAAAAATAGCCGCAACAAGCCCTGTAAGCAACCAGGTATTTTGACTGTATAAAATCAAAAACAGCAAAACAAGCAGCACAGCCGCGGTTATGACTCTTTGTTTAAGCATTTCCAACTCCTGAAAATTGGTTCTCGACCACGAGTGAATGGGTTTGCACTGAACCATAACGGCGTTGACGCTTTGCAAACGAATCAAGCGCTGCTTCAAACGCTTCTTCCCGAAAATCAGGCCAGCAGGTTTCACTAAAATAAAGTTCAGAATAAGCCAGCTGCCACAAGAAGAAATTACTAATTCTAAGTTCGCCGCTGGTGCGGATAAATAAGTCGGGGTCAACCAGTCCATGCGTATCGAGATAGCTTGCAAAAAGGTTTTCATCAACCTCGTCGATGGCAATTCGCTGATCTTCAACCGCCTGAATCAGTTTTCTGGCCGCCTGAACAATATCCCATTTTCCGCCATAGTTAACAACGACATTGACGGTCAGTCTCTGGTTATGAGCAGTGGTGTTCTGAGCCGCCTGCATTTGCTGTTGAAGTTCAGTTGAAAGATCATTGCGTTCACCCGTAAAGACAAGACGAATTTCTTTAGCATTTAATTCATCAATTTCTTTATCAAGCGCCTGTAGAAAAAGCGACATAAGAAAGTCAACCTCATCTTTCGGCCGCGTCCAGTTCTCACTGCTGAAAGCAAAGAGGCTCAATACGGCAATCCCTTTTTCAAGGCAGCAGCCAATGATTGTTTTCACCGACTCCAGTCCGACGCGATGCCCTTCAACGCGTTCCAGACCTCTTTGCTGGGCCCAACGGCCGTTACCATCCATCACAATAGCAACATGTTGAGGTATTTTTGTAGACAATGTCATGTTCCTGAATTTAAAATAAGGCATAGTCTAACTGCTTTAGATTAAAAGATTAAGTCTTTTCATGGATTGAAGAACAATGCCCCGACAAAAACTGAATATCGTTAAATTTCTTCCGCTGTTCATCCTGTTGCTTTTACTGGTATTTGCAGCTTATTTTCGAATCGATCAATACTTGAGTTATGCCTCGCTGCAATCACACTACCAGCAACTTAAAGGGTGGGCAGACCATCATTTTTTTAGTCTGTTGTCTGCTTTTGCAGGCATTTATATCCTTGCAATCGCAATATCCATTCCGGGTGCCGTCTTTTTAAGCCTCGGTGCCGGACTTTTGTTTGGAATATTCTGGGGTACACTAATCGTCGTTATCAGCGCCACCATCGGCGCAACCCTCTTGTTTTATGCCGTAAAAACGTCGCTGGGCGAGTGGCTGGCTCCAAAGACTAAGGGCTGGCTTGGCAAAATGCAAAACGGTTTCCAGAATGACGCCTTTTCCTACCTGTTCATTTTAAGACTCATCCCGATATTTCCTTTCTGGGCCGTCAATATTGTACCGGCATTACTGAATATCGATGCTGGAACGTTCATTATCGCAACTTTTCTCGGGATTATTCCTGGCTCCATCGTGTTCGTTTCCATCGGCAATGGTCTGAACCACCTGATTGAACAGCAACAACAACCTGATTTATCGATTATCTTTTCCTGGCCGGTACTGCTGCCACTGCTGGGACTGGCCGGTTTAACGCTGCTGGGTGTTTTTTACAAAAACACCCTAAAGAAAAAGAAATCATAATTCAGCCGTTTCCTATGGCGCACTATTCCACAAACAGTTCTTCGAGAAAATCAAGCATGGACTCGACCGCCCTGCTTTCAGCCACTGGATTATAAATGGTACCCAGATCAAGATCGTGTGCTTGAGGGTTGGTAAAGGCATGTTTGGTATTCCCATACATATGAACCTGCCAGTCTGCACCAGCTGTCGTCATTTCATCACAAAAACCTTTAACCTGCTCGGGTGGAACCATAGGATCATCATAGCCATGCAGCGCTAAAACCTTCGCCTTGATGGGTTGCGGCTTCAAATGTTCAGGAGCGTTCAGCAATCCATGGAAACTGATCACACCTTTAATATCCACACCGGAACGCGCCAAATCAAGGACACAAAGACCGCCAAAGCAATAGCCCATGGCCGCAACCCGGTCACTGTCGACTTCCGGCATCGCAATCAGGGTATCACGAGCAGCCAGCATTCTGTCTCTCAATAAGGCTCTATCACTGACAACGGGTTGCATCAACGCCATTTTTTCTTCCGTACTCTTTCCCTGACGGGCATCACCATACATATCAACGGCAAAACCAACGTAGCCCAAAGCGGCCATCATATTTGCTTTTTCACAAACAAAGTCATTTCGGCCTGACCAGTCGTGTGCAATCAATACCGCAGGTCTTGGTCCGCTTTGTTTGGAATCATAAGCCAGATAACCATGCAGTTCCTGGTCGCCATGATGATAAATATAATTTGATTGATACATAAATTGTCCTTATCCAGATCATTACCATTAAAAATGATCTTATTTTGACGGCAGAAGCCAAAATGTCAACAAGCATAAAATTTTGGTCTAAGCTTAATATACCCGTGATCTTTTAAAATGCGAGTTTTAGACGCCTTTATTTTTTGTTCTGCGCCTTGTTAAAAAGCGAGTAATGGCTATTCCCTTGTGAGTTTTTTANNNAGGCGCAGGGCGAAAAAGAAAAAGTTTAAAACCCGCATTTTGGAAGTTCACGGGTATGTACCCCTGATCTTTTAAAACTCGCACTTTGAAAGACCGTGGGTATAAATAGGAAGAGCATCATATTGTGGAGAATTCACGATGATAGCAACAATAAAACAGGCCAGAACGATTCTGCATGGTGAGTTTTGTTACCAACTGTTCATCACCCCTATTCCGGCTCCTGTTGGCAGGGAATATAAAGTATTTGCTCAAAGAGCCTGTGAATATTTTGAAGATAAACGTACCGAAGCCATGCATCTTTTCCAACCGCGTCATTACGTCGTCAACCGATTTGCGCCGGTCGAAGGCTCCCGGATAAAAAATAAAAAAATATTAATCACTCATGGCTGGATGTCGCGTGCTGCTTATATGGTTCGCCTGACAGATTTTCTGACGCATCATGGCTATGAAGTATTTGTTCCTGACTTCCGTGCACATGGAGAAGCAAGGGGGGTTCGGCTGCCATGGACAGATGCGGTTGCAATTATCAGAGATATCATCAACCAGTTTGGCCCTTTCGAAGCCGCTATTGGCCATTCATTTGGCGGTTCTATGCTGTTAAATTCCGTCAATCTATCTGGCCAGCTCGACGAATGGAAGCTTAATGAATACCCACAAAAAGTGGTACTCATGGCCTCTCCTACACGGATGCGCTCGCCGGTCAACAGCCTGGCCAGACGCCTCAAGCTGGATGGTTCGGGTTATCAATACCTCAAACAGGTCATCCATAGCACCGGCCCCATCGATGCAAAACGGGTTCGCCTGCAAAATTTTATCAAGCAGAATCTGGATATCCCATTCCTTTGCATTCACGGCACCGAAGACAATAGAGTGCTTGCCAGTGAATCAGAGATATTTTGCGAAAAATACCCTAATGGAGAGCTTCGATTATTGGATAATGCAGATCATGTCAGCGTCCTGATGGATGAGCGTGTTGATGAAGAGGTTCTGGATTTTATTCGTAAGTAGCAGAAAGAAAGCAGATTGCGTCATTTTGACCCAACAATACCATATTGCCTACGTATTATTGATAACTGTACATTTTGTTGGGTCGAAACGACCCAACCTACAGCTAAGATCATGCCTGACGAAACGGAGTATCCATCAACGAGTTCGGTGCCTCATTAATGGCGTTGTCTTTGGAGGCCTAAGCTTCGGCCTCAATAAAACGACGAAGTTTCTTCATGGCATTTTTCTCAAGCTGGCGCACTCTTTCTGCTGAAACCTCATATTGCGCAGCCAGATCGTGAAGCGTTGCTTTTTTCTCTGCCAGCCAGCGTTGCTGTAAAATATCCTGACTTCTCGCATCAAGTTGCTCAAAAGCCATCAGCAATTGCTCTTTACCTTGTTCGCCGCTGTCTTCCTGCTCCACCATTAACGCAGGATCACCTTCCGCACTGGTTAAATATTGCTCTGGAGCCTTATAGCTGCTGTCATCATCGTCAGCATCATGAAGATTAAAAGAGGCATCCATGGCGTTCAGGCGCTGCTCCATCACTAAAACATCATCCCGGCTCACGCCAAGATCTTTGGCAACGGCGTCGACTTCTTCAGGCGTACACCAGCCAAGACGTTTTTTCATGTTACGGAGATTAAAAAATAATTTTCGTTGAGCTTTAGTGGTAGCGACTTTTACGATTCGCCAGTTGCGTAATACGAATTCATGAATTTCAGCTTTGATCCAATGGACGGCAAATGAAACCAGACGTACGCCTTTATGCGGATCAAAGCGCTTGACGGCTTTCATCAGGCCGACATTCCCTTCCTGAATTAAATCACCCAAAGGCAAACCGTAACCCATATAACCGCGGGCTACGCGAACAACATATCGTAAATGGGCTAAAACAAGACGGCGGGCAGCCTCAACATCGCCTTCGGATTGCAGACGTTCGGCAAAATTGAATTCTTCCTCAGCAGTAAGAACAGGCACCTGGTTGATACGATGGATATATGCATCAAGATTTCCTACAGGAAGGCTCATTGCTGCAAGTTGTAACTGTTGACTCATGTATTTCCTCCGCTCCTCAACTTCATAACAGAGATGTCCGGGTTGGATACGTCTAATAACTGTGCGTCAGTTAAAAGCTTCAATAAAATGAATTTGCCTTTTCACTGAAAATCTGGCACCGATCCAGCCAAGTGTAGCGGAAAATAACAGTAAAAGCAAGATCTGGCGAGGATTCATGCCCGTGAACGGATAATTCATATCATAAAAACTGAGCCAGTGCGTCACCGCTGCGCCAAGTCCGTATATAAAAATATTCACCAATAAAACCGCGATAACGGCGCCAAGCACAGCATACCAGATTCCGCTATAAAGAAAGGGGCGAATGATGTAAGCATCGGTCGCGCCAATCAGCTTCATCACTGAAACCTCTTCCTGCTGGCGATATAAAGCGAGGCGCAGGGTGTTCGCTATGATCAGGGTTACAGCAACAGCCAGCAATACCAGGAGGCTGTCGGTGATATAACGGATAAATCCCAGAACAGAGTGCAGCCGCTGTACCCATTGCATGTCCATCCTGGCCTGTTCAACCTGCGGCAGCTGTTTCAACTGTTGATATAGCACGTCCAGCGCAGCAGAATGACGGGCCGTAATGGCAGGAATAATTTGAATGGCCGTCGGCAATGGATTTTCAGGGAGATAGGACATAATATCAGCCATCCCTTCCTGCCGGGTCAGCAGTTTGAGACCGTCTTCCGCGGAAAAAATCCTGGCGCTGGCAACACCCGGCATGGCATGCAGTTTTTTCAGCAGTTCCTGCTCTTCTGCATGCGTTGTATTCATCTTGAGATAAAGCGAAATACTGCCGGCTCGTTGCCATTTACCGGTCAACCCCTGCAGGTTTCCGGTCATGACCCAGAACAGGCAAGGCAAGGCCAGTGCGACAGCGATAATGATAATTGTCACCAAAGATGAAAGCGGCCGGCGGCAGATTTGGTTGAAACTGCCTGTTGCAGCCTGCCGATGGCGGCTTAAATAAAGTCGGAGACGGCTCAGCATACTCGCCCCTCCTTTAAAGCAATGGTACGGTGCGGACTGTTAGAAATTAATGCCAGATCGTGGGTTGCCAGTAAAACACTGACGCCGACCTGATTAAACTGTTCAAAGATACCCATAATTTCTTTTGATAATTCAGGGTCAAGGTTTCCTGTTGGCTCATCAGCCAGTAACAAAGAGGGTTTGTGTACTACCGCACGGGCAATGCCGACCCGTTGCTGTTCGCCTGCTGAAAGATGGCAGGGAAGCATCTGTTCCTGACGAAGAAGACCAACCATGTCCAGTGCCGCTCTTGCTCTTCTGGCGGCTGTGGCCATAGGCTGCCCTTGAATTTGTAAGGGCAGCATCACATTTTCAAGAACACTGCGATCATTTAGCAGATGAGGGGATTGAAATGTAATACCAATCCGGCTTCGGTGATAGGCGATTTCCTTTTTACTGAGATCGTTTAGCCGAAGATCGTTGACAATGATCTGTCCTGAACTGGGCCGTTCCAGCAGGGTGATTAATTTAAGCATAGTCGTCTTGCCTGCACCGGAATGTCCGGTCAGAAAGACCATTTCGCCTTTATCGAGCTGGAAATCAAGCTGCTTGAGCGCTTCATAGCCTCCTCGATATCGTTTACTGACTTGATTGAATGTGATCATCGTTGAATATCGCACTGATAAATTGTGCAGCATCAAAGGGTCGTAAATCTTCTATCCCTTCCCCCACTCCTATGTAACGAAACGGAATCTTTAACTCATTCGCTATAGCAAATAATATACCGCCTTTTGCACTTCCATCAAGTTTTGTCATGCTGATACCGGTGACATGAATAGCATCATGGAAATGACGTGCCTGATTTAAAGCATTTTGACCTATACTGCCGTCCAGTACAAGCATGGTTTCATGCGGTGCTTCCGGATCAATTTTTCCCATCACCCGTTTAATTTTTTTCAGTTCTTCCATCAGGTTAGACTGAGTATGCAGCCGTCCGGCTGTATCGGCAATCAATACGTCAATGTTGCGAGCCTTAGCTGCCTGCAAAGCATCATAAATAACAGAAGCAGAATCAGCCCCGGTCTGTTGGGCAACAACAGGAATGTCATTTCTTTCCCCCCAGGCTTTAAGCTGTTCAACAGCTGCGGCACGGAAGGTATCGCCTGCTGCCAGCATGACTTTTTTTCCCTGCGCTTTAAATTGATATGCCAGTTTGCCGATGGTGGTTGTTTTACCTGCGCCGTTGACCCCGACCATCAGTAAAACAAATGGCCCGTTGTTTGCCGTTTGTAAGGTCAAAGACTGTTGCTCTTCAATCAGGATACCGGTCAGTTCCTGTTTGAGGACAGACAAAACAGCTTCGCCATCAGTCAACTGTTTTCGTTGCAGTTTATCAGTCAGTTTATCAAGAACGGCCTGGCAGGTATCAATTCCCAAATCCGCACTTAATAAAATCGTTTCAAGCTCTTCAAAAAGTTCGGCGTTGATTTCTTTCTTTCCAAGCAACAGGCGGCTCAGACTGTCGCCGAACTGATGGCGCGTCTTGCTTAAGCCCTGACGGATACGGCTGAAAAACCCTTTTGCCGGCTTCTCTGAAGAGACTGAATCGGCTGCATCCTCAATTTCAGATTGTTCGGATTGAATTTCCAGGGTTTCTTGAGTCTCAACCGGCTCAACGGGTGAATCCTGTTCCTGTTTATTTTTTCTAAACCACTTTATCATGGGTATACAAATCTCTTAAAATGTGAAATTCTAACATCTTTTACGCGCAATACCCAATGAGGATAACAGATGCGAATTATTATTCTACTGCTATTAACCATTTTTTCCAGTCTGAGTTTTGCCGAAGTGAAATCCTTTACCTTGGACAATGGCATGAAAATACTGGTCAAAGAAGACCATCGTGCCCCTGTCGCTGTGTCCATGGTCTGGTATAACGTAGGTTCAACCGATGAAAAAAGCGGAAAAACAGGGTTATCCCATGCGCTTGAGCATATGATGTTTAAAGGCACCAAAACCTATTCTGCCGGTGTTTTCTCAAGGCTTATCGCCGCAAACGGCGGACAGGAAAATGCCATGACCTATTTTGACTACACGGCTTACCATGAAAAAATAGCAGCCTCAAGGCTGCCTCTGGTTTTCAAACTGGAAGCCGACCGTATGCGCCATCTGTCGCTGGACGCAGATGCCTTTAATAAAGAAATTAAAGTGATTCGCGAAGAGCGGCGCTTAAGGGTCGATGACAACCCTCAATCGCTGGCTTTCGAGCGGTTTATGGCGACGGCGAATCTTGCCGTTCCATACCATCAACCTGTCATAGGCTGGATGAATGATCTCTACCAGATGGATATTAAAGACCTTCGGGCATGGTATCAGCGCTACTATGCACCAAATAATGCGACATTGGTGGTGGTTGGCGATGTTGAACCCGAAAAAGTATACCAGCTTGCCAAAAAATATTTCGGCCCATTGCAGAAAAGCTTTCTCCCGAAACGCAAGAAAATAAGAGAACCCAAACCGCTGGGGAAAAAAGAAATTAAAATTTACGCGCCTGCACAACTGCCGGTGCTGATGCTGGGATACAGCGTTCCTTCGGCAACGGTTGCAAAGAAAGCCGAGGAACCCTATGCGCTGGAATTAATTTCAGCAATTCTGGACGGCGGCGAGAGTGGGCGATTTTCAAAGGATTTAATCCGCGGCAAGCACCTTGCCAGCAATGTTGGCGTATTCTACGACATGTATAGCCGTTACAGCAGTCAGTTTGTCATGTTCGGCATTCCCTCAAGAGATAAAAGCATCGCAGAATTAAAGGCGGGCATGCTGCAGGAAATTGAAGATCTTCAAACCCAGCTGGTTTCAAAAAGAGAACTGCAACGGGTCAAAACTCAACTCATTGCTCAGCATACCTTCGAAAAGGACTCTATTTTTGGTCAGGCCATGAGCCTCGGCCTACTGGAAACTGTGGGCTTAGGCTGGCAGGAAAGTGATGCATATCAGAAAAAAATTCAAAACGTCACAGCCGAGCAGATTCAGGCCACAGCTCAACGTTATTTTCAGGAAAAAGCCATGACAGAGGCGGAATTGATTCCTGTTGCAAAAGGAGATAAAAAAGCATGAAAATGACCTTCCGACTCATTACAGCACTATTATTAGCCGGCAGCCAGCTGGCCTTCAGTACCCAACTAAAAGCGCTCCGCTGGACAAGCAAACAAGGCACTCCAGTCATTTTTTACCCCAGCCAGGCCGTCCCCATGCTGGAAATCCATGTGGCTTTTGCCGCAGGTTCCGCATACGATGGAGAGCAATTCGGCTTATCAAGCCTGACAACGGAAAGTCTTAATCAAGGCAGTGCCGGCCGAAATACGACGGACATTGCCGAGGCTCTTGCCGATACCGGCGCCCAATTTAGTGCAGATAATGACCGGAATATGGTCGATATCAGCTTAAAAAGCTTAAGCCAGCCTAAAGCGCTGAAACAGTCTTTTGAGACCTTCGTTCAAATTGTCGCCCAACCGGATTTTCCCGAGTCTTCTGTACAACGAATCAAAGCTCAACAGCTGGCTGCCATCAGACAGGGGCAGGAATCACCAGGAACAACGGCAAACAATGCGTTCTTTGCCCATTTATATGGCAATCACCCCTATGCCCACCCCAGCATCGGTGATCAGGAGCATGTAGAAAAACTAAACCGGCAGGATGTCCTCAACTTTTATCATCGTTATTTTAACGCCCAGAATGCAACGATTGTCATGGTGGGAGCCATCAGTGAAAAAAAAGCTCATGCGCTTGCCGATAAACTGGCAGGAAAACTGGCTCACGGCGATAAAGCACCGCCGGTGATGAAGGCAGCTGAATCAAAACAGGTCGGGCTTTTTCAACTTCCCTTCCCCTCCTCCCAAACCATGTTGCGCATGGGGCAATTAGGCATTGATCACCATAATCCGCAGTATTTTCCTTTACTGGTCGGCAATTATATCCTTGGCGGTCCAACCCTGGTTTCATTACTCAGTAATGAAGTTCGCGAAAAAAGAGGGCTGACCTATGGCGTCTACAGCCAGTTTCTTCCTATGCCGGGTACAGGCCCTTTTTTAATTAGCCTTTCAACAAAAAATGATCAGGCCGAGGCCGCGCAGGCGCTGAGCCTTAAAACACTGCAGCAATTCATGGCCGAAGGTCCCAGCGACCAGGAATTGAAAGCGGCCAAACAATATCTGACAGGAAGCTTCCCTTTATCGCTTGCCAGTAATCACCAAATCGCCATTATGCTGCTGAAAATGAGTTTTTTCGAGCTTCCTGATGATTATCTTGATGAATATGTTAACCAGATTAACAGCGTCACGACAGAAGAGATCAAAGATGCATTTAAAAAGCTGCTGAATCCCGGCAGGTTTATTATTGTTCAAGTGGGGAAAAAGTGAAGCAGACTGTTCGTATTATTGGGGGACAGTGCCGTGGACGAAAGATACATTTTCCATCCGCAGACGGGCTTCGCCCCACCACTGACCGGATTCGTGAAACACTGTTCAACTGGCTGATGAATGATATCCGCAATGCCCGATGCCTTGATGCCTTTGCCGGCAGCGGCGCACTTGGATTTGAAGCGCTGTCTCGCGGTGCAGAAGAAGTCGTTTTGCTTGAACCTGCAGCCGGCGTTTTCAAACAGCTGAAACTGACAGCAAAAGACTGGTCTGATTTTAACTTAAAGATTTATCAGCAAAGCGCATTGGATTACCTTGCAAAAGAACAACAGCCTTTTGACATTATCTTTCTCGATCCGCCGTTTCAGTCTGATTTACTGGAGCAATGCCTTCATCGACTGGCTGGTTCGCCTGCACTCCATGCTGAAAGTTTGATTTATATTGAATCGGATAAGCCCCTGCCGGAGGAAAATGCTGACTGGCAGGTTATCAAATTAAAAAAAGCAGGCCAGGTCAATTATGGTTTGCTGAAACCCAGATTTGGAAGTTAAGCCCTGTATATTTAGCCTTAAAAATCAAATAAACAATTCAGATCGCTTGACAAGAATGGTCGCTCCTGTTTCAATCAAAGTATAACTACCCAAGCAAACGTTAACAATGAATAATAAGAGTGTATTGCTTTTTGCTATTGCGGTTTTGTTAGCAGCCTGCTCGACAACAACCACTAAAAAACCACCTTACAACCATCCAAGCGATGACGCTTCCATCAAACTGGCCGAAGCAGCCAGTTCTGTCAGCCGCTCCATGATGGAAATGGCCAAAGTTGAAAAAGTCATTACGCCGCCTAAGCACGATAATTTACTGACCATTCCAAGCAGTTACAACCTGCAGGCCAGAGCCTCTGTGGACTGGTCCGGCCCGATTGAAGAATTAACAAACAGATTGGCAAAGGCAGCAAATTACCGTTTACGGGTGCTGGGCAAAGAACCTTCTGTTCCCGTGGTCATCAGCATCAATGCTAAAGACGAAAGTCTTGCCCAAATCCTCCGCGATGTGGATTACCAGGCTGGACAAAAAGCATATATCCATGTTTACCCTAACCGACAGGTCGTTGAACTACGCTATGCAAAAGTTTACTCCTAAACTCATATTGGCTTTAGCTGTTATGTTATCTGCCTGTGCATCCAAGCAGCACCGGGTAACCGCCGGCGATATGGAATCGCTGGCAGGGCTTCAGTCCATGGCGAATGCCGGCAGCCGATATGAAAACAATGGACTGTCACGCCCTGAAACCGGCCATATCCGGGAAATTGCAATCAAGGAAACCGCATTGAGCCTTGGTGCTCAGGCAGGCCTTGCCTGGCGTTCAAAAGCCATTGATGAAGAACTCACCCGAAACGCCAGATACCTGACCACGGTCTTTGATTTTAACTCCTTAATTCTTGAGCATAATATTTTACCTCCAGTGTTAATCGAAGGAAGAAACACCTTTAATCTCAATGATGCCCACACCATTCGCCTGTCTGACAGAACCTATAAAATCTCCAAGCAGGCTCGCTTTATTTCAACTGCACCGACCTGGAGACAATATCTCTGGCTGGACTATAAACAACCTGAAAAACCCAATTCGACCCTGTTACCCAAGACCAGGAGAGAAAAAGAAATCTGGTGTGAGTTCACCGAGCAGGGCTGGAAGAACGGCATCGAACAGGCCAACATCATTCTTGAAGAAAATTTATCCAGAATAAAAGAAGATTTTTCTGGAATGATTCTTTATCGCAAGCTTCTGGCCATGAATATGGTTTCTCCGCCCTTTGTTGCCCACACCGATCTGGGGATTACCGGCGATGAGTCTGAAATACACATTGACGATCGCGTTTTAAGAATTACTGCCCTGCCAAGACTTAACCTTGATAGTAAAGCATGGCGCGCAGCGCTTGCGAAAAGCGAAAACGTTCTTGAGCGTTTCCGGCAAATGGAGCATCTTGCCAAAGAATCTAAAATTACCATTACCAATGAAGCATGGCAACCCGTGATTGCCCCTGTTAATAACTCAAAGAGAACTGATGAGTCAATCGCATGAAAATCTAATGCCTGATGAACCGACCCGGTTCTCGGCGCTCTTTATGGATAAGATGCTTGAGCATACTGAAAAACTCAATGCCTCTGATATTACTATCCAGACTGGCGAACCTGTATTTGCAGAAGTCTATGGAAAACTGCTCCGAATCACCAATCGCAAACTTTCAAATACCGAGGTCGGCGATTTAATTAATGCGATTTATGGCCCCAATGCGACAACTCAGCTTTTATCCGGGGTTGATATCGACACCCATTACGAATTTCGTCCAACCCGGGGGCAAAGATATCGTTACAGGGTAAATGCTACTGCCTGCCTGGTTGAGGGTCATGATGCCATTCAAATTACCCTTAGAACCATTCCTACTACACCGCCAAGACTTGAAACGCTCGATTTACCGGACAATATTCTTGAAGCGCTGGCGCCGCAGGAAGGCATTGTCTTTATCACCGGGGCAACGGGTTCGGGTAAGTCAACACTGCTGGCATCGATCATCAGAGACTTGATTGAAAATGAAGATTCAAACCGCAAAGTGCTGACCTACGAAGCACCGATTGAATTTGTTTATGATGAAATTGAGACAATATCCTCGGTTGTCAGCCAGTCGGAAATCCCACGCCACCTGCCAAATTTCGCCGATGGCGTCAGAAATGCCCTGCGTCGTAAACCTAGGTTGATCATGGTTGGGGAGTGCCGCGATGCGGAAACCATTTCAGCAGCACTGGAAGCAGCGCTCACAGGTCACCCCGTGTACACCACCCTGCATACCTCCGGTGTTGCGGAAACCATGCGTCGTCTGGTGACCTCTTTCAGCGGCGAAGAACGGCTGGGACGAACCATCGACATCCTGGAAACCATCCGGTTATGTATCTGGCAAAAACTGGTGCCGACCGTAGATGGGAAACGCGTCGCTTTGCGAGAGTATTTAATTTTTGATGAAGAAACCAGAGACATTCTACTGGAAGGCAATCCTAACGAAGTCACCTCCATTACAAGACGTCTGGTTCGTGAAAAAGGCCAGCTGATGACGGTTGATGCCCGTAAAAAATTTGAAGAAGGCATCATTTCCGAACGAACCTATAAAATCATTATTGCCGGAACGAAAGAATATCAGCGCTGAGGTTCTTTAACTCCCCTCCGTTTGTTCATGTTCAGTGCATCGTAGTTGCTAAGCCTTATCATTCTGGTTTTCGGTGATGATAAAGAAAGAAGTCCTATTGAAGAGCTCAAACTGCAGTTTGAGGCACTTAGTCACTTTGATGAGGAAGAGCGAAAAGTCGCTAAAATACTGCTCGAAAGCCTTATTCTTAAACATAATGCTAAGCGCGCTTTTATGGACAATTAAAATAAGAAGAATAAGCGATTATGGATATCATTAAATGCACCGACGACAATACAACTTACAACATCTGGGAGTTCATCAAGCTTTCGACTGAAGCCATCTCTCATAAGCGTAGACACTTAATTTGTCCATCTTGCGGTGCTAAAGCATATTATCGTAAAAGATCTACTGATGGTAAACCTGCTTGCTTTGGGGCACGTCCTCATAATGCTGAGTGTGATGCTGCAACATCAGCAATGACCCTTGATGAACAAAATGACCTTGAAGATGTAAACAAAGTTATTATCGCCAATGATGCCATCCGGGTAAATTTTGACTTAACGATTTCTGCGGCTAAAAAGGAAAATGAGGAAGAAGATGGGGAGCATGCTATCAATGTTTCATCTGGATCAACCAAAGAATATACTAGAGAACCGTCTGTACAAGGAATTGCCTCACGCGGTCTAAAAACTCTACTCAATTACATGATCAGAACGCCTGACTTTCAAAATTCGGATACTAAAATATATCTCGACCCAAATTTCCCGCCTCGACAAGCAAAGGATTTATTTATCAAATTAGATAATGCTGAGCCTACAATTCGGCCACACTTTTTCTGGGGGATGATAAGCCATGCAGATAAAAGCCTTAACTGGTTAAATACGAGCGGTAAAGAAGGCGTATCAATACCAATTGCAAAAATAAAACAAACCGTCATCGAGATGTCTCACACCAATGATTCTGAAGATTTTGCCGGCGCTCATGTCATGGTTTTTGGCTGGTGTAAAAAATCAGAAAGTGGCAAGCTATATATCGATGTGGCTTACAAAAAACCCTGCAATATTTTTATAAAACTTCCCAAAAGGAAATGATTATTAAATATGAGTTTTGGATATGCTGGATACTGTGATCCAACAGTGGCTTATTTTTTTCAGTAAACCCATCCACCGTTCGAGTAGGCCAACACCTTCTTTATTTTACCTCAATATATGCCCTTTCTGCTTTGGCGATTTCCTCACCTAAGTTAGAATCATAAGGCCAAGTATCTGCAATAGCTCTCGCCATCCCCAAATTCCGTTGATTTTCATCGGGTATTGTATGCATATTTAGATGTTGATACATTTCTTGAAGTTTATGCTTAAAACTCTCTTTCTGACCTCTAGTGCGCCATCAACAT